>Ga0302281_10000892_pt1 | contig 21943 bp, 14 predicted proteins | sample III_Fen_E1_2_FD_198762 | JGI IMG/M metagenome (GOLD analysis project Ga0302281, IMG submission 198762) | Peat permafrost microbial communities from Stordalen Mire near Abisko, Sweden - III_Fen_E1_2 | ecosystem: Environmental > Terrestrial > Soil > Wetlands > Permafrost | place: Sweden: Abisko...
GTTCGGCCGGGGCCGGTTCGCGCGCCCAGTCCGGCAGTCCCTCTTGGGGCCGGGCCGGGCCGGCGGCGGCTTGGTCATCGGCGGCGGCGGCGGTTTGGGTTTCGTACAGGCGCCGCCCCAGAGCGTCGCTTCCGAGCACCGGAATCGGGACGGGTTGGGCCAGATCATCGCTCTTTAGGGCCGCAGCGACCAGATGATACCAAGTGCCTTCAGGCGGTTCACTTTTGCCTTGCCAGCCACAGACATACAGACGGTCTTCGGCCCGAGTCAGCGCCACGTAAAGCAGGCGGCGATATTCCTGGTCGCGGCGGTGGTCTGAGGCGGCGCGGGCGGCTTGGCAAACCTCCTCCTCCTGGCTACGGCGGGGCGCATAGAGGGGAATCCGGCGGCCCTCTTCGGGCCACAGGATGCGGGCGCTGTGCTTGGGTTTGGTCAGGGTGTCGGGCAGGATCACGATGGGGGCTTGCAATCCCTTGGCCCCGTGGATGGTCATGATGCGAACCATGCCGCCCCCCGCCCCGCCTCCCCGCTCCTGTTCGCGTTTGATTTCGGCTTGACTTGAGGCCAGCCAGGCCATGAAGCCCTGAAGCGAGGGCGGATGGCCATTTTGGAAGGCCAGGCAAATGGACAAGAACTCGTCCACCGGGTCGCGGGCCTCGGCGCCCAGCCGGCTGAGAATCGCTCGTAAGCCGCTTTCTGGATCGGCGGGGCAAGGGCGGTGCAGCACGCCGGAAAAGAACTCGTAGGGCGGCACAAAGTCGGCCCGCGCCAGCAGCGCATCAAGCCAGTGCCGGGCTTGGGCTTCGAGGGAGTCCGGCGCCGCTTCGGCCTGTTGTCCCAATGCGCGCCACAGCCCGTCGGCCCGACCATGGGCCAAGGCGAACAGGCGGTCTTCGTCCAGTCCGATGAACGGTCCCTTGAGCACAACGGCCAGAGTCAGATCATCTTCGCGCAACAACAGAACCTGAGCCAGCGCCATCAAGTCCATGACACTGAGCTGTTCGGTCAGGACCATACGGTCAACGCCAGCGACCGGAATATCCCGGTCTTTGAGGGCCCGGACCAATTCCGTCACAAAGCCGGTGCGGCGGCGGACCAGCACCATCACATCGCCCGGCTGAATCGGTCGGCCTCGCGACTCGAGAATTTCCCCCGTCCGGGTCCAGCCGGCAATGGTTTCGGCCAGGGCTGCCGCCAGTTTGGCTGGCGGTTGGTCGGCGGCTTCCCGATCCAGGGGCGGTTGCCAGGGCTCTGGGGCCGGTCGCGGTTCGGGTATGATTGGCGGCCACAGCTCGACCAAGCCCGCTTGTCCTCGGCGGAAGGAGTGGTGACGAATCTCTGGCGGGCTTTCACCGGGCGCCGCGAGCGCCACGCCATCGGCGGCATTCGGGGCGGCAAACACCCGATCCACTGTTCGCAGTACCGCAGCGGTGGAGCGGAACGAGATATCCAAGCGGATCTGGTGCCAGGTCAGGTGGGCCCTGGTGACCCGCTCCTGGAAATGGGCGCGCAGTCGGGCGAACTCTCGGGGATCGGCGCGTTGGAAGCTGAAAATCGACTGCTTTTCGTCGCCAACCGCGAACACGGTGCGGATCGGGACGTCAGGACCGGAACGGGCACCGATCCCTGCAAAAAACTCTTCGGCCAGTTGAGCCACAACCATCCATTGATCCGGATTGGTGTCTTGTGCTTCGTCAATCAGAATATGGTCAAGGCCGCCATCCAGTTTGAACAAAACCCATGGCGCCACGCCGGGGCGAGCCAGCAAATCCCGCGCCGCCAGGATCAAGTCGTCATAGTCTAAAAGGGCACGAGCTGCCTTCAGCCGGGCATAGGCCACCAACAGCGCCTCGGCAAAGGTCAGTAGAGCCAGGGTGGCGCTGGCGACGGCGGCGGCTTTGCGCTGTGCGATCACCGTCACGAGGCGTTCGGCCTCGCGATGCAGCGCCTGGAGCGCGCCGGGTGCGGCGCCGGCAGCCTTTTTGGTGATCAGGGTCTTGCGGATTTCCCCATCTTTGGTCAGCAGGTGAAGCTGATATTCGGAAAATCCGGAGATTCGTTTGGGGCTTTCCTGGGTCAGCCATGCGGCGATGCCGAGTCCGCGTTCCTGGTCGCCGGGCGAACCCGTCGCCAGAGCCTGGCAGGCTTGCCGTAGTCCATCAAGGTCCAACACCGCATCAGACACCGCTGCGGCTGTGATCTCGGTTTCGGTGATGCCGGGCGTCAATCCCAGCGTTTGGTAAAGCTCGAGCCCGGTGGCCTCAAGTCCGCCATGGTCGTCGAGGATGCGGCGAAGCCGTCCGCGCTCTCCAGCCAGTTCCGCCATCAAGGCACTGATTCCGTCCTCGTGAAGGTCGGTGGTCAGTCGGGCCAACGCCTGGCCCAACGGCGCATCAGGAGCGGTGCGCGCCAGAGTCAGGATGGTGCTGCGGGCTTGGGTGAGCAGGTCTTCGGCGGTGGTTTCGTCCATTACCTCGAAATGCGGGGCCAAACCGGCTTCGAGGGGAAAACGGCGCAACAGGGATTGGCAAAAGGCGTGGATGGTTTGAAGCTTCATCCCGCCTGGGCAGTCGATCACTTGGGCGAACAGCCGCCGCGCGGCCTGACGGGTTTCAACCGAAGGCCGCTCGCCGGTCAGCCGGAACAGCCGATCTTCCAGCTCTGCGTCGCCGATGGTCGCCCATAGGCCCAGGATGCGGTTGACCCGAATCGACATTTCGGCCGCCGCCGCCTTGGTGAAGGTCAGGCAGAGAATGCGCGAAGGCGGTGTTCCGGTCAGCAACTGCCGCAACACCCGATCCGTCAACACCTTGGTTTTGCCGGACCCCGCCGAAGCGGCCACCCACACCGAGGCGGTAGGGTCGGCGGCTTGGCGTTGGCGAAGGTCAGGGTCGAGAGCGGGAAGCGATGGCGTGATTGTCGTGGTGGCGGCAGGCGGAGACGGCATCCCGAGGCTCAACGCTGCATTCGGGCAATGGTGGCGGTGGTGCTGTGACCGGCGGACAGGTCGGCCAGCACCACGTGACCGCCATAGGATTGGACCAGATCCGCGCCAACCACCTGATCAAGCCGGTAATCGGCGCCTTTAATCAGGACATCTGGCCGCAGGGCCTGAATCAAGGTCAACGGGGTCTCTTCGCTGAACACCACCACCAGATCTACCGGCCTTAACGACGCCAGGACCGTCGCTCGGGAGGTTTCCGATTGCACGGGCCGGGTGTCGCCTTTGAGTCGGCGTACCGAGTCGTCGCTGTTCAGTCCGACCACCAGTCGGTCACAGGCGGCCCGTGCTTGCCGCAACAGCGAAACATGGCCGGGATGGATCAGGTCAAAGCACCCATTGGTAAAGCCCACCCGCCGGCCTTGGCGCCGCCAGCGTTCCACCCGCTCGCAAGCGGTCTCCAGCGAGACCATCTTGGCCTCGCCTTCGGTCCATTCCTGGTGATGGAGTGCCGCCAGCAGTTCTGGCGTTCGAACCACGGCGGTTCCGACTTTTCCCACCACCACGCCCGCCGCCAGATTGGCGAGGCGGGCAGCGTCAACCACTGAAACGCCGGCGCCCAAAGCCGCGCCGAGCGTTGCGACCACGGTATCGCCAGCCCCCGAGACGTCGAAAACCTCGCGGGCTTCGGCCGGGAGCCGGGTTTCGCCGTCGGGTCCGGTCGTGACCACGGTCATGCCCTGTTCGCTGCGGGTGGCCACCATCGAGTCGAGGCTGTGCCGCTCCATCAGGGACCGGGCGGCGGTGACGATCTCGACATCGGTTCCCACCGGCAACCCGCTGGCCTGTCCCAATTCGCGGCGATTCGGTGTGACCACTGTGGCGCCGCGATACCGCTCGTAGTCGTCGCCCTTGGGGTCGACGATCACAGGCCGGCCCGCGTTTCGGGCCAGAGCGATCAGGGCTTGGCACAAGTCGGGAGTCAACACGCCCTTGCCGTAATCCGAGAGGATCACGGCCTTGACATCGGGCATCAGGGTGCGTGCCGCCGCCAGCAGGCCGTCACGCGATGCGGTGGCAATGGCTGATACCGTTTCGCGGTCGGTTCTTAGCAATTGCTGGTTGTTGGCAAAATAACGGGTTTTTTCGGTGGTTTGTCGTCCGGGCTCGGTGACGATGTGGCAGGTTTCGGCCAACCCGGCTTCGACCAGTCGGCGGGCGATTTCCGATCCGGCCTCGTCGTCTCCCACCACGGACAAGAACAGGGGTTGACAGCCCAGGGCCTCGAGATTGGCCGCGACATTGCCGGCGCCGCCGAGCATGGCGTCGCGTCGCTCGATCCGCAGAACCGGGATCGGCGCTTCGGGTGAAATGCGTTCGACCGATCCGTACACGAACCGGTCCAGCATCAGGTCGCCGATACACATCACGGACGTGCCGGCCAGGGCTTCGATGTCTCGGGCAAGATCGCTCATGCCGTCCTTCTAACGCCGGTCGCGGCCCGGCGCCAGTCCCTTCGCGCCGCCGTGCCCGGCTTGACCCGTGCCCGGCTTGACCCGTGCCCGGCTTGACCCGTGATTGCAAAATTTCATTAGAGGTCTGTTTATTTTGCGATGCGAGCGGACGGCCCCTATAATCGCGGTGCAGGGTACGGCGAGTCTTGGTTTCTGGTTCGTCCAGGCCCACAAATGCCATTCCCGCCAGTCCCGGCGTGACCGTCGTCCGCTGGCCTTTTCCCGTTTGCCCTCGTCTCGATCACTAAGGATCGCCGCCCATGATCTCCTTGAAAGTTAAAATGATCGGAACCGTGATCATGCTTGCCGTGTTGGCCGTGGTTCTCGCCGGGGTTGGCATTGCAAGCTTGACGAGAATTCATAGTGCTACCGAGCAAGCTGATGGTGCGTCAACGAAGCTGGAGCTCGCCTTTACCGCTCAAGTCAACTTGATCTCGTGGTTTCGTGGGACCGAGGCTCTGATTCTGACGGATGCCAATCCCGACAGCGTTGCCCAGGGACGGAAAGAAGCCAGGGATAACTATCGAAAATTGATGGCGACCTTGGATCAGTTAGCTCCGGCACTGTCGACCGACACAGGCCGGGCTGCGATCGTAAAAATTAAAGAACTAGCGACTCAATATAGTTCAATCGAAGCCAAAGCAAATCAGCTTTATGATCAGCATCAGATGGATGATTTGATCCGAGTGATGCGCTCTGGTTCCTCTCTTGACGATCAAATTTTAGATCAGTTGAGTAAAATTGTTGTTTATAATGACCATGAACAGCAGACTCAAGTTGAGCAGGTGAATGAGACCTATAAATCCGCCGATGCATTATTGTGGTGGGTTTCCGGTGTAGGGATCGTGGTTTTCTTGGGCTTGGGTTTGTGGGTTATTCTGGCGGGGGTTTCGGCTCCGCTCGAGGGTATTACCAGGGCCATGACGACGGTTGCGGGTGGCAATCTGGACGCCCAAGTTCCCGGCGTGGGCCGGAGTGACGAGATCGGCCAGTTGGCCGGGGCCTTGGAGACCTTCAAGCGCAACGCCCATGAACGCCGGGAAATGGCGGCAGATCAGCAGCGGCGGCAGCAGGAAGCGACGGAAGAGAAGCGCCGGACCATGAATCAGCTTGCTGATGGCTTTGAAAGCAGCGTCCGCAGTGTGGTGGAGGCCTTGTCCCAGGCTGTCAACCAGCTTCAGGCCGATGCCCAGGGCTTGGCGGCGACCGCTGATCAGACCAACCGGCAGGCGGTGGCGGTGGCGGCAGCGGCGGAGCAGGCCACGTCGAATGTGCAGACGGTGGCGGCAGCAACCGAAGAGCTGTCCAGTTCCGTGAATGAGATCAGCCGTCAGGTTAGCGAGTCGTCGCGGATTGCCAATGTCGCGGTGGACGAGGCCAACAAGACCAATATCACGGTGGCCGGTCTGTCGGATGCCGCGCAAAAGATCGGCGAAGTGGTCGGGTTGATCAATAACATTGCCAGCCAGACCAATCTGTTGGCGTTGAACGCGACCATCGAGGCGGCTCGAGCCGGCGAGGCTGGTAAGGGCTTTGCGGTGGTGGCGTCGGAGGTCAAGAATCTAGCCAACCAGACGGCCAAGGCCACCGAGGACATTCAGGGCCAGGTTGGGCAGATGCAGTCGGTGACGGGAACCGCCGTTGACGCGATCAAGGGCATTACCGGAACCATCCAGCGCATGAGCGAAATCACCACCACCATTGCTTCGGCGGTGGAGGAGCAGGGCGCTGCCACCCGCGAGATTGCCCGTAACGTTCAACAGGCTTCGACCGGGACTCGGGAGGTGTCGAGCAATATCGGCGGCGTCACCCAGGCTGCGGGCGAAACCGGCCATATGGCCGGCAGCGTCCTCGGGGCCACCAAGGAGTTGTCGCGCCAGACTGACCGGCTGCGTCAAGAGGTCGATGCCTTTGTGCGGCGGGTGCGGACCAGCTAGCGGCTTGGTCTTGCCGGGCTTTGCCTTGCACCCGTAAGGAGGCAAAAGGGCCGGTTGGCCCTTCGGGTGCGGGCAAAGCCTGGGAAATCGTTCCATCCAAGCGCCCATGGGGGGGGCCCTGATTTTCAGACCATCGAGCCTTGATGGTGCTCCGTCGAGGCTGCCCTCGGACGCCGGGCAGGCGGGGCCGCCGTCGCGGCCCGATACCGATGGTGTGTCGTTGTCATGGCTTGCCGGTATCAGTGGGGTGTTGGCTCCAGAGACGAGACTCGGACGCTCGCTGTTAAGCGGGCTGTTCGATGCGGTGGTTGTCGCCAAAGAGACGGACGGCACCATAACCCGGCGTCGGTTTACGGCGTGGCGTCGGCTGTTCGGACAGGCAATCGGCATTCGGAGTGATCGCTTGCGGCGCAGCCTTGTGGCCCAGGGGGTGGCCCATGGTCGCGACTATGCCGGGGATATTCCGGCGACGCTGTTTGCTCTCCATTCCGCCGTGGCGGTGGTCGCCAAGCTGTTGGCTGCGGCGGTGGTGCGTGCCTCGGGTGGCGACGAGGGGCCGGCCCTAGAGAGGGGCGGCGCCCTTGCCCGATTGCGCTGGGTTGATTCCGGGGCGCCGTTCGTGGCGGTGGGAATCGAGGGGATGACCACTCCGGATCTGTTTGATTGGGTCGCCCTGGAGCCGGCGGCGGCGGGTTTGGCGTCGGAGATTGCCGCCTTGATCGAGGCGATTGCCGATCGGGTGGCGGCGGCGGGCTTGGGGAGGCCGGCGGCGCCTTGGGTGGGGGATGTCTTCACCGCCCTTTATCAAACAGTGGTGCCTCGGGAATTGCGTCATGCCTTGGGCGAGGTCTACACCCCGCCTTGGCTTGCGGCTCATGCCTTGGACCGGATCGGCTGGCAGAGCCGGGATGACCTGTTGGATCCCACCTGCGGCACCGGCACCTTTCTGTTGGAAGCGTTGGGGCGAAGGCTGCGGGCGGCGTCGCCGTCGGAGTCGGCGGCGGGGCTGCTGGAAGGGCTGTTCGGCATTGACGTGAACCCGTTGGCGGTGCAGGCGGCCAAGGCGTCTTGTGTGGTGGCTTTGGCTGGCCGGTTTGACCGCTCGCGACCTGTCCGGCTGCCGGTTTATTGGGCTTGTGCCTTGACGGTGTCCGAGCCGAACGGGGGGTGGCTTGAGAGCGGGGCCGATGCCGTGGCAGCGGCGGCGATTCCTCGGGTCAGTCATCTGGCCGGCAACCCGCCCTGGGTTCGCTGGAGCCAATCGCCGCCAGCCTATGCCGCCGCGATCAAGGCGGTTGCGGGGCCGTTGGGGCTGTTGGGAGGGGACCGTTATGTTGGCGGCATCGAAGCGGATTTGGCCGCTGTGGTCACGTTGGCGGCGTTGGGCCGCTGGCTCAAGCCCGGCGGTCGGCTGGCGTTTTATCTGACGGCCAGCCTGTTTTCGACTCCGTCTGGGCGGGGCTTTCGGCGTTTCGTCTCGCCCGAGCCGGTGGGCGCGTGCCGGGTGTTGATGGTCGAGGACTTGAAGGCGTTGGCGCCGTTCGAAGGTGTGTCCAACCACCCGGCGTTGCTGCTGCTGGAGGCCGGGGCCGCGACGGCTTATCCCGTGCCCTATGAGGTGCGGATGCCGGTGGCTGGTGCCGGGGGGGCTGCTCGGCGCGGATACCCGGATGGGGCCGCTTTTCGGGCCGGGACTCGGGTGCAGGCGCTGTTGGCCCGCCCGTTGCCGGGGGGGGTGGATGGTCCGTGGCTCAAGGGCAACGCCGAACAGCACGGGTTATGGCACCACCTGTTCGACGGGGCGGCGCTGCCGGTGTATCGCGCCCGCAAAGGCGTAACCACCGATCGGAACGGGATTTATTTTGTTAGTGCAACCGCAGGAACGGCGCCCGGTTTGGTGGAGATCACCAACCATCCCGATCTGGGCCGTCACCCGGTGGTGATGGGAAAGACGGCGGTGATTGAAGACGAGCATCTTTTCCCCTTGTTACGGGGGCGGGGTGTGGCGGCGTTTCGGGCTCGGGTGGATCCGGTGCTGCGGGTGCTGGTGGCTCAACGCGGGATGCATGGCGATCCGGCGTTGCCCGAGCATTGCCCGCGCACCTTTGCGTGGTTTCAAGGCTTTGAGACGGAGCTGCGCCAGCGGGCGAGTTATCGGCGCTATCAACAGGGTCAGCCCTTTTGGTCGGTTTGGAGCACCGGCTCTTATAGTTTTTCACCGTGGAAGGTGTTGTGGCGGGAAATTTCTCATCGGTTTTGTGCCGCTTATATTGGGCCGGTGGTTGATGATGTCTTGGGGGTGCGGGTGGTGGTGCCTGATCACAAGCTTTATTTCATCTCGGCGGCTGACGAGGCGGAGGCGGCCTATTTGACCGGGTTGCTGAATGCGCCTTCGGTGGTGGCGGCGGTTTCGGCTTGTGCGGCCTCGTTGAGTTTGGGGGCGCGCATCGTTGAAACGCTGCGGATTCCTCGTTTTTGTCCCGACGACGAGCGTCATCGGGCTGTGGCGGCTTTGGCCATGGCGTTGACGCGCGGGTCTGAAGGGGTCGGGACGGCTGAGGGGGCTGTACTTGATGATTTGGCCCGCGCCGTGATGGGCACGGCCTCCTTGAACCCATGATGTTATGAATAAACGTCACGGGTTCAAAGGGCCAACGGGCCCTTTGCGGGTGTGTTGGGGTGGACGGCCCCACGGCATCTTGTGCCAAAATCGGGGCGCTAATTCCAACCGACAAGAGGGCCGCCTACCATAGAGTATAAATCATAGAATAATCTGTTTTCACGATCCATGGGATTGACCGAGAGGATCGAGTGCCGCTGCGCCAGGAGCTGCGTCGGAACACGTTCCTTAAGTTTTTCGAGAAACTGGGAAGAACTCGCACGCCCGTTTAATCGGCTCATCCCCGCGTGTGCGGGAACACAATGGATGATGAGATAGACAATCCAAATATTGCGGTTCATCCCCGCGTGTGCGGGGAACACAGGCGGAATACGACTATTAATCGCCGACAAATCGGTTCATCCCCGCGTGTGCGGGGAACACCGCCCGCTTCCCGATGGAAGAGATCCCGACGGCGGTTCATCCCCGCGTGTGCGGGGAACACATTGACAAGGGACGGGTTCAGAATTAACTGAACGGTTCATCCCCGCGTGTGCTGGGAACACATTATCGTTGCGGCGATAGTGCCGACCGCAAGCGGTTCATCCCCGCGTGTGCGGGGAACACCGCCCGATTACGAGATTCGTCACGTCGAATCCCGGTTCATCCCCGCGTGTGCGGGGAACACGCCATTGAGATCACGCCCGCCATCAACTTTAGCGGTTCATCCCCGCGTGTGCGGGGAACACGAGGTGGGGCGATTATTGGGCATTGAACGATCCGGTTCATCCCCGCGTGTGCGGGGAACACAGCTCCTCGGCGGTGGGCGTGGTCTTGAGGGCCGGTTCATCCCCGCGTGTGCGGGGAACACTCCTCCACCTCCAGCTTGGCAGTGGCCTCTGCCGGTTCATCCCCGCGTGTGCGGGGAACACGATATGGGAAGGTCGGGATGGCGAAGGACTTGCGGTTCATCCCCGCGTGTGCGGGGAACACGAAAAAGTGGCGATTATTGAAAAAGACGAAGGCGGTTCATCCCCGCGTGTGCGGGGAACACAGTCGTATGCCACCTGGGATGAGCTGCGAAGTCGGTTCATCCCCGCGTGTGCGGGGAACACAGCCAATGTCGCGCCGCCAGAGGACTGATTGACGGTTCATCCCCGCGTGTGCGGGGAACACGCCTTTGGGCATTTTAACTATTGTATAATTGTCGGTTCATCCCCGCGTGTGCGGGGAACACAGCGATGAAATTGTTGATATAGAAAACGCCGAGGGTTCATCCCCGCGTGTGCGGGGAACACCAGGTTTTGCAGGTACGAGACCAGATTTGTCGCGGTTCATCCCCGCGTGTGCGGGGAACACCGCACCCGCCGGGCCGGTAACGGCATTTTGGGCGGTTCATCCCCGCGTGTGCGGGGAACACTAGATCAAGTGGATATGATCCACGTGCCCCAACGGTTCATCCCCGCGTGTGCGGGGAACACGCGGCGTGGGGTGGTAATGAGCCAAATAGTAGCGGTTCATCCCCGCGTGTGCGGGGAACACCCCATCCTCGTCATAGCCGCGCTTGCCCGCTGCGGTTCATCCCCGCGTGTGCGGGGAACACGGCTCCGACGACGTCGGTCTGCTGCTGCGGACCGGTTCATCCCCGCGTGTGCGGGGAACACCCGCCGACACTCGATCGGACCGCGTACCAAATCGGTTCATCCCCGCGTGTGCGGGGAACACCTGCGCGACTTCGAGGACCGCATCGGCGTGAGCGGTTCATCCCCGCGTGTGCGGGGAACACTCTTCTCAGAAGCCCTTGAACTAGCAGGTTCTTTTCTGCTTGGCAAGAGCTACCGATGTTCTCTTTTTGTCCCAGCCTATTTTCTGGCAACCGGATGCTTCCTTTTGCTACATCATGGGCCCATGACTCTCAGCTATTGCTTGGCCGCCCCCGGTCACCCGTGGCACGGCCCCTACCACGAGCAAGACTACGGTTTTCCGGTCGAATGCGACCGAATTCTGTTCGAGCGACTGGTGTTGGAGATCAACCAAGCGGGCCTGTCATGGTTGACCGTGCTGAAGAAGCGCGCCGCCTTTCGGCAGGCCTTCGAGGATTTTGATATCGACAGGGTGGCGGGCTACGGCGAGGTCGAGCGTTTGCGGCTGTTGGGTGATGCTGGCATCATCCGCAATCGCCGCAAGGTCGATGCCGTCATCGAGAATGCTCGGCGGCTGGTGGCGTTGCGTGCCGAATTTGGCTCGTTTGCGGCCTGGATCGCCCATCACCATCCGCGTGACAAGAGGGCTTGGGTCACGCTGTTTCGTCAGCATTTGACCTTTATGGGCGGCGAAGTGGTGGGCGAGTTTTTGATGAGCATTGGCTATTTGCCCGGCGCCCATCATCGGGAGTGCCCCGTGTTTGCCCGGCTTGAGGCCCTGCAACCGCCATGGATGACGGCGGTGGCGGCAGGCTTTACCCGTTACGAAGAAGCCTAAGGCTTATTAAGGTTGTCCTCAAACGCCGGGCGGGCGCATCCGCGCCCTTGGCTTCGCGCGCACGAGCGCGCGGGGCCGCCGTCGCGGCCCAAGGTGTTGCCCTCAAACGCCGGGCGGGCGCATCCGCGCCCTTGGCTTCGCGCGCACGAGCGCGCGGGGCCGCCGTCGCGGCCCAAGGTGTTGCCCTCAAACGCCGGGCGGGCGCGTCCGCGCCCTTGGCTTCGCGCGCGCGGCCGACAGTGGCGAAAAAAAACGGCAAACCGAGAACCCGGCTTGCCGTAACCCAGATCGATACCACCTTACACTTTATCCACTCAGGAGCGCCGTTGTTTCGGTGGGCTTTGTGGATGTGACGTTTGGTATCGCTTCCTCCCTAAACTCAGGCCGCGTGACACCCGTTGCGCGGTTTTTTTTTCGTCACGGATCCTGTCCTACTGAATGATGTGCCAACATAGAAGGCGTTTAGCGCCTATGTTTTTTTGGAGATCACAGACGGGGATGCCGGAAGGGTTAATTCTTTCGGCGGAGATATTGCAGGAGCGAAGCCGGCGAAAGACATCAATTCAAAGCGCCAAGCATTCTTCCTGGTGCGAGTACTGTATCGTGACGGTGACAGAGCGTCACTAAGTTTTTTCATTCCACCGGGAATTTGCCGTGCGTCGCTTGAGTTCGCCAAGGCAGGCTTCGCGGTCTGGTCTGAAGTGGTCTTCAGCCCACCAGTCTTCAAGGGCATGAAGCCAGTGTCCAATGGCCGGGCCGGCGGGAAGGCCTTGTGCCAAAAGGTCGCTTCCAGAGAGGGGAAAACGGGCGGCTCGCCAATCGGCGGCCATTGTCAGCACCGAGGAGAGGGCGCTGGGAGTCGACTCGAAGGCGCCGGGCGTTGTGGCAGCGGCCAGCAGGATCAGATCCTGGAACCGTCCGGCATCCCGTAGGGACACCAAGGCTCGGCGAAGACAGAGCGGCGGATCGTCGGGCTGCGGCGTCACAGGGGGCGCCACCAGCCCCACCAGTCGGTCACGTTCGGCACGGGACAGCCGTAACCGTTGGGCGATCCCTTCGGTTTCGGTTCGGTTGGCGGTCAGCAACGCGGCCAGCCGCACGATGGCTCGGTCATCGGCAGGGCCAAGGCCCAAGGCTTTCTCTAAGGCGACCAAGGCCGCCAGCCGGTCGACCCGGATCGCCGAGGGAATCAGGTGAGGCATCACCGAAGTTGCCAGCATCAAGGCCCAGACTTCGGAACAGCGATCATGGGCCAAGATTCGGAACAGTTCAGTCCGCACCCGTTCTCCCGACAGGTCCGATAGGCGCGGGGCCAGCATGCGGCAAGCCTCCAGAGCCTCGTTATCGGGCGGTGGGCGGCCATAGCGACCATAAAAGCGAAAAAAACGCAGCAGTCGCAGCGTGTCTTCGCCGATGCGTTCGTGGGCTCGTCCAATAAAGCGGACCCGTCCGGCGGCCAAGTCTTCGATCCCTCCGAATGGATCGTAAACAAGGCCGTCAGCCGTACAGGACAAAGCGTTGATGGTCAAATCCCGGCGGGCCGCATCAGCCAGCCAGTCTTCGGTGAAGGCAACTTGGGCATGGCGACCATCGCAACGGAGGTCTTGGCGTAAGGTGGTGATCTCAAAGCGAACGCCGTTCGAGATCGCCGTGACGGTTCCATGGTCAAGGCCGGTGGGAGTGACCTGAATCCCGGCGGCCGTCAGTTTCGCCATGACCGTTTCAGGTCGGAGCGGTGTGGCGATGTCGATATCCGCTATGCCGTCGAGCCCCGATATTGGCAGATCACCGCCCTCAGACGTTGGGTGCGCGGGGGGGCTGTCGCCGGAGGGGCAACCGCAGCCCGCCAGGGCATCTCGCACGCATCCGCCGATAAATCGGGCCGTTCCCAGGGCGGCAAAAACCCGGCGGGATGGCTCCGTCGTCATCCAAGGGGCGGGCGTGATCCTGATCATGATGGGGTGGGGGGGTGAAGGGGGACGTTAAGGTCTTGGTCGCTGAATATAAATATATTCATTTGAGCTTGGGCGGTGGAGAAAAATGTCCGAGGCCAAATTGGAAATCAAGCATGATGACATCACGGTATGAATCCCCTTGAGTCAAGATCGACAGCATGATAGCGAAAATAGGAGAAACAATTCCGTTTCTTTCTTAAACCTCAGGGGAAATGCAATGGATAACAATTTGTTGGATAAAATCAGCACAGATCTAGCTAATACAATTAATAATCTTAAAACCGTAAAGGTTATCACGGTTGTTGGTCCGCTGAATGTGACCAAAAATACCGGAAAAGGAGGGCCTTTCGAGGTTGGGCCGAAAGATGCTCCTGATGAAGAAGGCTATAAAGCAATGATCTCGACCATCGACATTGTTGAAGGTGACATTGTTAACGCTATGGATAAGGCCTTTGTGATTCCCGATGCCAACAGCGGATTGGCTGGAATCCGAGAGTTTCATCAAAAACAAGTTGAAATTGCCACAAAAACAATTCACGATAATATCAATGGATTAATTAACCTGATCAAATCAGCATCTGGCCTTGCTACTAAATAGTCTTTAAGTGCGCGCGCGCCATCGAATCTTGATGGTATCAGATGCCAAGGGTGCGCCTGTCCGTGCCCTTGGCTTCGCTCGTCGGTCTTGGGGGCTTGGAAAATAGGGATTGATTCATTATGCCGACACCAAATACAGCAACCGCATTGGGGAAAATAGCTCAGGATTTTTTCAAAATTGAGGTCAATACTATTATTAAAGAAGGAATGTCAGCGGAAACAGTGCCGCCAATGCCGTTGGCCTTGCTGGACATTGCTCAAGGTTATATACGATGGTTGCGGCCAAAATTGGAAAAAGCTTTGCCAGGCTATATTCTGATCGATCCGCAAGGAGCGTATATTGCGACCTTTTGTGATTTGGTGGTCGCCGCGTCGGTGCTCGAGACGATTCCCAACCTGTCAGAGGCAGATTTGGCGATTGCCTCTCGAATTCGCTGTCACTCTGAAGCGATTATTGCCATGTTAGGGGGAATTTTCGAAGTCCAGCCGGATCAGCAAAAGACCACTGGGATTCGTCACAAGCTATGGTCTTTTCTTGAGCCGATCATTGATTCGGTCCGATCCAGGATTGGACTCTCGCCAAAAGAACCTGTGGTGATCGATAAAGCAGAGATATGGAAAAATCTTTTTGAGAAAAAAGAAGATGAATTACGAAAATTTATCCGAAATAATACCCATTTGGTCGATGATCAGCTAAAATATTTGGGATTTACGCCAGCCGATATCTCCGTTGTTGCGAAAATTTGGGATATTGGGACTGAAACTATTATTATGCAGTCGGTTCTCCATATCAGTGGTGATATGTTTACGCGAGTTTCTGGGTCTTATGTGTCAAGTCAATACGAATCTCTTCATCAAACCCATTTTAAAAGTGTTGGCGTTTCCATCGAAGCCTGGGGTCGGCTGACCGAGCTATTGACCAAATTGGGTGGTGCTTTGATTGGCTTCGCCAGCAAGCGGGGATAACTATGTCTCGTCTTGTCGATTGGCTGGGTTTTTTGAGGTTGGTGGCTCGAATTCGAACGGAATGGCCGGCGCTCAGTCGGCTGATTGGGGGGGAAGGCTTGGTGGTGACGACGACCGTCACAGCCGATTCGGCTCCTGGGGCTGAGACTCCTGGGGCCGAGGCCATTGTGTTGCGGTCGCGAATCCGTATCGATGGGGATCTGGTCACCTTCATCGATCCAAGTTTGCTGGATCGCCAGACGGGCATTGTCGAACGTCATTATGACACTCTTCGACAGCGTTATGACGCCAGTGTCGCCGTCATCGGTGATCTCGATCGTTTGGTCACCATGGTTGTCATGCTGGCTATTGTCTTGATGAGCCTGATTGGATTTGATGTGGGGTTTGAGGATTTAGGAAAAACGTTGGATATTGAACCCCCAACGGACGTATTGAACTTTGTTGGCGGGATGGTTCCGGCTCCGTGGGATCGGGCCGTGGCGAGCGCCATTACGGTCGCGGTGCCGTTGGGTGGGGTTGGCTTTTGGGTTCGCCTGAGCGGGGCGTTACGGGCCCCTTTACTTCGTTTGCTGATGCCGTAGACGCCCGGATAGCGCCGTGGGCAGAGCCCACGAACATCTCATCCGAGCGCCGATGGGGCTCGCCGGTATCAGACGCCGTAATGCTCGCGGTACCACGCAACGAAACGCGGAACCCCGACGTCGATTGGGGTGGTGGGTTCGTAGCCCAGACAGGTCCGTGTGGCGGTGATGTCGGCAAAGGTTTGCTCAACGTCTCCAGGCTGCATCGGCGCAAACTCCTTGACCGCCGTGCGCCCGAGCGCGCGCTCCAGAATATCCACCAGGGTCATCAGGGGCTCTGAGCGGTTGTTGCCGATGTTGAATACCCGGTGGGGGGCGCCATCGGCGCCCAAATCGGCGGGCGGGTGATCCAGGGCCGCCACGACTCCGGTGACGATATCGTCGATGAAGGTGAAATCCCGATGCATCCGGCCGTGATTGTAGAGGGTGATCGGCTGGCCTTCCAAGATCGCCCGGCAGAATTTGAACAAGGCCATATCCGGTCGCCCCCACGGCCCATAGACCGTGAAAAAACGCAGGCCGGTTTGGGGGATCCGGTAGAGGTGGCTGTAGGTATGGCTCATCAGCTCGTCGGCCTTTTTGGTCGCGGCATAGAGCGAAACCGGATGGTCGACTCGGTCTTCAACGGCAAAGGGCAGTTTCGTGTTGCCGCCATAGACCGAACTGGAGCTGGCATAGACCAGATGGCGGAACCCCGGCTGTCGTCGGCACCACTCCAACACCACCAGATGCCCAATGATGTTGGCGCTGATATAGTCAAAAGGATGGTCGATGGAGTGGCGGACACCGGCTTGCGCCGCCAGATGGATCACGGACGTGATGGCCTCGGCGCTATTGTCTAAAGCAGCGTTGAACTGGGCGCGGTCAGAAATGTCGACTCGATGAAACGAAAACCGGGCTTGCCGGGTCAAACGCTCCAGCCGAGCTTCTTTCAGTCGGACGTCATAGTAGTCGTTAAGATTATCAATCCCAACGACGGTCTCGCCGCGCGATAAAAGCCGTTCCGCAACGTGAGAGCCGATAAAACCGGCTGCGCCTGTGACCAAGATGGCCATCTGGACTCCTAAAGGTCAGAGCATGAATCGGGTGCCGGAGTCCGACGAACCGGGGTGGTGGGTTGTTGTTATGGGGCCTGGTGCCTGTACTTGGTGCGCTCAGTGACCGCCGGCCTTGACGCCAGGGCGCGGAACAAAGCGTTGACCACAATAAGGGCATTGCTCTTCGTGGCCCTTTTCAAGGGAGATGTAGACTTTGGGGTGCCCGAGGGAATCCCCGCCGCCGTCGCAGCCCACAGTCGTTGAATTTACGGTGATCGTTTCAGTCGGCTGCATGGTATGGCTCCTGGAAGAGGGCTGTTGGGGCGATGGCCGGTCGGGGTGCCGGTTTGTATCCAGTCGACCGGCGGATTGACCGGCAGACGCGCGGGATGATACCCAAAGAAACGTCGCAATCAACGACTTTACAGGGCTGGCGGCAGACCCATGAGCTTTGATGCCAACAGATCAAAGCGCCCGGTTCGGGGCGGTGGTGGCAGCGGGCGGATCGCTTCGGTCAGTTGGTGGCTGGGGCTGTTGGCGCTGACCGGGTGTGCCTCGCCCTTGACTCAGCCCATGGGATTGGCCTTGGGGCCGCCTGTGCTGTGCGACGATGTCGTGGTCACTGCCGATGGTTATCGTCTGCCGTTGAGGGTTTGGCGGCCTGAAGGGCCGATGGTGGCGGTGATGTTGGCACTGCATGGCTTCAACGACTACAGCAACGCGTTCGCCACCGTCGGGCCCGTGCTCGCTCGGCATGGAATTTTGACTTACGCTTACGATCAGCGCGGTTTTGGTGCGACGGTGCTGCCGGGGCTTTGGCCCGGCACCGAGACTCTGATCGCCGATTTGCGGGCCGTGACGGGGGTGTTGCTCCAGCAGCATCCGGGGGTGCCGCTGTATTTACTGGGCGAAAGCATGGGGGGAGCGGTGGTCATGTCGGCGTTGGCCGATCCTGTGCCACCAGATTCGCCGTTGGCGCGGGTGGCCGGTGCGGTTTTGGTGGCGCCCGCCGTATGGGGCCGGGAAACCATGGGGCTACTGCCACGCCTAACGTTGGCCATGGCCAATGCCGTGGTTCCCAATTTCACGTTGACTCCTCCGAGAGCCTTGCACATTCGTCCGTCGGATAATGACGAGATGTTGCGCGCCTATAGCCGCGATCCTTTGGTACTGAAAGCGACTCGAGTCGACACCATAAACGGGCTGGTCGAGCTGATGGGGCAGGCGCTCGCGTCGACGCCTCGTTTCCGCACCCCGGCTTTGGTGCTGTATGGTGCCCACGATCAGATTTTACCGCACACAGCCATCGAGCGTATGCTGTCCAGTCTGCCGCGACATCACCAATCCATCGCCATCTACCGCGATGGCTGGCATATGCTGCTGCGTGACCGGCACGGTGGAGTGGTGGTTAACGATATCGTGGCTTGGCTTCGGACTCCCTCTGCACCGCTACCCAGTGGCGCGGATCGCCGGCCTCAGCCGCCCCTGAGCGGGAGCTGATCTCAACCTCGATAATTTGTCGGCCCTCGGGATGCGCTCGTCCGGCGTCTGAGGGCCGCTTTGATGCGTCGGCATCAAGGCTCGAGGGTATGAATCTTCTTTACCACCAATCCTTCGCAGCGCCAGGGCGACTTGCGGCGCGCCTCGTCCGGGCCGCGATCCGGAAAAATCGCGCCAGGATGACCCCGGAGCCGGCCCGGCTTTTTGCGGGGAAGCCGTATTCCTCAGGCTCCATTTGCGTGGAGCACGCCCAGTTTTTTCGACCGATTGAGATAGCGGGTTGCTTGAGCTGGCAACCTCGCATACATTGGTACCGGGTTGCGTCTCTTGACTGGGGTGTTCAAGGCCACAGGTCATCCGTAACCGTGCCGATCGAAGTGGCGAGTGGATAGAATTGATAGGCCGCACAATCGCGGCAGAAGATAGTGAGAGTGGTATTGAAAGCCAGTAAGAGGTGATTTACAAAAAAAAGAGCGCGCGATCCTTGTTTTTTTATGCTAATGGTCTCACATACAAAACACGATCGTATTGGCCGGGCGGGGGTGTTCCGCATTATCCGGAAGCGGTCGTTCACTCATGAGGGTGGTATGATTAAGAAAGCTGAAGAAAGAACCAAGCCGATCCGTAAAGCCAAGCGGTCCATCGCTAAGGATGGTCCCAGTCCAATCGACGTTCATGTCGGTTCGAGAGTTCGCTTGCGTCGGACTTTGCTTGGGATGAGCCAGGAAAAGTTGGGCGAGGCGATCGGCCTGACCTTTCAGCAGGTTCAAAAATACGAACGCGGCATGAATCGCATCAGTGCGTCCAAGCTGTGGAAGTTGTCCAACGTGCTTGACGTGCCTGTGTCGTACTTCTTCGATGACCTTGGGGTTGACGAGGACGGCCAAGTTCCGGCACTGGCGGGTGGCGAGCCCAGCAGCAGCGATACTTTGGCGCTCGATCCCATGGCAAAGCGCGAGACGCTGGAGCTGGTCCGCGCATACTACAAAATCAGCGATCCGCTGGTGCGCCGTCGGTTGTTCGAACTGACCAAGGCCGCAGCCGGCGCTGGCGATCACACTGTGACGGACTGACCGGCGTTATCAGTAAAGTCTGGGGTCAAGCGGCCCCAGTGGGGTCCAGGGGCTTTGCCCTTGGACGCCGGTTTCCGGTCGCAGCCGCGCCCCCGAGAGTCCACACACGGGGGCTTCGCGTTCCCGAGGACGCGGGGCCGCCGTCGCGGCCCGAGGACCGGCGATGTGTCAGTATCAGGGCTCGCCGGTATCACAATGCTAAGGCTCGATGGCGTTACGCTGTTAGCGCGCAGGCAATGCCGGTACCCCCGGCTCCGCAGTAACCCGCTGGATTCTTGGCGAGATATTGCTGGTGGTAGCCCTCGGCATAGTAAAAGGGCGGGGCGGGGATGATGTCTGTGGTGATCGGCGGATAGCCGGCCTTGCCAAGGGCCTTATCATAACGATGGCGGCTCGTGGTGGCCTGTTCCCGTTGGGCTGGGGAGTGGGTGTGGATGCATGAACGGTACTGGGTGCCGATGTCATTGCCTTGCCGCATGCCCTGAGTTGGATCATGCCCTTCCCAGAACAGGTTTAAGAGTGCTTGGTAGGTGATGATGCTGGGGTCGAACACCACCAGAACCACTTCGGCATGGCCGGTTTGGCCGCTACACACCTCTTCATAGGTCGGATTGAGGGTTTCACCGCCAGCGTAGCCAACGGCAGTGGTGTAGACGCCCGGCTGAGACCAACAGCGCCGCTCGGCGCCCCAAAAACAGCCCATCCCAAACACCGCCGTCTCCATACCCTCGGGAAAAGGGGGCCTGAGGGGGGCGCCGCTGACAAAGTGGCGCTCTGGCACCATAATCGGCGTCGGGCGTCCGGGCAGCGCTTGCCCCGGAGTGATCATGGTTGGGGCTGATCTCGAATTCCACATGGCCAGGGGTCCGTCTCGGGTGGGGTCCATCGGGGCGGGTGCGATAATTCATAGCGATATGGGGCCGAGACGGGCCGTGACCAGGGGAAGCTCCTATAATACCCTCGAGCCTTGATGTTGACTCATCAAGGCTGCCCTCAAACGCCGGGCGGGCGCATCCGCGCCCTTGGCTTCGCGTCCACGAGGACGCGGGGCCGCCGTCGCGGCCCGATACCGGCGATGTGTCAGTATCAGGGCTCGCCGGTATAATACCCTCGAGCCTTGATGGGGCAACATCAAGACGTGCCGATATCAAACGCCACCCCAACTCAGCTTTTCGAAGCGTCGTCTTCAGGATAGGCGGTGATGCGGTGGATCGCCAAGTCAGCACCCCGCCGCTCTTTCTCGGCATCCAGCCGGATGCCCATGGTCAGTTTGAGGCCGCCATAGACCAACAGGCCCGCCGCAAAAGCATAAACAACTCCCGCCAGCGTACCCAAGACCTGCGGCAGCAATCCGACGCCGCCCAAACCGCCCAGCGCCGTCTGCCCGAACACTCCGCACAGGAGGCCGCCGGTCATGCCGCACAGTCCATGCAACGGCCACACGCCCAACACATCGTCGATCCGCCACGTATATTGGCAACGATCGAAGGCCCACACGAACAGGGCCCCAGCAATGCCGCCGGTGGCCAGGGCGCCGATCGGGTGCATCACGTCGGAGCCAGCACAGATGGCCACCAACCCGGCCAAGGCGCCGTTATGGACGTAACCGGGATCGCCTCGGCTGACCAGCAAGGCCGCGAGAATGCCGCCGACCATGGCCATCAAAGAATTCAAGGCCACCAACCCCGAAACCGCATCCAGGGTTTGAGCACTCATGACGTTGAAGCCGAACCAGCCGACCGACAGAATCCAGGCGCCTAAAGCCAGAAACGGAATGTTTGAGGGCGGCATGGCCACCAGCGAGCCATCCCGGCGGTAACGGCCAATGCGGTTTCCCAGCATCAGCACCGCCGCCAGCCCAATCCAGCCGCCGACCGCATGGACCACTACCGATCCCGCGAAGTCGTGGAATTTGTAGCCAAGGTCGGCTTCAAACCAAGCCTGAAGGCCGAATCGTTCGCCCCAGGCAAAGGCCTCGTAAAGCGGATAGGCCAAGCCCACCAACAGCGAGGTGGCGATCAGTTGTGGAATGAATCGGGCTCGTTCGGCAATGCCGCCAGACACGATCGCCGGCACCGCCGCCGCGAACGTCGCCAGGAAGAAGAACTTAACCAGATCATATCCGTGCGGCGCAAAGCTGTGTCCGGGAGTGCTGGTCTGTCCCACCAGGACAGTGGCGCTGACCAGAAAATCAACACCATAGGCGATGCTGTAGCCGATAAAAAAATAGGCAAGGGTCGAGATGGCAAAATCAGTCAGAATTTTAACCAGGGCGTTGACCTGATTCTTTTTTCGGACTGTGCCGACCTCGAGGAAGGCGAAGCCGCAGTGCATGGCCAACACCAACACCGCGCCCATCAAGATAAAAAGGACGTCGCCGCCCGTTCTTGTCGCGTCCATGGGACTCCCGTTTGACTTGGTTACTGCCGCGAAGGCTTGGAAAATGTGCCGGCCCTGCTATCAAATTGCGCAGCTATGCTCAAGGGGTGCTCTGTTTATGGTCAATAAATGAGCATAAACTTGCCAATTTTACAGGCATTCGGTTGCTCCTTGGCTGGGCATACGCTTGAGAAACAATCGCCCGCCCTCTGGGCCATCGTTAGGGCGGTGGGGCGCGTCTTCGAGTCGGTATCCGGGCCGTTCTTCCAGACTTGCTCAAACCTACGCATAGGTAGGTTTGACGCTGGATTTCTGCTTCACTGAGGCTGGTTTCGTGGCCGGCTTGCGCCGACCGCCAGAGCCTTCCTCTCCACAGGCTGACA
>Ga0302281_10000894_pt1 | contig 21934 bp, 19 predicted proteins | sample III_Fen_E1_2_FD_198762 | JGI IMG/M metagenome (GOLD analysis project Ga0302281, IMG submission 198762) | Peat permafrost microbial communities from Stordalen Mire near Abisko, Sweden - III_Fen_E1_2 | ecosystem: Environmental > Terrestrial > Soil > Wetlands > Permafrost | place: Sweden: Abisko...
CTGTGATTGCAAAGGGCTTTTTATCGCCATGAGTTACCTGATCGATGCCGTTAAAATCCTCGTGATATGTAGAAACAAGAACGACATCTGCACCAAAACGTGAAGGTTTGATTTTGGAATCTTTTGATACCGGATTAAAGGCCAGGGTTATATCCCCGAACTGGACCTTGAAAAACTCAGCGCCGAAATAGGTGATGACCATGGGAGCAATTCTAGCACAATTTCATTACTTTTCAACTATTTTTATCTCTTTTGCGCCCCTGCCTTCGGTCAATCCTTCAACATATCGAACCACCAAAATCGAGAACGTGGCCCAGAAAACACCGAACGAAGCCCCAGCCAAAACATCGCTAAACCAATGGACATTCAAATACACTCTCGAGGCGCAAACCAATGTCACCAAAAACACGTTTCCGACGATAAACAAATCTCTCCAATGACGATTTGAAATATGGCGCGCAAAATAATAAACCATTAATGTACAAAAAAGTGCTATCGAAACCGCATGTCCCGACGGAAAACTGAAATCCGTCTCGGGGATGATCATGTCGAGAGGTCGCGGTCTCTGTATGGCAATTTTCAAAATATAATCGAAGAAAAGTCCGATCGGAAACGATGCAATCAATATATTGAAATAATGTCGGCGTTTTTTAATAAGAAACACTACAGCGAAAATTACGCAGACGATTGAAAGCACAGTTGGAGAGAAAACGTTGCTCACTATTTCGGCACAACTGACAAAAAATGGTATGACATGATGTATTATCGTCATATTCACTGCAACATCGAGATTGACGAAAATCGGTCGGCTCGAAAAAATGTCCTCGACGCTCTTAAAAAAAAGAACCAGGGAAAAAAGACTGGCAAACAAAAGATAAAAATCATGTTGCGAAAATAAGTGTCTGGTTTTGTTCACGAAGTAATAGCCCATGCCGATCAAAATCGCGATAATGATGCCGACTGTCGTAAATTGACCGATAAAGGTGACAATCAAACGGTAACTTGCGCCAAAAATATAACCGATGAAAACGGAGATAACTGACCAACTGATTCCAGCTATGACATCATACAACCAAAACGCTTTCCACTTTCCTCCGCCCGAACCAACGAGAAACGGCGTAAAACAGCGAGTAACCGGATTGAAACGTCCAATGATGAGGGCTTTTCCCATATGTCGTTTTATGATTACCCGAGCCCGATCGATATTTTCTTGCTTCAATAAAAAATATTTTCCCCATCTGGTGATGAGCGATATACCGTATTTTCTTCCCAAAAAATAGCCGATAACGTCCCCAGTAATTGAACCGATAGCTGCAATGATCATGATGGCATATATATTGAGATAGCCAAGCTTGGCAAAAAAACCTCCGATAATGACAATGGTATGTCCGGGAACAATCGTACCGAAAAGCGGAATCGACTCTAAAATCGACGCCAAACCGATGAGCCAATATCCTCCATGTTCAAGTACGCCCTGAATAGACCCGATGAGAGGTCCAACCGGCGGAAGATGCGGAATATGATGAATGAGCGGTTGCATGGCTTATATACTGCTTATATTTAAAGACAGCATAAGCATACCACAAACGAAATAAAATATTTATGAAAAGAAATAAAATAATTCTAAAGAAATTAAATACTTATTAAGAGTGAGGGTGTCGCTTTTGTATTTTTTTATCTTATAATATTTATATATGAAACTATTAATCGTAGAAGACGACTCGGAGATGCGGGAGTTTTTACGAGATGGCTTTGAAGCAGGATCTTCAATTGTCGATACATGCGATAACGGCGCTGATGGTTCATATATGGCGCGGACAAATGAATATGACGTTATTATCCTCGACTATTCCCTTCCAAAGAAAAATGGCGGAGTAATTTGCGACGAAATTAGAGCTGCGGGGAAAACAACTCCAATCATTTTTCTATCAGTTATAGGTCAAATCCACCATAAAATTAATTCTCTTGAGAAAGGTGCTGATGATTATATGACCAAACCATTCATGTTTGAAGAACTACTCGCTCGCGTGCGCGCGGTATTACGACGTCCTCATAAAATAGAGTCAAACACTCTCTGCGTCGGCGATCTGGTGCTTGACGGCGAAAAACAGACGGTCACGCGAGGCCATACCGGCGTATATTTGACTCGAAAAGAATTCAGCTTACTTCATTTTTTAATGAAAAATCCCGGCATGGTGCTATCTCGTAGTATTATTATGGAAAATGTTTGGGATTCTGAGAGCGATCCGTTTTCCAATACAATTGAATCTCATATTTTGAATTTACGTAAGAAAATAAACGCCGGACGAAAAAAGGATTTAATTAAAAACGTACCCGGAAGAGGTTACACGATTCAAGAACCTTAACAACTGTTGACATGTAAAGAAAAACAAATTCAAACAAAAATTTTATCAAAATTTTATTAAAAATTCATCATTTCTTTATACCTAAATAGTTATACTAATTGAGATTATGAACTAAATGTCGAACATAATCATTTATTAGAAAATATTTCACATATATGAATATCGAACAATTACAATCAATCGAAACAGACGACGAGGATGCCGACGAATTCGTCTCATGGAATGATTAAGAAAAAAACCACAATTAGAAAAACCATTCAGCAATGGTTCAGTGCGAGAACACGCGTTTTGAAAACGCGTGTTCTCGCTATGATTGCCCCTATATCTCAAGACGAAGATTTACGACGTCAAGAATTAATCCTTAATATTATCCTCATATTCTCAATAGTATTCCTATTTCTTCTTGATATAACAGCACTACTTAATAATAATATTATATGGACATTATTTACATTAACTATCATATGGTGTGTATTTATGTTGATTGCTTCAAAACACGGATATGGGCGAACCGTGTCATATACAATAATATACCTCTACGGAGCTGGGGCATTCTACGGAGGGTGGCATTGGGGAGCGAGTCTACCCATAATTCTTTTGTCATTCGCCTTATTGTCAATAACAGCGAGCATCCTCATAGGATCAAGTTTCGGTTTTATTGTCTCTGGACTAATCATTATTAGCCTGACAGCTCTCTCTATTCATGAAATATATTCTCTTGGTGTCTTACCATGGAAATATCAAACTATAACCGTAACTGACATTGTGACATATAGTGCAATAGTATTATTCATTGCTGGACTATCATGGCTTTCAAATCGAGAAATTGAAATATCCTTGAAACGAGCACGCGCCTCGGAAGAAGCTCTCGCTCACGAACGAGACCTTCTCGAAATAAAAGTAGAGGAACGCACTGAAGAATTACGCCGAACTCAAGCAAAAAGAATCGCGGAAATTTCTCACTGTGCCGAATTTGGAAGACTATCTCAAGGCCTTTTTCATGATCTAATGACTCCACTTTCATCAGTTTCTCTTCACATGGAACAGCTACGTAATATCAATGTGCCTGAAGTACAAGAAACTCGCTCATACCTACAAAAAGCAATACGTGCATCACGTAAAATGGGAGAATTTATGAATCTCATCAAAAACCACATCAAACAGAATTCCGAAAATAACCAAACATGCTATGAACTATCAGTTGGAGCAAAAATTTCTATACTAGATGAATTACGCGCGACTATCGAGATACTCACGTACAGAGCTCGAGCCTTAGATGTGCTTATCCACGTTAAATCGACGGATGATATATTGCTTCAGACAAATCCTTTTTATTTTCAACGAATCTTTTTGAATCTAATAACAAATGCACTTGACGCACATGAAACTGATAAAAATAGAAATTATCGTCACGAGAAAAAAATCAATATAGAAATTCTCTCTCATAGAAAAAATGGCTTCATAATTGTATCCGATAATGGTCCAGGTATTTGTTCCAAAAAAATTACAAAAATATTTGATCCGTTTTTTACTACAAAATCCCTAGACAAAGGCATCGGCGTCGGCCTTTCCACTGTCAAAAATATTGTAGAAGAAAATCTCAGAGGAATAATACGCGTGAAAAGCACTCAGAATAAACAGACAAACTTTATTATCTCATTCCCTCTGTAATCAAAAATTACGTAAAAAAAATTATGAGTGATTGTAGACCCCTAAACATACTGAACTTCCGGTTCAATGTCGATACTTGTTTTTTCTTTAACCATGGCGATGATAGTGTCGGCGAAAGCTTTGATCTCCGACGCAGTTGCTCCGGATATTACGCTGTCTGTTTGCAAAAAATGATTGACAATGACGAGAGCCTGATTTTTATACGTTCCAACATTGCCTTTTAACACGCCTCTATATCCGCAAATATGATCGAGTATCCATGCCAGAGGCACCTTCATTACCCCGTCACCTGCGACAAAACCGGGTATGTCGGGATATGTTTTTTTTAGACCAAAATAGTGGTCCTCACTAATGATTGGATTTTTAAAAAATGAACCGGCGGTGCCGATTACACGGACATCGGGCAATTTTCGGGTACGGATCGAAACAATCGCCGTGCGGACATCAGCTGGAGTCGATGCTGGTGATACATGCGCATTAGAAAAATATTCGGCTACGTCTTTGTAATTAATATCGAGTGGTGTCGCATCGGCCGAAATAAATTTTTTAAGTGCGAACGTAACTGACGTAATGATATATCGTGCGCCGCCGTGTTTATTTTTTGTTTTTTTAAAGATGCTGTCACGATATTCAAATTCGCACTCGGCTTTCGAGAAAACCTTCCATGAAGAATCCTCTGTATCAAAAACCCGCACCGATTGTATTGAACGGGCAACCTCTACACCGTATGCACCAATATTTTGTACTGGAGCCGCACCGACCGTTCCGGGAATACCGGAGAGATTTTCGAGACCAGCCAAACCGTGCTTCACGCACTCGCCAACAAATTCATCCCAATTTTCTCCTGCTCCAGACACCACGAAAATCTCGCTATTTGCCGAAACTTCATCAAAATGCACTCCGTGAATATTCATTTTAATGACAAGCCCGTCAAAACCTTCGTCGGAAATTAAAATATTCGAACCTCCAGCTAAAATAAAAATTGGCAAACCGTGTTGCACCCCATTTTTTTTATCGCTATGCTCCCGCACAAAAGCAAACGCTTCCGTCAATTCAGCTTCGTTTAAAACTTCACAGAAAAAACGCGCCGGTCCGCCAATACGAAACGTCGTAAAATCACGAAGCGATACGTGTTCGCGAATGTTTAAATGAGATGAATTTGTCATGAAAAAAATTCGGGAAATTACGAGAAATTGCGCCAACTAATGGCAAACGGGTGATAGCTCCAAATATAATGTCTAGTTAAAATGTGAGTACAGCCGTTTGCCGTTACTTGGAACAATCTGCCGATTATTATACTACGAAAATCGTGAAGGAAAAAGGGAAAAAAGAAAAGAACTATTGGAAACGAAAATCCCCGCCGAGGCGGGGACTATCGTAGACAGATATATTTGGAATTCTACCAACTCGGTTACAGCCGAAGCAGAACCTGTTAGCACTCACACACACCAAATATAGCAGATTTGAGCGATTTGTCAACCTAACTTATTCACATTACCTTCCCTACTGCGACTTATCCTTGTGTTGTTGCCGAACTAGCCTTTGCAGGCGGAACGAACGGATTTGTGCCGGCCTTTATTTCAGTTATATATTTCTCTGCTGTTGGAGCCTCATTAACCGAGCTTGATGCAATGTATTCCAACTGTGCAATTGCATCAGTTTTATCTCCGGCATATTCATCGGATGCAGCTAATCCTAATCGGCTCTGTAAATCAGTCGGTGTTGCTGTAACAATTTGCTGATAAATAGTTTGCGCCTCGGCATAGTTACCTGTAACAAATAATCCTTCTGCGTATGTCGTCTGAGCTTGTGTATATGCTGGAGCTTCATCGTAGGCTTTCTTCAATAAAGCGAGACCTTCCGTACTACTTGCTGCAGATGTTCCGCCGCTAATATAATTTTGACCAAGTGAAAAGAGAATACTCTGTTTAACCGAAGACAATTGATATGCACGAGACAAATATGGCAAAGCCTGACTCCACTGACCAAGATCATTAAAGAACGAACCTGCAAAAAGGAATCCCCGCAAATCTTTTGGTGTCGATTGTGCCTGTGCGGCTGCCTGATCCGAAGTCAATTGATAATAATTGTATTTATCCTGATTTGAAGTGCTCTGCGAACCAATAACTGATTCCGAACAACTGTAAATTTGTTCACGAGTTTCCTGCTTGCCCATATAAACGCCAGTGTTCAATGCCTGCGTAAAGAGCGTTGGATCTAATGCTGGAGCACCCTGCTGTCCTGCACCCTGACAATTTTCCAAAGCAACAATCAAATCGACGTTTTGTTCGTACGGACGATAGTTGATGAAATAAAGGAGAAAGACCGTAACTGCGACAACAACCGGTGCAATAACCCATGTCACAATTTCGGAATCAACAACAGACGCTTGGACTTTTATTGGGGCACCGTTTGATCCAACAACGGACTTCTTTGCCGGCCACTGATTCTGGAAGAAAGACAATGTTACAAAAAACATCAAATAGCTTGCGAGATTATCAAACACGAACATATCGTGAATAATATACGCAACAACGAGACCGCTCCAAATTGCGCGTTCACGAATATCAAAAACATATGAATTCGTCCCGTCCGCATTTTCATTTTTTCGCCAAATTGCCATACCCAACAAAACAAACAACGCTACGTACGCCGCAAAACCGACAAGACCACCATTAATAGACCAATCAATAAAGGTATTATGCGCACGATCGAACCACTGTTCCTGACCCCATGCATTCGGATCATAATAGGTATTGAAAACATAATTAAAGTTTTCCTGTCCCCACCCGAGAATCGGCTTTGCTTCGAAACCTTTCAAAGCCATCGGCCAAATATACTGCAAACGAGCATTACTAACAGAAATCGAAGCGAGTCGATTCAAGACTGCATGACTCTGAACAAAATGTGTATTTCGAACTGCGTAAAAGCCGAGACCTAATACAACGAGCAAACCAATCAAGCCAAGAGAAATCGTCTTGCCGATTCTTTCAGAATTTGGAGCAAAAATTCCATAGAGTAATGCCGCGACAATCACCCCACCGACAACACCGAGCATTGTTCCACGAGTAAGTGACCCGACAAGAACAACAAGAAAGAGAAGTGACAAAATTCCATACAGAGCCGCCCAGCCGCGAGCCAAAACATTCTTCCATGAAACCTGCGCCATATAGAGAGCGAAAAATGTATTGAAAAGCATATACACCGCCAAATATTCAGCATTACCTAATTGAAGATCGAGACGTGGCATCGACTGATGAGCCAAATATGCCGTAAGCAATTGCCATACTCCTTGCAATGACATGTATGCCGCAGGAATAAATGAAATATTCAAAAACCAATACCAGATTTTTCGTGAAGAAACAACTGAAGAAAAAACTACGAAATACGCCCAGAGATGAATAATAGTAATCCAACCTTCCATGCGTTCATTGTTTGACCAAAGGCTGCGGATCGGATTCATACCGGTCATGTCCACGATAAACGCGACAATGGTGAAAATCGTTATGCCCCAAAAAAGAGGTGTTAACTTCGGTCGAACACTCGGATCACGAAAAGCGAGAATAACGTACAAAGCAAAAGCTACTTCAACAAGTCCACGAAATGCAAAGGCCTTCAATGTAATAAACGGAAAAAACATCCAATTCGCGACAAAAAGCGGAACAAATAATGTCGCACCGAGTAAAACGTAAATAATGTAACGCAGGGCGTTATTGCTTGTGTTGGTATTCATGGTCAAAATAGTATAGCATAGTAAGTAATTCACAGGAAAAATGGAGCAACTTATACAAAAAACTTCGGGTTTCGTCCAATCCCACGGTTTCAAACGCTACGCCTCGAATACGAGTTGGCTGTTTCTCGGACGCGTCTTCACGCTCGTCATTGCCTTTTTCGTATCGACCTATGTCGCGCGATATCTCGGTCCAAACAATTACGGGATTTTGAGCTATGCTATTGGAATAGTCGGGCTTTTTTCATTTGTGGCAAATCTTGGTGTTGACCAAATCATTTTTCGCGAACTAATTAAATTTCCGGAAAAAGAAGCTGACTTGCTCGGTTCCGCAATGACCCTTAAATTTTTCGGCGGACTCATCGCCTATGCCGGCGTTGTTATCACGACTCTTACCATCGACCATAATTGGTTTATTTCATCGCTCATACTCATCATTGGAGCGACGTTTTTTTTCACACCACTTCAAACACTCAATTATTATTTTCAAGCAAAAGTAGTATCGAAAAATACCGCGCTCATCCAAGTTATAACAGTTGTCATCCTTTCGATAATGAAAATTGCAATTGTTTTCTTTAATAAAGGTATTTATTTTCTCGCTGCAGTGGCATTAGTTGAACCAATTTTGTACGCATTCTTCTATATATATGCATATTCGCGCTCGGCTCCGGTTCGAAATTGGAGTTACACACGTTCGACTGCACTGCTTCTCTTACGAGATTCATGGCCGTTTATGATTGCCATTGCTTTTTCAATTATTTACACGCGTATCGATCAAATCATGATTGAACATATGCTGAACGCGACAGCCGTCGGTATTTATTCAGTCGGGGAAAACATCGCTGAAGTTTGGTATTTCGTCCCGGGTGTAATCATAAGCTCGCTCTTCCCCGCCATCGTCAATGCCCGCACCATGAACAACGGAAGCTATGAACGACGACTGTTTTATTTTTTCATATTGATCGGGGCTGTGTCGCTTTTGTTCGCTCTGCCAATCCATTTCCTCTCCAACTTCATTATTTGGATTTTGTATGGAAGTAAATACGCCGGCAGCGCTATTATTTTGAGCGTCTATGTTTGGGCCGGCATCGGCTACAATATCGCGACGGCTGCGACAAATTATTTGACCGCAGAAAATCACCGTATCGCCATTTTTATGAGCGCCATGGTCGGTGCGGTGTCAAATGTTATACTGAACCTCATCTTTATTCCGCGTTTCGGAATCATAGGTTCGGCATACGCGACATTAATTTCATATTCGCTCATCCCGATTTCAATGCTCGCCTCGCGTACGATCCGTGTACATGCGTATAAAGTCCTAAAATCAGTTTTGGTTAGGATATAAACTAATTTCCGAAAATAAAATGAAAAATGCACAAAATCAATCGTCGTCGGCTGAAATTATCGTGAGTTCAATCACGCCGTGTTTTCGCATGAAAAAATATCTGAAGCTTTTTCTGGAGGAATTGCCAAATCAGACGATGTTTGAGCAGTTGGAAATCGTCATCGACCACAACGAGCCGGATGAAGAGGAAATCGCCTGGATAAAGGACTTCCAAAAAAAATATCCGGGCCGAATCAAACAGATTATCGTTCCGAAAGTCGACCCTATCGGCACGTCCATGAACCGCTGCATAAAGGAAGCGTCCGGAAAATACGTCACCATATGGAACGTCGACGATTTACGCACGTCGAATTCAATTGAATTGCAAGTCGCGGAACTCGAAAAAAATCCAGAAGTCGGCATCGTTTATGGAAATTTCCTCGTTGTCCGATCATTCGGCTCGAAGGACGGTAGACTGACCGAATTTTCACACTACCCCGCGAGCGAACTGACCCGCTCCATGATCACCGGACCATTCATCATGTTCCGCAAGTTGCTCTGTGAAAAAGCGGGCTATTTCGACGAACAATTGAAGTCCGGCGCCGATTTTGATTTGTCGGTACGTCTCGCCTTTCACGCGAAAGCATCGATGCCCCGCGAATTGCTTGGCTACTATCTGAACGAAGGCCTTGGCGCCAGCACCCGTCCGAATTCCAAGCAGCCGCTCGACCGGACAACCATCGAATTGCGCTACGGCATTTATGACAAAATTGATTACGACATCGTCCCTCACAGCACGTCCGAGCACAACATACCTATGATCATGCAATTTGGCCAATGGGTTCCGGTTTCAAAATTTGTGCCCGATTATGCAAAAGTTTTGGAAAAGCGGCGCGCAATATGGTTTGTAAAAGGCATGCGACGCTATTTCTTCCATAAAATATTTTTTACAAAGCAGATAAAAGCGAAATTGAAGCCGATCGCTAAAAAATTACTGAACAAAAAATAAAATGAAAATAATCGCCCTCATGCCGCTGAAAAATGAAGAATGGATCCTGAAGACCACCATTCCGCATTTGAAAAAATTCACTGACGAGATTATCTGTCTCGACGGAGGTTCGACCGACGGCACCGTCGCATATCTGAAATCAGCCGGCGTACACGTCCGGCCGCAAAATGAAAAGAAAACAAATTTTTCGGCGTGGAGGCGCGAACTGCTCGACTGGGGTCGAGAGCGCGGCGGAACACACTTCGTCTGGCTCGATGCGGACGAAGCCTTCACGACAAACTTTTTGGAGGGATTCCGCGACCGGCTCTCGAAAATGAAACCGGGCGAAAAACTGGCCCTCCAGTGGCTGTGCCTTTGGAAAAGCCCCTATGTATACCGCGACGACACTTCAATCTGGAGCAATCTTTATAAAGATTTCATCGTATGCGACGATCCGAAAACGTCTTTTGACAATACCCTTATCCATGAAGGCCGGACGCCGGGACCAAACACAAATCCGGACGGAACAATTTCCTGGACAAAAATTCCGCTTGATGAAGGCAGCGTGCTTCACTTTCAATTCGTGCCCTTCAAAAGATTCCAGATCAAGCAGGCGTACCAGCGGTGCCGCGAACTCGTCATGAGCACAGGCTCGGCGCTGCGCATCAACAACAAATATTCGGTGACGCTTGACGATCCAAACGCCCGGATAAAATCGATTCCTCCGGAATGGCTTGCCGACATCGGAACCGGCGGCAACCTCGAGGCGATTTCATCCGTAGCCGACAACTGGTTCATGGCTGGAATTATGGTCTACTTCAAAGAAAAAGGCTCATTGTATTTCGAACCCCTCCAGATATGGCACGTCCCGGAATTAAAAGAATATTTTATAAAGGAAAACGGCCGGACACCCAAATCCCGTACCTATCCGGCATTCGTCATATGCGCAAAAAAACTTCTGGACAAAACAAAAAATAAAATCCGCACTGTGCTAAAATAACATCAAGTCGAGAATACTCGACATAAGTGTTCCCTTACCCTTAAATATGATTAAAAAAACTGACAAAAGAATAGAAGAAATCGTAAAAAGCTTGCCGAAAAATCTGAAAACCGTGGATATCGGGGGCGCCTACGCCCCGATACGGCGCGCGGATTATGTTATCGACGCGATTCCCTACTCGTCAATAAACTGGAGTCTCGCAAAAGGCGGGACCGAACAGCATTTCACGGAAAAAACCTACATACAGCATGACATCTGCGACAGAAAGCCCTTCCCTTTTCCCAACAAATTCTTCGACTATTCATTCTGTTCGCACACGCTCGAAGACATCCGCGATCCGATATGGGTATGCTCGGAAATCATCCGCATCAGCAAGGCCGGCTACATTGAAATCCCTTCGCGACTGTATGAGACGACCTTCAGAGCGGAAGTAAAGGGTCTTGCGGGAGCGGCCCATCACCGCTGGATCGTCGACATCGACAAAAAAGGCCGACTCCGCTTCACCTTCAAATACATGCATGTCCATACGCGATCCGTCAACAAGAACCGGATAAAATACGACAAGAACAATCCCGACATGGTTTTGGCGACGGAATGGTCGGGCTCATTTGATTATTTTGAAAACTGGCTTAATTCAGGAAAGGAAACATTCGAGTACTATCTTAACAGGCCGATAACGGAAAAGGAAAAGTGGCGGATATACCGAAAGACCTACGGAAGAAACTTCATTCTGAACTGGATTGCCTATATCAAAAAAGTCTACTTCCCGGGCAAAATCAAATGAAAAAGCTGTTTTACATGTGCGCCGACATATGCAGGAAAAAGCTGGGCATCCAGCTTACCTACATTAAAAGGACGACCGGACTGCTGGGACTGACCGCCGTGCGTTCGGCAAAAGGCTTCTGGTATGCGGGCGATGTCTTTGACAGTAGTGACATCGCCTACAACCTCGTCGTGAACGGAATCGTTGAAAAGGAAGACACCGAACTGGTGGAAAAAATCCTGACGTTTTTCCTTCAGTCAAAAAAAGACATCCATTTTTATGACATCGGCGCAAACACCGGCTACTACGGAATCTTCGCGGTATATCTGGGCAAGGGAAAAATCGACTGTGTGTCCTTCGAGCCGCTGAAGGAACATGCGGACTGCATACGTAGCAGCGCTTTCCTCAACAGGATCGAGCCGTTCATGAAAATATATGAAATGGCACTCGGGTCGCGCGAGGCAACGGTGGAAATGAAAGTCTTCGGCTCCGGATCAAGCATTACCGAAAATTTCCTGCCCGATGCCGCATACCCAACCCGCACCGTTACCGTCACGACCCTCGACGCAATCATCAAAAAGGATTCTCTTCCGAATCCGACATTCGTAAAAATCGACGTCGAGGGATATGAATATGAAGTCCTCAAGGGCGCGATCTTCACGCTGACGCAGACAAAACCGGTATTTTTCATTGAAATAATCAAATTCCTGAAGCCGTTCCTGAATCCGAATTATCAGGCCACCTTTGACCTCATGAAAAATGTAGGCTATGAATGTCATGCGTCAAGCGGAAGCGGCGACGGAGCGCGGATGTTTCTTTTCCTCCACCCAGATGTTCATGTTAATTTAATCAAACACCTTTCCTAGAGATCCATGAAATCCATCGCAAAAAAAATCGTGTACGCCCTTCCCGTTCCGCTTCAGCGGGCATTTCTGCGCGCATATGAAAAGGCACACGTCAGAAAGAATTGTTCAGTGTTTCCTGTAAATGACGACAGACGCGACATGTTGGACCAGCGAAAAAACATTCTCTTCTACCACGTCTCCGGACTGAGTTTCGGAGGCACCGAAAAATTTCTTCAGATCATCGCCAAGCATACCGACCCAAAAAAATACCGCGCCTTTTTCATGTATTCGCCGCAGCCGCGAAACGGTTCGGGACAGACATCCGACGGACGAAAAAAATATCTGCAGGATTCAGCGGTCGAATTCGTGCCCTTTACCTACGAAAGCATGTCCCGGAAATACCCCTACCGGTTGACGGGAATGAAGCCGACTTTTATAGAAACAATCAGGGACAAAAAAATTGACCTTGTCATAACGGCTGGATCAGGATACACGGAATATCCCTTTAATGAAATTTCCTCCCTGCCAATACTGGTCCTGAACATATTTGGATCGCCGAATATCCAGCCGAATATAATAAACAATATCTGCATATCACATGAAGTTGCGGCAAAATTGTCGCCGATTGTTCCTTCGGAAAAAATATCCGTAATGTACATACTTTCGGAACAGCCTTCGCAGGAAGCGGCTGCAGCCGGAAACGCAATACGGCTCAAATTTGGAATAAAGGAAACTGACACAGTTTTCGGCAGAATCGGCCGGGCGGACGACAATATTTTCGATCCAATCGGCATTCGAGCCTTTCAAAAAATAGTATCCATCGACCGCTCCGCGCATTACTTCATCATGTCCCCGCCGCCGGTATTGGTCGGCATTGTTGAAAAGGAAAAAATCCCGAACGTCCATTTCCTGGCACCAAGTTCGGACGAATGTGAAATCTGGGCTTTTCATGCTTCAATCGACGCACTCGCACACTTCAGAAAAGACGGTGAATCGTGCGGACTCAACATTGCCGAATCGATGCTTTCGAAAAAACCTGTCATCAGCCACCGGTCAGCACAATGGAATGCGCATCTTGAATATCTTGAACCTGCATTTTCGCGGGTTGCGGAAATAAATAATGTCGACCAATATGCCGGATATATGAAGGAATTTGTCGCACTGAAAAAATCCGGCGAACTGCAGAAAATGGGCGAACTCGCAGCCAAAAAAGCCGAACCGCTTTTCCTCGTCGAAAACAACATTACCCAAATCGAAGTTTGGATTGATTCCGCAATTGATTCCTGCCGAAAATAGATTACTATTAGCCAATGCTCATAATCCTCACCAAACCCTGCGGCTTCCATCCGTTCAATTCCGAATGGCTCAAATATTATGCCGGAAAAATCACGGGTAAACACCGGGGCCCTGAAATGGTGGCTCAAAGCCTGTCGCGCGGCCTCACTGAACTTGGCGTGCCACACCGACTCAATCCTTTTTTTGTGCCATTTTTCATTCCTTCTGACGTAAAACCCAAAAAAAACTTCACCGTCCATGTGGTGAGCGGCGCAAAAACCCTGCAATGGGCCTTGAAATTAAAACAGAAAGGCAAAATCGCGCGACTCATCGCAGGACCGGCGATATCGGTTGTGCCGGATGACCACAATTCAATCCTGAAAAATCCCCTCATCGAAACCATCGTCTTTCCCGGCCAATGGACCAAGGATTTTTTCTCAAGCATCGACCCGTATTTTAAAAATAAAATTGAAGTCTGGCCGGCAGGCGTCCGCGCCAATGTCGCCGTCAGCAGCCGCAAAAACAGCGGCGGCATTGTGTATTTTAAATTTACACCGCTGGAAATCCGCAAAGCAATAATACATGAACTCGCGACGCATGACATTTCATATAAAACCTTCGAATATGGAAACTTCAAACAAGCCGATTATTTCGCTGCGCTCGAAAAAGCCGACTGGATGATCCATCTTTCCCCTTCCGAAAGCCAGGGCATCGCCCTTCAGGAAGCCTGGATCCGCGACGTGCCGACCCTCGTCTGGAATCCTGGTGTCTGGAAATATCAGGCCACAGATGGAAAAAAATATTCCTGGAACGACGCTCTGATCAGTGCTCCGTATCTGACCGCGGAATCGGGCATGACTTTCGCAAATGCATGGGATTTTAAAACGGCTTTTGAAAAATTTGCCGGCCAACTGCAAACTTTCACACCCCGGGCATATTGCATGAAAACCCTGACCGATATGCAAAGCACGAAACGGTTTCTTGAGATAATAGCCCAAAAATAGTACTATACCTCCATGAATTCCTTCTTCAGCAAAGTCATTTTTCGCCTCTTCGGGGTGCAGATTATCCACAGCCAACTCGGCGAAGACCTCATTTTATCAGTCCTCCTCGAGGGCAAGAAAAACGGCTTCTATGTCGATATCGGCGCCAATAACCCGAAAAAATTCAATAACACCTATTTGCTCTACAAATCCGGCTGGCATGGCATCAACATCGAACCGAATCCGACAAAAATTGCCGCGTTTAAACGCCGCCGTTCTCGCGATATAAATTTGGCGATCGGCGTCGGATCAAAAGAGTCGACAATGAAATACTACCGTTTCGATGAAGACACTTTGAATACATTCGATCAAAGCACCGCCGAAAAAAATAAAAATATGGGACATGTGCTCGAAAATGTCATTGACGTTCCGGTAAAGCCGCTCTCTGTTATTTTCAGGGAAAATCTGCCGGCAGTTAAGACTGGTACCGCAGCCATCGATGTCATGTCGCTCGACACTGAGGGCTACGACATGGAAGTTTTGAAAAGCAACGACTGGAAAACATACCGTCCAAAATTTATCATTATTGAAACGCTTGAATATAAACGAACCGGCCTCGGCGAACGCTATGACAACGTTTTCAATCCATACATGAAATCAATCGGCTACGAACCGGTCGCGAATACTGTTGTAAATACCATTTATCAGGACGCAGCGTCGGGAGTACCCGCGTCGTGAAGATTACTTCACATAAGTGTTCCCTTGAGTGTCCGCTAAAACTCCCCTTAAATGAACCATTTTAAACCCTTTGTCAAAAAATTCCTGCGAATCGCACTGATGCCGTTTATTCTCGGCGATTATATGCGGTTCAAAAAAGCAGCAAATAAATCCGGCGCAAGTGCAGACCAAAAACGTTTTACTCTTTCCCTCCGCGACGCGCATCCGCAGATAAAGGACAAGACGATTACGACCGGATTCGACCGGCATTACGTTTACCACACTGCATGGGCCATCCGGAAAGTCCGCGACCTCAATCCGAAAAAACATATCGATATCAGCTCGAGCTTGTATTTCTGCACACACATTTCCGCATTCATTCCGACCGAATTCTATGACTACCGACCCGCTGAATTGTCGGGACTTGATGGGCTTGTGACCAGCATAAAGGGCGACCTGATGAAGCTTCCCTTCGCAACCGACAGCGTCGCCTCGATTTCATGCATGCACACCGTCGAACATATCGGCCTCGGCCGTTACGGCGATCCGATTGATCCAAATGGCGACATAAAGGCAATCGAGGAGCTGAAACGCGTTGTCGCCCGTGGCGGCTCACTCCTTTTCGTCACACCCGTCGGCAAACCGAAGATTGAATTCAACGCGCACCGTATTTATGCGTACGCGCAGATTATCGACATGTTCACAAAAGGCCCGAATGCACTAAAGCTGAAGGAATTTTCGCTCATCAAAGAAAGTTCAGGTGGTCTCATCGCCAATGCTACGCAGGAAATGGCGGACGCCGAACACTATGCATGCGGCTGTTTTTGGTTCGTGAAGTAGAGTTTTTATTTAAAGACCGAAATTGCCTTTTTTGCGATTGCGCGGACAGATTTGTAGCCGACGGCTTTTTGGAGGGTGTATTTCATAAGACCGCTCTTGTACCATTGGGCTTTTCGCTTTTCGAGAAGTTTTTCGTAGTGCGGCACAAACGAGGAAACGCTCGCCCATTTTCCGTCAACCTTTAGTTGCGCAATTGAATATTTTTCAGCAGCGGTAAGATAATCATAATCGACTTTATCGTAAATGCCGTAGCGAAGTTCAACGACGGTACGTTCCGGTGCTTGAGCCGAAGCAAGATAACCCTTCGAATGCATTCTCTCCGGAAAATATGAGCCCAATATCCCCGATGTTCGTGCCGCCTTCGTATGAAAACCGAGACGAACCGCAAAATCGAAATCGGCTGCTGAACGTAACTGTTCGTCAAACATGCCCACTTTTTTCAAAAGTGATTTTCTGAACATGAAAAAAGGACCGAGAATCATGGATCGGGTCAGTTCATCTTCGATGAGCGCGTCACTGACAATTTTACCGTCGGTTTTACCGAATGCGGAGACGATTTTATAATCACCGAATACCACACCGACTTCAGCTTCCCTATCCAAGATATTCGCCTGCTGTTCAAGAGAGTCGTTCGTGCGAATATCGTCAACATTCCAAATTGCGACATAATCGCCCGTCGCCTTCTGTAGAGAAAAATTCATCGAGACGCCGACAGAATCGTTTTTCTCGACAACAACATGTTTAATCATATTGTTATGAGCCTTGTTGAAGTCCGTAATCCATTTGATTTCTTCTTTGTCGGGCAATGTGTGATACAAAATGACTTCGAGCCGTTTAAAAACAGTTTGTTTCGGCAATTCTTTCAGGAAATGCTTCAAGTGTTCCTTGCGATTGTCGCAATGGGTGATGACGGAAATGTGAGAAACGGCCGGCGTCGAATGCGAGCCGGTTTTTTTTGCTGAATCGAAATAAAGCGCGGGATTTTTCTTCATTTCCTTCACGATTTCCGCAATGCCGTCCTCCAATTCCGTTTTTGGTTTCCAGTAATTTAAAATGTACGGGTCTGGTTCGTTGCGCTTGTTTTTCTGGACATCGTCGGTCTGTTTGCTCGGAATAATTTTTGAGCCCGGAAAATGTGAAGCGATAATATCCGCCACTTGTAAAACGGTATGCCATTTAAAGTTCGTGATATGGAGCGGACGATCCTTCACAATCGTGCCGTACTGATCCATAAGCGTGAGAAGGCATTCGCAACAATCATCGGCATACAAAAACTGACGTTCCTCGGTGCCGTCGGTCAAAAGGTCGATTTCCTTTTTCGTCGCGGCTTTGATGATGAGGTCGGTGATGACGTGCGATTTTTCCAAATCGGTTTCGAGACCATAGACGTTCCAGAATTTGACGACCACCCCACCCAAAATTTCCGTCACTTTTTCGCCGATTGATTTCAGGAGTCCGTAACTCGAATATGACATATTTGCCATCTGGCTCGACGCAAAAATAAACGGCTTGCGGTATTTATGGATCAAATCGAATGTCCGATCAATGATTTTTATGTTGTTCGAAACGAAGTCATAGGTGTTTTGATATGTCTTTAAATAGCGTGAACCTCCAACATCGAATGCGAGAAAGAATACAAAATCAGCATCCTTTACAGCTTGTTCGAGCTTCGAATTTTCATGAATGCGCAAATCTTCCTCGGGCGAGCGCACGAGGTCAAACTCAATGACTTTATCGCCGTTTTTCTTGATGCGATCGGCTAATGCCGAACCGATTTGACCGGACGAGCCGAGGACGAGAAATGTTTTCATAGGTGTATAATAGCTTAAAATTGCGTATAATGGCAAGAATCTCGGTATATGATAATAACCAAATTAAACGGCGGACTCGGCAATCAAATGTTCCAATACGCGTGCGGGCGAGCGTTGGCTTTGCGCAATGAAAACGACGATTTGAAGCTTGATATCTCCGGCTACAGCCGTCAGCATCCCGGCGACGCGTTTCGAACCTACAGCCTGTCAAATTTTGCCATTGCCGAAAATATTGCCGACGAAAATGAAATAGTGAAAGCCCACTACCCTTTTGGCACACTTTCGAAATATACGGAAATATTCCGTAAAAAAATCCTGCGGCAATTTAATGTCGGCTTTGTTCCATATATCCTCCGGAAAAAAACAGCCGGACGAACCATATACCTCGATGGCTTCTGGCAAAGCGAAAAATACTTCGCCGATTTCGCAGATGACATTCGGCGCGAGTTCACGCTCAAAAAACCGCTCGGCGTTGCGGCGCGGACAATTGCCAACGCAATGGATTCGCGAAACGGAAATTCACCTTCGGTTTCAATTCATATCCGTCGTGGAGATATCGTCGACGATGGAGGAAAAAGTGGACTTTTCGGTATCGCGACCCCTGAATATTATTCGCGAGCACTCATTCATGTCGCAGAAAAATTGACGGCACATGGGGTGAAAAATTTTCGAGTTTTTGTATTCTCTGACGACATCGAATGGACGAAGAAAAATCTCGTCATCCCCTATCCGACGACATATGTCTCGGGAACATTAGAAAATGGCAAACCTGCCATCGCCGATTATGAAGAAATTATCCTTATGAGCCTGTGCAGCCATAATATTATCGCGAACTCTTCATTTAGCTGGTGGGGTGCATGGCTCAATAAAAACCCCGAAAAAATTGTTATTGCCCCAATACGATGGTCAACCAATCATGAAAATTGGCACACTGAAACGGTTCCGGTATCGTGGATACGAATTTAAAGAAAATAAGGATTTAAAAAAAGCACGAACTAATTAAGCAATCGACTCTTCAATATAAGGTTCGATAATTTTAACATCTGACCGCGTCTTTGCAACTTTGTCACGATTTTTTTTATCTGCAAATAAATAGAGTGCGTATCCACCATGTCCACCACCAAGATATTTACACGCCAGAGCCTTCGACAACAGCGGTAATTTTGCCATACCTTCAGCTAATTGTGCCTTATAACTGATAGAGACTGCCTCCGCCATTTTTTGTAGACTTTTTTCGTCAGCGGCTTTTTTGGCATACAAACTAGCTTTTTTAATAAGATTATAATCTCTCCTTATTTTCAAAATATCAGGAGTGACATGACCTCCACCAGTCCACAAAATAAGCATCTTTCCGTTCAACCAATCGGGATTATATTTCGACTCAAGAACAGGAGATTTCCCTGATCTCCAAACACATAATCCGGTTTCGAGAATGACAGCCGGATCTTGCCAACCAACCCCGAGATCAAATTCAGTTCGTATGCCGTCTTTTATTTTCAAAATAGCATTGGCCGCAGAACCACCAAGTCCAGCATTTTTATTATAGGGCCATTCTGCAATCGAAACTTTTGGAGTAATGGAGCAATTCACGATAAACGCGTCTTTTTTTGAGAGATGCGGCACATCCAACCAACCACCAGCAAAATCGACTCTTAATGGAACTTCTGCAATCTTTTTTATCGAAGCCAAAATAGCAGTTGTTGAAACCTGTTTTCCTGAATAATTTTTTGGCTTAGTTTTTGGAAGGACGACAAGTTTTACTTTGCGTTCGAGACAAAGCTGTCTCTTTTTCTCTGCATTTGAATCATCTTCGGTGACAACCAAAATATCCGGAAGGTCATGATCCCAATGTCCGACAAAATCAAAAACTGGATCAAGATTACTGCTCGTCACGACACGGTCAACACATTTCAAAGAACCGATGATTATTCGTTTGTGTTCATCGGGAAGCGCTGAGACGCGTCTTTTCGCAAGATACAAAACCTCTGCACTGGCAAAACAAACCGTCAGATGGTCGCCGAGAGCTCGAGCTTCTTCGAAAAATTGGATGTGACCAGCATGGATTATGTCATAACATCCGGAAACAAAGACTTTTTTCATGTAATGAGTCTATCAGATTAAAATTCTTTTACAAATGATATACTGTCATCATAATAAGGCATATGAAAGACCCGCTAATTACAATCATAATCCCGACTTATAATCGCGCCGGTCTGATCGGTTTTGCGATTGAAAGTGTTCTGGCACAGACATATTCAAACTGGGAATTGCTTGTTATCGACGACGCTTCGACCGATGGAACTGAAACTGTTGTCAAAAAATATGCGGAAAAAGACGTTCGAATCCGATACATAAAAAATAGTACGAACCTCGGCATTTCGAAAACTCGAAACCGTGGTTTACATGAATCAAGTGGTGAATATATCGCGATGCTCGACAGCGACGATACGTGGATTGATCACGAAAAATTGGCACGCCAAATTGAAGTCTTCCAAAAAAATCCAAAACTCGGCATCGTCGGCACATGGATTACGTTTATTAACACAGCGGGTAAACCTATAAAAAATATTTCATTCGCTCAAACCGATGATAAAATCAGAACCTTTTTTCTCTATTACAATCCCATCACACAATCGAGTGTGCTTTTTCTGAAACAAGCGGCTATTGAAGCTGGTGGTTATGATGAAACATTAGTGACAATGGAAGATCATGATCTCTGGCTCAATATCGGCACAAAATATGAAATTGGAATTTTGCCGATATACGCGACCGGATACAGAATACACAGCGGTTCAATAACAAAAAGTCGGCGCAAACAAGTTGCAACCGACCAAATGTTTATTTTTCGCCGATGGAAGGGTTCATACCCTGGCATATTCATCGGAACAATAAAAGGATATCTTCGTCTCCTTCGGGCTATTTTTTAAAAGCTGCCAAAGATTACGCTGTCGCTGTAAGATGCTTTGAAACGAGTTTTGTCATCTCAAACATGTCGACAACTGCCTTGCCACCAAAAACTTTCTTTAAATTTGCATCAGCGTTGATGTTTCGCTTCTTTGCAGGATCTTGGAGGTTGTTTTTCTTGATATAAACCCAGAGAGCCTTTACGACTTCAGATCGAGGCATTGGACCTTTTCCGACGACTGCCGCGAGATCTGCACTGACATTTAACGGTTTCATGAATGCTGAAGTTGCTTTTGTTGCCATATGTATATATTTTATATTAATTGTAATGTCACGGTATTATAACATGTATAGTATAAAAGAAAATACCTCGCCAAAATCTGTACTTTGGCGAGGTATTCTGAATTTCACTGAATGATGATCCCCGCTTGGATCAAATCATATCGAGCAACATCGGGTAAATCGTCAGGCGAAGTGCCCGCCGCATACCAAACAGGGTCTTTCGAGGTAGCATCGAGTTTTGGAATGAAGTCCTGCTTCACATCAACAACATATAAATGCATGAGTGTATGTGTTTCGGGCAGGCTTTGTCCTTGCAAATTTGGCGAGGTAGGGTTAAAGAGGTCATGGAGATGACTAAATTTGATATTCAAAACGTTATCCATTTCGAGTCCGACCTCGCGTTTTGCTAAACGCAACAAACAATTGTGTGTAGTT
>Ga0302281_10000895_pt1 | contig 21897 bp, 20 predicted proteins | sample III_Fen_E1_2_FD_198762 | JGI IMG/M metagenome (GOLD analysis project Ga0302281, IMG submission 198762) | Peat permafrost microbial communities from Stordalen Mire near Abisko, Sweden - III_Fen_E1_2 | ecosystem: Environmental > Terrestrial > Soil > Wetlands > Permafrost | place: Sweden: Abisko...
GTCGAAGACTTCCAGGAGCTGTTCGATGTGCAAGAGGGCTCTTCGCCTGCTGAGTTGAGTTGCGCCGCGCGAAGCTCCGTGGCCCTCGATCGCCTGGTTGCGAAGCACGATCTCAACGCGATGGCCTGCTACTACAAGGGCTCTGGCAGTGCGGCCAACGAAGAGACAATGCGGTCCATCATCCTCGGCGCCTCTTTACTGACCGCACGGCATGTGCCGGTTGCAGGGGAGTACGAGGTCAAGAACGTACTCGCCATGAAGATGATGGATTGCCTCGGTGCAGGCGGATCGTTCACGGAATTCTATGCGATGGACTTCAAGAGCGACCTTGTTTTGATGGGTCACGATGGGCCAGGCCACATAGCCATTGCGGAGGGCAAAACAAAGGTTCGGCCGCTGGATATCTATCACGGCAAAGTGGGGCATGGACTCTCCGTGGAGATGAGTGTAAAAAACGGACCTGTCACTTTGCTCTCGGTGGTGGAAGACACAGAGGCCCGCTTCAAGCTGGTTATTGCGGAAGGCGAATCCGTAGCCGGGGAAATCCTGGAGATCGGCAATACCAACAGCCGCTATCGCTTCCCGCTTGGCGCGCGTGGTTTTGTGAATGCATGGACCACCGCGGGACCTGCGCACCATTGCGCTGTCGGGATCGGCCATCAAGCCTCTACGCTGCGAAAGGCTGCCTCACTTCTTGGCATCGGTTTTGAACAGGTTTGCTAAAGCCACGAATTGTGCGTGACCGGGAACCAATTCGAGAACAACCGGCTCTTGAAGAAGCATGGTCTGCCAACTGTCAAGGCGAAGCGCCATTGCGATCCTTCATCAAAGCGGCTAACTACTTGCTGACCGGTAATTCTTCCTGCCAGACGAAATGCCATTTGAGAGCATTCGATGTGATCATGGAAATCATGGAAATAGGGGGAAATAGGGGACATGATCACTACTGTCCGGTTAGATATCGAATAGATTCAGTTGGTTAGCGAATGCGTATTGGTCAGTTGTGTTGAGGGATGGCTGCAAGGCGCTTGAAATGGGGGTTTTCTCGAAGACGGACACGGACAGGATCTGTAGACAAGTGTAGAGCGAGGCTTCGAGTTTAAGTTCTTTTTTGATGATGGCGATCAGCACATAGGTGGCGATCGCGCACCATATCTGGGTCTTTACCGCGTTTTCGGTAGTGGCGAGAAAGCGCTTGATTCGCAAGTGTTGTTTGATCCACTTGAAGAACAGTTCGATCTGCCATCGACTCTTGTAGAGTGCGGCGATGGTCGATGCAGGCAAAGCGGTGTTGTTGGTGAGAAAGAGTAGCGTCTTGCCCGAGTCGGGATCCTTGAAGCGAATGCGGCGCAGTTGCTCGGGGTATTTTCCACTTGAGGAGCGGCCGTTCAGCAGGACGCGCTGATCGCAGATCACTCCGCTGTTGCGATCCGTGGGGCTGGAGTACACCCTTCTGGCATCCATCGCAGACCTGGCTCGTGTCACGAAGAAAGCCCCAGCCTGATGCATCGCGAAGAAACGTCTGAAGTCCAGATAGCCGCGATCCATCCCATAGAAGCTGCCAGCCTCCACCGGCAGGAAATCCAGCACGTTGACCTCGTTCAGCTTGCCATCGCTGATGTAAACGAAGGCAGGAATCGCGCCGCGAAGGTCCAGCAGCGTGTGCAACTTGACCTGTACGAGCTGGCCAAGATCCTCGGCCATTCGAATATCAAGATGACGGAACGCTACGCGAAACTGGGGCGGCAACATATCGCCAGAACCGGCAACACTGCGCGTCAGATGTGGAAGCTGTTGACCCTCGAAGAAGGCGACAATGCGTACGCGGTCTAGCCGCTGTACGCATATTGTTCGCATGACCTAAACCGACGTTTTTGGGTTGCCGCTAAGTTCTTTAGAATGTGGTGGCCAGAGACGCTACTGAAAAGTCGTGTCAATTGCCGAAAATGCGCTGGAACTGCAAACATATATGCTCTAGTGTTGCCCCCAAAGTTGCCCCCACTTTCCCAAGGTCGTAGCACGCTGTCTTCTCATAATTCAATGACAGCGGATCAGGCCGGTGATGGCCGGGTTCTCAATGAGCAGGATTCCCAGAGTACTTCGATAGTGGGATGCCCAGCTCATCTCCCAGCTCTGTTGGATATTCTTTCTCAAAATCATCGACGATCAGGACCGGCAGCTCGAAAAGATTCGCCCGTTAACCGTTCGCCCATTCCATCCAATCTGCGCCGCGACCGCTGCGTCGCCAATCCGCAAGGAATCACCGGCGATGGACTGCGCACCTTTCAACGACGAACTTTTGCACCTCCCCGATCAGGGCGCAGTCGACCGGCTTGTGCAGGCCGAGCATCTCGATGATCGAAGCAATGAAGCCGGCGCAGGGAACGATCTCCCGCTCCTTGCCGGTCAGCAAGCTCGCCATCCGTCCCTGGCGGGCGATCTCTTTCTGGCCCTCAAGCGCGAGCAGCCCAAGAGGCGCAAGGTAAACGCCGGTGCCGTGCGACGAACTGAGCTCACAGAAGTTTCGTCTTCTGCCGATGAATCCAGAAGAGGAATGCACGATGAAGTCTGCCGTCCATAAACTGTTACTCATTTCTGCGATTCTGATCTGCCAGCTGGCGTCCTTGGGAGCGCAACAGTCCAAACAAATTCTTACGGGGCACGTTCGCACTGCTGTCCAGGAGGGGACAGCAAAGGCGATTGGGCAGATGCCATCGGCCGGGCGGATGAACCTTTCAATCGTCCTGCCGCTCCGGAATCAGGACCAGCTGAAATCCCTGCTGGCCCGCCTTTATGACCCTTCCGACGTCCAGTACCGGAAGTTTCTGTCGGTCGCCGAATTTACCGATCAGTTCGGCCCCACCGCCGAGGACTATCAGTCGGTTGTGCGGTTCGCCAGGGCCCACGGCATGACCGTGACCGGCGCTCCGGCCAATCGCCTCATCGTGCCGTTATCGGCAACGGTCGACCAGGTCCAGAGGGCCTTCCATGTATCGATGAAGGTCTACCAGCACCCGACCGAGAACCGGACCTTCTTTTCAACCGACCGGGAACCCGAGCTTCCCGAGGGGGTCTCGATCGCGCATATCTCCGGCCTGAATAACCTGTCGATACCGCATCCGATGCACTCGAAATCCGATCTCGCCCAGACATCCTCTGCGCAGGTTGAAGGCTCCGGCCCCGGCGGCGCCTATCTCGGCACCGACATGCGCGCGGCCTATTACGGAGGAACCGCACTGACCGGAAGCGGGCAGGTGGTGGGGCTGGCGCAGTTTGACGGCTACGACCCGAATGATGTCGCGCTGACGCTCTCAAACTCCGGCCAAACCAGCACGGTTCCTTTAAAGAACGTTCTGCTCGACGGGGCCAGCGGCGGTCCTTGTCAGTTCAATCCGTTCCCGTGCGAGGATGCCGAGCAAGTGCTCGATATCGTGCAGGCCGCGGAGATGGCTCCGGGGCTCTCCCAGATCCGCGTGTACATTGGCAGCCTCGATACCGACATTCTCAATGCGATGGCCGCGGAGAATATCGCCCGTCAGCTGAGCATCTCCTGGACCTGGAATCCGGACGATCCGGCTACCGACGATGTTTTCTTCCAGGAATTCGCAGCCCAGGGGCAGAGTGTCTTCGTCGCCTCCGGGGACGATGGGGCTTTCTCGGCAAACGTGAGCGATTATTTCTATCCGGCCGAGGACCCCTACGTCACCGCCGTGGGCGGAACCACTCTGGTCACGAGCGCCCCGCTGGGGCCATGGGCGTCAGAGACGGCATGGAATCACAGCGGCGGCGGTATCAGCCCTGACGGTCTTCCTATTCCGAGCTGGCAGTCCGGGCTTGCAACCTCCGCCAATCTGGGGTCAACAACCTTGCGCAACATCCCGGACGTAGCGATGGAGGCAGACTTCGACAACTACGACTGCAACATCGGCGTCTGTCAGGGCGGATGGGGCGGAACAAGCTTCGCATCCCCCCGCTGGGCCGGGTTTGCGGCTCTGATCAATCAACAGGCGGCTCAATCCGGAGACAGCCCACTCGGATTTCTCAACCCCGCTCTCTATACGATTGCCCAGGGCAAACTCTACGCCACCACGTTTCATGACATCACGTCCGGCGTGAACGACAATGGCGGCTCCGATCCGTTGCCTTACCAGATCTTTCCAGCCGTGACGGGCTACGATCTGGTGACCGGGTGGGGCAGCCCGACCGGCCAGAGCCTGATCGACGCCCTCGCCCCCAGGAACCCTACCGGGTTCGGGCTATCATCTTCCGCGGCGCAGCTCACCATCGCACCGGGCGATTCAGACTCAGCAACGATCACGATCAATCCCAGCGCAGGGTTCTCGGGCGCGGTGAATCTGTCGCTCACCGGTCTTCCCGATGGGGCGAGTTCAACCTGGAGCGAGAGTCCCGCAACCAAATCCAGCCAGCTGACAATTCAGGTGCCGGATACTGCTCTTCGCGGGTCCTATCTTGTGAAGGTGACCGGGACCAGCGGATCGGAGACCGCAACGACCACGTTCGCCCTCCTAGTCAATGCCGCCGGATTTTCCATCCTGCCCTCGAATTCGAAGCTCGTCGTACGTCCCGGCCTCGCCGCCGGAACCCAAATCGCGGTAAGCCGGTATCAGGGATTCACTTCTCCGGTCGCCTTGGCGATCACCTCGCCGCTGCCTGCCGGCGTCACTGCGGAATGGAGCGGAAATCCCACCCAGGATGGAGCCTTGCTGACCTTGTCGGCGTCGAGTTCTGCGCCACAGGCGACAACCATGCTCTCCATCACAGCGACATCAGGAAACCTGACAGCTACAACGACGGTAGCTGTCCAAGTCGCCCGAGAACAGTTCTGGCTCTATGTCGCGCCTCCACCCGCCTATCTCACGGCAGGGGGCCAATTCACCGCGACGGTGACCATGCTGCCACTCGGAAACTTCAATGAGACGGCCACCCTCACGGCCACGCAGTTGCCTGCCGGGGTCACGGCGACATTCAATCCGACGAGCATCGCGCCGGGCCAGTCAAGCGTGATGACGCTTGTGGCTTCGGCGGATGCGGTGCCTGGAAATTACATAAGTGAAGCGGTCGGAACCGCGGCCGATGCGGGCGGAAATTTCACGCTTCAGTACGCGATCACCGCCGCCCCGGTGCCTTCGTTCAATTTTTCGCCGAGTGCGGGCGAGGTCAGTGTTCAACTCGGCCAGTCCACGGTGGTCACGGTCTCGACTACGACCCTCAATGGATTCAGCGGAACGATCGGCATGTTCGGCATACCGCAGTTGCCCAAGGGCGTGACCTTTGCGTACAGCCCCGAGTCCTTCCTTGCCGGCGGCTCTACCCAACTAACTTTGACGGCGGGGCCGGACGCCCTTCCCGGAAATTACTCCGTGGGGATCGGCGGCCAGAGCGGAACGTATGGAACCGGCGTTGCTCTCTACCTGAACGTCCTCCCGGCGTCGAGCCTGAGCCTGGGGCTGTCGCCGTCGGCCCTCAATCTACCGCAGGGCCAATCAGCGACCATGACCGCGACTCTGACCTCCTCCACGAGCTCGGTCGCGAGTCCAACCTACTCGGTGGTCTCCGGGCTGCCCGAAGGCATGAGCGCGAGCTTCAGTCCTGGGCCGACGGCCGGGACGGGGCTGCTGACGATTTCTTCGTCGTATTCGGTGGCCGCCGGAACCTATACCCTAAACATCGCGGCTACCAGCGGGACCGAAACCGTGAACGATTCGATGACCGTCACGATCACGAAGGTGGTCGGAACGTTTTCGGCCGCGGCAACGGCAGTGACCGTAACTCCGGGCAGTTCGGGGCAATCGACCATCACGCTCTCTTCGACCAACGGTTACGCGGGAACGGTCGCGCTCTCCTGTTCGATCACAACGAGCCCGGCCGGAGCGCAGGATTCTCCGACCTGCACGGCAGGCCCGAGCGTGACCATGCAATCGGGGGTGGCCAGCGCTACCACAACGGTGACGCTCGCAACCACCGCGGCCACCACGAGCTCGCTGGTACGGCCCGCCATCCGGCACCCCAAAAGCCCCTGGGGCGGAGCCGGCAGCGGCCTGGTACTGGCTGGATTGTTGTGGATGTTTGCGCCGGGAGCGAGAAAGAGGTTCCGCTCACTCGGGACCATGGTTCTCCTGATGGCGGCCATGGGCGGTATGCTTCTCTCCGGATGCGGCGGAGCGGGCTTAGGCAGTACAACCAGCAACCCGCCTCCCAAGACCAACACGGGAACCACCGCAGGCGCCTATACGATCACTGTGACAGGCACGGGCAACGATGCCCAGAACACCGTATCGAAGGCGACGTTCACTCTGACGGTCGACTAAGAAACAAAATTGGGAGTGGCGGCAGCCCTCAAGGCCGCCGCCGCTGTTTCTTCACGTTACACTTCGAGATCAAAAGATCAAATTCAAAAGCCCTCATTCAAGAGGGCTGCGTCCATCACATCACTGGACGCTCACCGTCTGGCGCGTACCCATGGTTGGCGCGAGCCTCCAGCTTCACCCCAGATGCTCACCGATACTGATCTCTGGAGAAAGACCCACCCATACTGAGATCACAGAAAATGAAAGCTCTCCGTGTTCAAAGCCCAACGTCGCGATAAGTAGGGCGGCTGTGCAATCAGGCAGAACTTCGAGACATACGGGATGGTGGACCGGCGGCTTCATGAGCGAAGGAATCGCTCGAGTAAGTCCACTGCTGATCGGATGTCACCAGATAAATTCACGAATGCTTCGGTACCGACCAAGTATGCAGAATCCACGCAGTCGTCGACAATAACGCTTCGACCAGTGCGCTCATTCTCGACACGCCACAGCTGACCGGCGACGAAGTCACCAAACGTTTCTCCTCGCCAGTCTTCGGGTGCGTCTAGGAGCCAACCGGGATATTTGTCCCCGGTTCGATAACCGTTTTCGATCATGATGCCGTCTTCGTGCATGAATCTTCCGAAGAGCATCCCAATTGCTCGATAGGCAATGCCGACAGATCGATTCGGCTCCTTCGCAGCGGGAAGGCCCAATGCCCCGAGGATTTCCTCGGCGACCCGTTCTATACCATAGCCCTGGCCGACTGAAGCTAGACAGTAGCTCCGAGGTTCTGGCCACTTCTCTGCCTCTGGAACGAATGCGCGGTGTGGGTGAAAGCGACCAGTGGATAAAGAGAAGTCGGCGAAATTCTCATACTCACCATCGGTCAAGCTCAATGCATGATAAAAGCCTCCACATGGGAAGGTAATGCGAGGGCGCATTCTGAACGACGATGAAATGCGCTGCATGAGCTCAGCAACAATGCTAAAGGCCGACGAAGCTGCAAACGTCAGCGTCGGATCGAGGAAGGTCGCAGTCCCAATCTCTGGCACTGGCGAAATCCTGCGTTGGGCTGATTCGGAATCGGAAGTCAATTCGCGAATTGCATCTTTTTCGTTTGCTCGAAGAGAATCGAAGCTTATGTAACCCGGTATGTTGCATATTCCTTCAGGAGTGACCACCTGGTCTGTATCAGGGTATATCCTCATCCCTGAGCATTCTGAAAACTCCTTGTAATTGCTGAAACGAATGAAACCATTCATGTCGAAAAGAATACCCGGGAACTGTTTGAGCACGTGATACCACTTCCCATCGGCTCTGTACAAGCAATGTTCGGCATCGAGCCCATATTTGGCGCACAACTGCTTGGCGGTAACGTGTGGTTTTACTTCGTCGCCTTCCATTGATGCCCCCGTTGTTTCGAGCTTCAGGAGAATGATTCGAGCGCCGCGCGGAATTTTGGAACACAACGAGCGAAATAGGCGCCGACAGACTCGGCAGGGCACTGATACCGATCCAGGAATCGCTTGATCGCTTCCATTCTGATCGACTCTTCCACGATGGGGCGCTCTCTCTCATGGTATTCGGACCAGGTTCCAGCGGCCAGTAGATCCTTCTCCAAAGCCTCCTTTTCTACTCGAAGATCAGCCGGCCTTGGTAACTTCTTTTCCAGGAAAAGAACGTGCCCGTGCAAATCGTCTACGGCACCTCGCTGCCAAGTTGTAAAGAGGGATTTGTCCCCGTAAGCCTCTTCCACTCGCCGGACCCAATCGCTCGCACGAAATCCTGGCTCGTAAGATTTTGCTGCGCAATCGGCAACGTAACCATCGTCATATGCGATAAGCACTGGTATTTCGTTCGGAAGGTAACTACACCAACTGAGTTGCCCCCAGAGCCACTTCATCAGAAACCGTTCTTCGCGCCATTCGGCTATGAATATAACCGCGTAATCCCTTTCATCGAGATCTCCTTCACTAACCAACTTGCGCCATTCATCCTGATCGCGGCAGAAGACTGGCAGCCTCCATCCCTCGTCACCCTGAGCTTGGCTTATCCGTCCTTCCCAAAACTCAGTCCTCGCGCAGGCGGCTAATGATTCGTCCGCATCATCGGCTTCCGCGTACCGTCGCAGTTCTTCCGATGACATACAAGGAGAGACACGGTACGTGCGAAGTCGCAATTCGGCCGATGACATACCGGGTTTCCGTGCTGGCTCGGTCTTACCTTCCGCCACTGACATGAGCTCATCGGACGGATCCGCAGAATTGCGCCAGAAATACGCCGCCACGAGGTCGCACTCGTCAGTAACGGAATGCAATTTGAAAAGGACAGACTCCTCTTCAATCCACACTGGGACGAGTAGCTGCCACACGCTCGAATTGGCGGAAGCGCGGATCACAGCAACCTGCGCTTCGACCTCCGAAAGCGCCGAGCACAGAGCGGCAATTGTCTCTTGGGCGACGGCTTGGGATTTAGTCAAGAGACCAAAGATGGTGTTCTTTGCGCCCCGTAAAGCATCGCCTTTCAGGCCCTCAAGGAAGGACTCTGCCGTGCTTGTCGAAACGGCCCCGCCAGAATCATCCCGCGTTTCGACAAGGGCAGTTGTTACTATGCGGCCCCGCTCGTCGGAGGGCTGGATGTAGCGCCAAGCCCAGCCATCAGTCCCCCGCTCAAACTCTTCCTTGTACTGCCACCATCGGGCCAGTGAGGCTAATGATTCGTCCGCGTATTCCGCTTCAGCGTAGCGTCGCAGTTCTGCCGATGACATACAAGGAGAAACAAATTCCCATGCCCGCTCAGTTCCACCTTTCGCCATTGACATGAACTCACCGGACGGATCCGCAGAATTGCGCCAGAAATACGCTCCATCGCCGCTCTCGTCAGCAGGGGAATCCAATTTGAAAAGAACAGACTCCTGTTTAAACATCGTCATTGGGACGAGCAGCTGCCACACGCTCGAATTGGAGGAAGCGTGGATCACAGCGACCTGCGCTCTCACATACGGAAGTGCCGAGCACAGAGCGGCGATTGTTTCTTGGGCAACGGCTTGGGAACTAGTCAAGAGACCAAAGATGGTGCTCGGTACGCCCCGCCAAGCATCAACCTTCAGGGCCTCAAGGAATGAGGTTGCCGTACCTGCTGTAATGGCCCCACCAGAATCGTCGCGCGTTTCGACAAGGGCAGTTGTTACTATGTGGCCCGGCTCGTCGTAGTAGTTGTCAGAATGGATGTAACGCCAAGCCCAGCCATCAGCAGCCTGCTCAAGCTTTTCTTTGTACTGCAGGACCGACTGAACGATGGCGCGAAGCGAATCCGAATCAAGATCTCCATCGTCTGATGCGACTATTTCTCCCCTATAAAACCCGGCAACTAGCGGCAGAGGAGCGAGGCCCTCGGCTAGGTGATCGGAGAACTGTTCTTCGATCTGCTCATCCGATACTGAAATTGTGCGGAAGCGGCATCTCCCGGCGAATTCCGGAGCGATCTCCTGGAGCGCGGAGACTAGACTCTCACGAGGCCAGTTCTCATCTTCGCTCCCATAAAATCCAACGAAAACTGGGAGGTCGTCCGAACACGCTGACGCGATCCGACAGAGTAGACTATGGTCGGGACTAGCCGGTGAAAGCTCGGTAACGATACATCCCGCGCGTGCCCATTCGGCCATCTTGCGCCGATTCGAATGAAATGCGCGGAGGGAGCGAATTGCAATTTGGGCCGCCCGGTCATCGTCAAAAATGTACGAAAATAGAAGCCGATTGCCATCATCCCTGACACGAACCACAGTCAGGCCTCGCGGGACTTCTTCATCTGTGTGTGTCTGGACCATCTTTGGTGGCATCGGGACATCTAACGGCCACAGTTCTGGACTAAGGCGTTCGCAATCCTCCAAGTCAACAACATACGCAGTTGCATAGTCGGTGATTGTCTCGGCAGCAGAGTACGCTTGTTGCTGGGCGGTACGAATTCGGCACAGTGAGATACTGCAATCATCCACCCTGTACCAAAGCAATTCCCGCGCAGTGTATCTGCCAGTCACAATTGCAAGGCGGTCTATTGCCCATTGTGCTCGGTCCTCTGCCGGTCCGCGATCGTTTAGTTTTCTTACAAAAACTGTCCTAAGCAGTTCATAGTCTGGACTCTCGCCGAGCAACCGCTCCACGATACCCAGTTCCACGGCTTGCGATATCACATCCGGTCCCCACCTTGGCTCTGGAGCCAAGTCTCGCATTATCGCTTTCACACGACCCGCATCCACAAGTGACGACATGCCGTGCTTTGTGACAAGGTGCTGCAGAGCACTCAAGGCGGGGTCCTGAAAATCGGCTCCTATCCCAAAGCTATCTTCGCCGAGTGGTAGGAGATCGCCAAAAATAGGCTCATCAGTGAAAAGCGTCGCGAATTCCGGCTGCCCATAAATGATGTTCCATTTCCCATCAAAGGTCGGGTATGCAACAAACCGAATCAGGCCAAGAGGGACAAGCCGGATGTCGTGTCCAGCTTCATGCAAGACCCAAGCGGCTTGGTTGAAATCCTTGTCATCGAGTATGTAGGATCTTACTTGCAGAACCTGCCCAAAAGACATAACTGGCGATCCGAGAGCCTGATTCTCGTGTCCATAGAACCCAACAACGCTTCCACGCTTACACGCGCCATCATCGGAAAGAGAGCTAGGACGAAGTCGTTCTTCCCATTCCGAGTATTCAGCCCGAAGGTTCGGATGCAATTTGAACAGCGTACGATATCGGTCAAGTTCGATCATTGCTAATCTCTTCTGTCGTTTGCCGTTCAGCAATTACGGTCGGTTGCGATCGCCGCCTAGGTAATTGGGTCAGTTGCAGATTTCGCCTACTACTTTACCGAAATGAATTTTTGTGCCGCTCTTCAGCACGATCCTGCGACCTGGCTCCAAATCCTTCATGCTGCCGTCGGTAAATCCGATAACCCACTTGACAGACGTTTGGTTCTCCAGTCCCCATGTCCCCTTTATGGTCGGATGTTCGGTCACCTCCGCAACGGGGATGTTGAAATCGTAAGACGATCCATCTAGATGGTGCGGAAACAGTTGCCGGCCATGGTTCAGGGTCACGGTTCGGTCCTCGATGCGGATTTTGAACGGAACTTGCACTGCAGCACCACAGGCCCAGCAACGCGACTGTTGCGTTTCCGAGTAGTCGTAGAAGTTTTCTGCCTTACAGTTGCAGTAAATAATCGAGTCCTGAAGCCGAGCGAGGTCTCGCCTCCATTCACTCTCGCGCACACGCTTGTTCGGATTCCGAATTCCCTCGGTAAATGCACGGGTGAACCGATCCCGAATGAATTGGGGATAGATAGGCCAATAGTTGAGGACTCGTCTGTGATAACGCGGATCTGGCGCATTGGATTTGTCGTCTGGATCGAAAATGAAAATGGGGTTCCGGCCGTACAATTCGTCTACGGCAACTGCATCAAGGCAATGGATTTGGGTATCCCTCATCCCCTCGAATGGATGATGAAGCATAAAGAAATAGAAAAGAAGCACAGACAGCGAAAACAGATCAGTCTCTGTGCTGGGCAACGCCTCTCCGCGAACCACCTCAGGCGCCATGAAACGCGGAGTGCCCTTAATAATCGCCTTTTTGCTCCGGTTCGGAGCCACATTATCGTTGTCACAGATGAGGATGTCTCCAGTACTCGGGTCGAAGAAGGCGTTCCCCATCGAAATATCTCTGTAGCTGAGGCCCTGGGAATGGAGTTGGAGGTAGCTGTGGCTCAGTTGCATCCCCGCCGTGCAAAGGACCTTAAGGCTGGGAGAGAGGCGCCCATTCAGGAGTGCTTGTATCCCCTCGTATTCCTTGCCACGCAGTGCCATTAAGTAGCCGAGACCGCTAGCTTGTTCATTGCTGACCAGGTGTGTCGGCCAGAGAAATCGATCAGTCGGAGATCGGCTCATCGGCGATTCGTTCAAGATCAAGTAATCTAGCGCCTGACGTTGTTCAGAAGTAGCAAAGCTTCGGAAATACCATTTCAAGGCAAGATTCTGGCTTCCTACCTGGACCCGATAAACTTCGCCTTGCCCGCCTTCTCCGAGCAGTTCAATTACTCGGCAGCGCTGGTTACTTCCTTCGACTAGAAGTTCCTGATTTGCTTTGAGCCTTGCCATTAGTCTTTCCGCCTCCCTGAATTGACTTCTCTGTTTGGGCGCGCGGACCGCATATCAATGCGACTGATATATCATCGCCGCTATATTTGTCAGAGGACTCGCGCAGCCAGTCGTGCAAATGTTTTCGGATTACGGGTACCCCGTCCGATCTCAGAAAAAGGTCGTGGAAGTCTTTTCCAGCTTGAAGAAGCGACGCCTCATCTTTGAAGCAATTCGCATAGCCATCGGTAGCAACAAGGATCACAGAAGGATGCTCATCTCGGTTGTCCGAATCGAGTACGCGACTGAGAATTCGAAAGTTCTTCGATGGCTCGGGAGAACACAGTGACATCGTCTCGTTCCCGAGCAAGGAAACATCTTTCAGAAACGGCTTGAAGACATTCCCCGATTTGTCTACCTCGACGATATCGCCGTCTCCAAGTTGCAAATAAAGAAGGAATGTTGTCGTCACTACTACCGCGATGAGCGTAGCCCCATAACACGACAATTCATCACCCTCGGCGACTCCGGACTTGGTTCTTTCCTCGTCCGTGAGTCCTGATTTAGAGAGATCTGACCTAACTGCCTCCTGCCATCTGCGCGTTAGAGCTTGGGGAATCCGGCTTTCAAGTTCGCTCCTGGAAATTACGTGACTGGCCGTTCCGTCAATGAAAGGCTTCAATTCTCCAACAGCGGTCGTGACCGCAAATCCCGCTCCCCTATCACTGCGGACATACCGAGAGCCACCATGACCATCGGACATTGCTACGATTAGGCCGGCTTTGCCCTTCGCGACCGCTATCTTATCCTGATTCGGCAGCCCAGATTGGACATGGGAAGCTCCTATCACACTTTCGGTGACTGCGCGCCAGCCATTGGCGCTACATACCTGAGGCGATATCGGTGGCAACTGTGTGCTCTTAATCACCACATCTGCGCTTGGTCGACCTCGTCATCTGCATCATCGGGCGGGGGAGGAATTGGAACATTGACACGCGCATCACCATTGGCGCTCAGGGTTTGGCTTGCGGGCGACGAAGCGGATTTTAGAACCACTGTCGATGCAAACTTTATACGCTGCAGCAGTTGTTCCGGGTTGTTCGCTTGGAGCGGCTTGAGTTCAGGATTGTTCATGAATTTTTGCAGTTCGCTTAGGGAAGCATCCTCGCCAATCGCAATCGCGATTTTTACCGCCTTCTTGCCCCATGGCTGTCCGAAGAGTGCCTTAAGGCCGGCATTAACGTCATCTGTTGCCTGCCCGTCAGTGATAAGCACCAAGACTGGAGGGAGTGCCCGATCACTCATCGGCGGCATTTTCAATTGATCGGCGACCATCATCAAAGCCTTACCCATATCGGTGCCAGTAGGCTCTGCATCGAGATCTTGCCAACTGAAGTTTTCAATAGGGGTTGGCTGGCTGACATGCCACTGTGCGCCATCGGAGAACTTTAGAACACGAACCAGAATCTGAGCGTGAGGGTTCTCGTCAGCTACTCGCTGCATGTGGGGAATGACTTCTCGCACGGCTGTGTTGAGGCTTTCCATTTTGGCATTTAACAACATTGAGCCAGAACAATCCGCAATGAATATGAAGTGCAAAGGCCGAGTCGACATTTCCCCACCCGGTCGTTTGAATTGGACCGTCTCTTCGGCTTTCTTTTTTGCAGCCATTGAATGCCTCCTTAAATCATGTTTACTCGGCCACACTGCATGCACAGATAAGAACGCTCCCACCGGGCATATGCCTTTGACCAGGTTTGCGAATTGTATTCACTAACGGTTTTCCCTCTCCAGACAGCTCCGCCGAGAAACGCTACGCCGCCAACGGCGAGACCGATTCCGGCTATTGGGGCATCGGAGCTGGAGTTGACCATCGCGACGATAACCACGAGCGTCAGCACCACACATGCAACGAACCACCCGACAAGGAAAATGACCAGGCTCTTCTTCCGAGGCGGCGCTGCGCGTTGAGCCAGCAGCGACTGCTTAGTGCCCATCGTATTAGCAATGAAGTTCCCCTTCAGCCCCCGATAGAAGCCAATCGTGAAGGAATCTCGTTTAGATGTTCCTTGGAGATACAAGAGCGACAGCTTTTTCAAGCCTTTGCCCTGGCAGTTTGCACACTTCAGCGTTGGCTGTGGCATAACCGTATCCGGAGTCATGGATTTACGATGGAATAAGGGTACGCCCTGTCGGAGCGAATGACAACTTCGGGTGCCGATTTTCGCTAGCGGCGCAAATACCGAGTTCCAACGAGCGGCCGCCTGTAGCAGGTGAGCACTTCCGGCCCCATCAGGTCCAGCGAAGCAAGATGCGCTGTATACGACACAAGAATGCCACTCAGTGGCAGCCCGCTCAGCTTCTAAATTGACACCGATGACGGTATTGCGCTGTTAACTGGCGCCAACTGAGAAGATCGACGTCTAACTGGCTCAACTTAGAACCGAGACCAAGTATGCTTCCCTCTTGGGGGTGAACGGAGCTGTCGCATTCTTGCTAAGCAAAGGTCCTATTTTTATACAGAATTTCGCCGCAACTACTGCCGCTGCTTCCCTAGCAGTCTCTGGGATCGACTTGCCTCGAAATCGCCCTGAATCCGGCACCAGCCAAGTTCCGGCAAGCAACGAAACTCGGTGCCGCCGATCTGCCGACGGAATCGAGTGTGCCAGTGCCCGAATATCCACTTCCTTGGCCTGTGCACATCGAGCATCGCATTCAGAGCGTTGCCGGTGGCGGTGCGATTGATCTCTTTGTGCGCCGACCCGGTAGCATGCAGAGACCGTACCGCTTCGTCCGGTCCGTCGTGCGTCAGCACAATCTCCGGTTTTACCTTTGCATACAGATCGACCGCGGCCTCGAGCTCGGCAACGCGGAGCTCCTCCTCGCGCCACCAGTTCACGCCTTCGGTCCGGTGCCACTGATCCGACGACCAGGCGCCTGAGAGATAGAAGATCCGCATCCCGTCGATCGTTTTGCAACCGTAATCGCCGAGGTAATTCCCATGCAACCGGGCGGCCTCCGGATTGTCGTGGTTGCCACGGATGAACCAGGCATTGCCGGGTAGAGGAGGAAGCGGCTCGTCGCCGGGAAACCCGATGCCGAAGTCTCCCAGCTGCACGCTGGGCTCGCCTCGGAAACGGACAACCAGCTTAAGGTACCGGTCTATCTTGCCATGGATGTCACCGATGACGATCAATTTCTGTTCCTTTTCTGTTGCGCCTGACCGCACGAGCCCGAATATGCTCAACGGGCGGGTGTCTTGGATTCAATCGTCGCGTTCCTTCCCGCGCGGGGACACTGCCTAGCCGATAACCCTTTCTTCATCGATGTCTCGCTTCCTGAGGTTAGGGCCAACGCAGTACAGAGCCCAATCGACGCCGACGGGCTCAGTGGAACCGGCCGGCTTGCCGACCTCGATTTCGAGCGGTCTGTACTGATACTTGCGCAGGAAGTCGTTGGCAAGCCTCACTGCACTTTTCCGGTTGTAGGCCCGGACTGCGATGACCACGCCGGCGACTCCGGTGTTCGAGTTTCCAGCATCGAACACGTATTTCTTTAGCTTTTTGTCTGCCATCGCTTCCCCATATTCAGATGTGTTTTCGGATCCCATCCGCTCCCGGTTAAAGCTGCTACTTCAGTTCCGCAGCCGCTTCAAGCAGAAGGCCCATTCTCCGCGCCATATGCCTGGGAATGCGCACCTCGACCCGCATTTCGGGGCGGCCGGAGGACGCGAACCGGACCGACGTTTCGAATGTCATGCCTTTAATTTCGAGCATCACGCAGTCGCCCTCATCCAACAGATCTTCATAAACGTGGAACCCTTGGCCGGTAGCCTCGTCCCGGGCGTACTGAATGGTGCATCTCGTGCTCATTCCCTTACTCCTTTTCTGTTAATGTCGCTTCGCCTGCCCTCTATCCGCGGTTATACGCGGCACATATAATTATGCGCGCCGCGTATAATTTCCTTCCCAACCGATAGAGTGCCAGCTTAGCGGACTCATTGTTTTCCTTCTATCTCGATTTGCGCAGGACCTGAGAATTTGATCCTGATCCTGGCCGTGAACCAGATCGCGAACAGGCCCACGCAGCGCCAGTAGCTCAGACGGTCCGAGCCTAATAGAGCGTGGAGGGCGACGCCTTGACCGAAAATTTTGCTTGCCAACCACGACAGCGGGAAGGATGCCAAAAGAGCGGATAATGTCTGCGTGATTGCGATTGCTGCCAGAGTACCTACGGCGGACCATCCGGTGGCGTGGTCTATCTTGCGGCGTATGCTCATCAAAGTTTCCTTTCCAAAAAGCTTAGGACCAAGCACCAGATGTATATGCCAGGTGCCTGGTCTGTAAGGGGAGTTCCGGTCGACAAAGCCGCGAGCGTTCACGGGCGTTCGTCGGCGCCTGCGAAGTGAATCCGCAGCGGCTCAATGGCGCAATCGAGTACGTCAAATGTTACTTCCAGAGTGGCGGCGATGGAACGCAACAGCCGCTCGTCGAGATTGGGCACCCAGCCTTGCTCGAGCATGCCCCAATCTCGGTGACTGAGCCCCGCGAGGGCAGCGGCTCGCGCGCGACTCAGGCCAACCTCGAGGCGGCGACGATGGATCCAATTGCCGAAGGCAGGAATCGCAACAGGGAGATGGCCAGAGGACTGGCAGGGATATGCGTGCATTACTTTGCTCCTTCTTGGTTTCCAGGGACAAAAAAGCCCGCTGTTCGCGACTGGCCTTTGTCGATAGGCGGCGTGAACGGCGGGCTCAGGATTTGGATTTCAATCCGCCCAAGTCCATGGCAGCTGAGGACGCTGGCGGATTATTGTGGTTCGGATCTACCAGTCGCTGCAGTCGACCGGCTGGATCAGGTTATGGGTGAATGACTAGTCTTGGATTCATTCACTGTGCTCCCTCATTCCTGTTTTGAGATGGGGAAGCTGGAAAGCAAAACGGGCTCGCAGCATAGAAGCGGCCGTCGGCCGTTCTCATGCTGTGTCTGCGGTCCGATGCATTGCCCAGATGCGTTTTGCCTGGCTAGCGCTACAGCCGGCCAACTCCGCAGTCCGCTTGATGGTCTGGCCGGCTGCACGAAGAGCGACGATTCTTTGGTGGGTAGCTGTGTTGGGAATGCGGCCAGTGTATTTTTTGGCTGCCTTCGCGATCTGAATACCCTGGCGTTGCCGGTCTCGTCTGACTTCGTAATCATCACGCGCCATTTGCAGGGCAAGTTTCAGCAAAAGATCTTGCACCGACTGTAGGACGATCTTTGCTATTCCATCTGCGTCTCCGGCAAGATCAGAGAGATCGACCAAGCCTGGTACGGCCAGCTTTGCGCCTTTCGCCTTGATCGAAGCCACCAACTGCTCGGCTTCCACGAGCGGCAGTCGGCTGATGCGATCAATCTTCTCGGCTATAACAACTTCGCCAGGTTGCAGGTCGGCGATCATGCGTATGAGCTCAGGCCGGTCGGCGCGGGCACCAGAGGCCTTCTCACGGTAAACTCCGGCCACGTAATAGCCCGCTGCTCGCGTTGCTTGCTCAATTCGCTCTTGCCTTGTTAGTTCCTGTTCCTCCGTCGAGACGCGCAAATAGATGCGCGCTACCTTCAAATCGCTTTGGCTCGAATGGGTATACATTACTTGACCACCTTGAATCTGGTAGCCAAAAGGGTTGCGGGGCAACTCTTATTGGCCACGGTTAAATTAGCTATCCATCTTGCCCTCCACCGGGGCAAGACTGATTTCCTGCATTGCTAACAGCTGACCAGGGGTTGATGCTCAAGCAAGCTCGACAAGAGGACCATCAAGTCCCGCCGCCGCGCAGCCTCGTCCTCGGGTTCGAGACATATGGCGAAGTACTCATCAATCAGGACCAGCATGGCGTTGTCCTCGCCGTTGTCGGTATCGGTCGCCTTTATCACCGCTTCCCGAAGTGCATCTTCGAGTTCCTCGACTGTCATGGCCGCCCATGCGGCCGGAAGACTTGCAATGTGCATAAATTCACCTTTCTTTAATTCCCTGGTTTGAACTAAGCCGAGTGTCAGATGCTGGGCGTGGGCTCCCCCCAAGATGACCGGTGGAAGTGTTGCTGCGTCCTAGTCGTGGCCCTCCGAACGAAGCTGCCCAAGGTTGCAGTCGGATAGCGAGACAGTACACTTCCCGGCCGCAGCTTCCCACGCCCTACAGTTTTTGCATTTGTCCTGGTCGGGAAAACCGGAGACGACCGGCACAAGGAGAGTGGTTGATCCCCTAGTACTCCAGTTCTGCTCAGTTCTGTCCTGTTGAACCTCGTCGGGCGCCACCTTCTCTTTCATTTCCTGCGACGGGTCAGCCACCGAGTTGTCGCCCGCCGAGCGAGCGTCTGAAGCGGTTTCCTGGGCCGGAGCGGAGGATTTGGCTGCAGATTCAGCGAGCTGCTTGCGCATCTTCTCTGATCGCGTCAACGATCCGTCAGTCGAGAGTTGTACTTCCTGCTGGCGGTGAATCTTGTCAGCCATGTCTCCCTCGCCGTTCAGCTCCTCAAGCTGCCGTTTCCGTTTGAGCTCGTCCTTGACTCTCATCCTGTCTGTGAGGCCTTCATAGGAGTACCCGCGGCCCTTATCGAGTTCCGCCTGGACATTCCGGTTTACGGCTTCAGTCGGACCCGCTGTTGCCCCAGTCTGAAAATATTGGAAGACCTCATCTCTGCGTTCATTCACCGCGTCAATGAAAGGGTCAAAATACCGTTTGACTCCGCCTGGAATATGGTCGGCCCAGAAGTCGAAGAGACTGGTTGCTTCCCGCGAATTCCGCGCTGAACGCCAAAAGGAAAGAAATGCCTTGTACGTGTAGTGGGCCTCCATGATCGATGGCATTGTCTGGAAGAGGTCACTCTGCTGGCCGTCCCATGCGGCAGGCTTGTCGAGACTCTGCCAGAAGTGCTTCCGGTCGTGGAGGATTGCCTTGGCGTCACCCGTGGCGATCTTCCAGGCATCGACACGGACTTGCTCCCGGCACTCGTCGAGCTTATCCATGACGTGAAACGCGTCATAGATCACGAAGGCATTGGCGAAGAGTTCCCGCGCAAGCCAGGAATAGTCGTTGTGCATGTCGATGACGATGAGACCGACGCGATCGCGGTGCTTGTATTGCTCCAACTCTCTGCGGATCGTTTCGTGATCGTTGCCCTTGACCATGCTGATGAAAGTGCGCGTGACGAGATCTACTAAGACAAAGTAGTCGACCCCATCGATGCGCTTCTCATCCCAGCCAAGGGCCAAGTAGACGTCGAATGCTTTCTGGCGGTTCTCGATTTCGGCCGCGTGGTCCAAGTGGACGCCCGCCACGGTCTTATCCGAGACTCCCACCTCTTCCGCGAGCTTGACGTTCGTCAAGTCAGGGTTATTACGAATGAACTGGATTAGGCGGACCGTCATGTCGCGCTTGATATCAATGCCGGGCAGGGGCTGACCGACGAAGTGGCGGATGGGGCCACGGCACATGTACTGGCGGCGGTGGACGATGATCACACTGGTGTACTGGCCCTGCTTGACGTCCCGGAACGACGGAGTCCGTGAGCTATACACTTCCAGTTCAGCGCCACAGACCGGACACCGATCGGGTTCGACTAATGCCCACACATGGACTTGGACTTCAGTCGTGTTCCGGCGGGCGCTGAGAAAGTCGTACCCAGGTGGCACGCTCACCTCGGACTGCGGAACGTTGACCCAGCTTGTGCTCTTGCGTTTTCCTTTTGACCATCTGCCCCGCATGGAAAGCCCCCCTGATTAGTCGTGCAGCAGGCTGTACGACTGCCCTTACCCAGAAGTACTCCTGGAAGGGGGTCTCCGAGAACTGGTCCGAGAGCAGAAAATTGAAGGTAAGTTACCTTTTTTACGTATCTGGAGAGAGTCACAGCTGCACGCAGCGTATTAGGTGAAATCAATCTGCTAACCGAGAAGAGGAGCTCATACGCTCTGAATTCCGAATTCGAGATTGTTTGGAAAATGCGCGAAATCTGCCCCAAATTCCGAAGACCCCATACGACGCCGGGCGGCAGTGTGTGCTCTGTGTTACCAAGGGACTCAGGTATTACATGCTCTGTGGAACGAGATTCTCTTGAATCGGACTTGCAGAATATGCAGTTCATTGGACACCTAACTCATCTCCTGGAAAATCTTACCGCTCTCTCCGATGGAGAAAATAATCTGCCGTACCGACGCCGCCCCGAAAAAGAGAATGCTATTTAGTGGACTTCCCGCGAGGCTTGTAAAGGTCGGTGCCGATGCTCTTGGCGAATTCGCGCTCGCGATCAAAGCTGTCGCGCGATGAAATCACAAAGCGCGACGCCATGAAGACCTGGCCGCTATTCTCGCTCTCGACCATCTCTTCGGTGAAGGTCACAGGCGACAAGCAACAGTCGAACCGGCCCAGCTTTTCAAACGGGGATTCTTTGGGATGGCAATACATAACGATGTCAGGAGCCATTGGAAACACCGAATAGGTACCGTCGCTATGCATGCCCACCTTGAGCCACATCGCGTTATCGCCGGTGCGGAATGCTACAGGATTGTCGGAGGTAATGAACGGGGTTGCGGTCAGATTACGGCCGAACAGCCAAGTCGCATCCCTAATCCGCTCTGCCAGTTCATCGCGGATGCTGTCTTTCCAGAGCATGCTAAGATGCAGCAGCCGCTTCTCAGCCTCAGCCACGGGCTTACGATACACGTTCTGTTCTGCGAAAGCGGCGAGAATTTCCCTGGCGTCCGCGGTGCGCAGGAATTGCAAGGCGATGTAGAGCGAAACTAGTTCGCGATTGATGTCCGGAACCTCGACTTTCTCCATTGGCTTCATGTCCCGGAGCCACCCCAGCCATTGTCCGGTAATCTGGGCTACCTCGCCCTCAAGCTGGGAGAACTGCTTCTCCATCACGAGCGGATCATGTCCGAGTTCCGCCAGTTCTTCATGCCAGTAGAAATTATTCTCCGCAGCCACCCCGTTGGGCCTTGTGCGAAAAACGCGGTCCCGATCGCGATCCCATAGGCACAGCTGGCCCGAAGCATCTGTAAACCGCCGCAGATAAAACTGCGGTACATAATGATGTAGTTTCGGACCCTTCATCGGTTTACTCTTCTCCAGTACCGATTCTATGCGCTGACCAACGTGCTGCCGAGCGGATGAGTCTGAGCGCTTCGAGGAGTTAGCCAAGGGAGCGGCGACGCCATTTAGCCGAGTTGGATGCCGGACGCTGACTTCTTCACCGAATAGGTCCCGGGATGTCGGCCAGTGTTCGCTGATCCGCATAAGGATGATCCGCGGTTGATAACTGGGGTGCGGCGATTAGGAGGCTTAATCGCCGCAGTACCTGCGTAGATAAGCACTTGAAATTGCGGCGAATACGCGTTATATTCTCTGCACATGGTGCGGAGAATAAAGCGCGGTACCTACATTCACGAGCGGTCGAACTGGCCGGAATTTCGCTGGGATTCCGAGCGCATTTCT
>Ga0302281_10000896_pt1 | contig 21880 bp, 20 predicted proteins | sample III_Fen_E1_2_FD_198762 | JGI IMG/M metagenome (GOLD analysis project Ga0302281, IMG submission 198762) | Peat permafrost microbial communities from Stordalen Mire near Abisko, Sweden - III_Fen_E1_2 | ecosystem: Environmental > Terrestrial > Soil > Wetlands > Permafrost | place: Sweden: Abisko...
TCAGAACCAACAGGAGATAGCCAAAATTTGAGGTCAGATGGGCCGTCGCTTCCATCTTTAGAATCATCGGGACGGGTGCTTTCCAGACCTGGGGAAGGATCTTGAGGCAGGTCTGGATGGAACCCTTTGTCCAACGCTTTTGCTGGGATTTGAAGCCGTTCATTTCCTCCGGCAGTTCGGCGGGGATGACAAAATCGGGCAGAAACAGGAATTTCCAGCCTTTGAGCTGGGAGCGATAACTCAGATCCAGATCTTCGGTGAGGGTGTCCGTGTGCCATCCTCCCGCTTCCTCGATGGCCCTGCGGCGCCAGATGCCGGCGGTTCCGTTAAAATTGAAAAAACGGCCCGAATGGCAGCGGGCTGTCTGCTCCAGCAGGAGATGGCCGTCAAGAAACATGGCCTGAAGCCGTGTGAGCAGGGATTGCCTGCGGTTGAGGTGCCCCCAGCGCATCTGAACAAGACCGAGTTCAGGATTTGTGAGATAATCAATGGTTTGGAGGATTGTGTTGCTTGGGGGAACAAAATCGGCATCCAGAATGAAAATGAATTCCCCTGTGCCGAGGCTCATTCCGTGGGCAAGGGCCCCAGCCTTGTATCCCTCACGGCTTCCCCGGCGGATATGTGAAATGTTCAGGCCATTCCGTTGGAGTTCACGGACTTCTTTGGCGATGACCTCGGTGGTTTCATCCGTGGAATCATCAAGAACCTGAATGTCGAGTTTTTCGCGGGGATACTCGAGTTTTCCGACGGACTTGATCAGGCGACCCGCCACGTATGCTTCATTATAGATGGGCAACTGGATGGTGATGGTCGGTAGTTCGGTAAATAGCGAAACCGGCCGGGGCGTCTGTTTCCGGTGCTTTAGAAAGAGGTAAATAATGCAGCAGCGGTGGAGGCCATACCCGGTCAGTCCGATGAGGACGACCAGATAGGAAATATTCCAAAGCGGGCTGCCAATGGTGAGTGACATGGATTGGTCAGTTCCGGGGAGAAGATCAACGGTGTTAGAGAATCTTAGCAGGTTTTCCCGTCAAGCTGAAAATGCGATTTTCAGGCCAAAACAATGAGAGACCACCACGGGTTTCCTGCGATTTTCAATGACGGCAAGATGTTGACGATCAGTGTTTGATAAGGCTCTCTGAGGGGAGATGACGGGCTGAGCGGCTTGCAGCCGCCTCGTCGAATAGTTCCGGATGAAGTTTTGCCAACTGCCCCAGCTGATGTCCTGATGCTTGCTGGCGCAACACGATGCCGTGACACAATACGCGGACGACAAAACCCTCCCTGCCTGACGAAGTTTGCTTCGGTGCATTGGGGTTCGATTTTTTTGAGGATTTTCCCTTGCCTCCGGTTCCTTTGTTCACATCAGGGAGGAGAATCGGTTTGGCCTGAACCTCGTAGGTGGCATGAGGAGTTGTGACATCAAAGATCACCGCGTCATCCACTTGGGGCATCTCTCCCGGCTTGGGGCGTCTTAGAAAAAAGGATTGCACGGTGAAGTCAGTCCCTGGTGCTGCATAACTGACAAGATGGATCGAGATTTTTTGAATCGATTCACGCCGGGTTCCATTCTGCACCACACCATAGGCCGAATCATGAACGGAAAGGCTCGGGGCGTGGGGCGCAAGTGTCGCGAAGGCGAGGTTGCCAGTCAGAAAGACGAGTAAAAAAAACGAAGCCCATCGGAAGTGTCTGATTATGTTTTTCATCAAAGGTTGGAGGAAAGTACGAGGGAAGCCTCCAGAAAGGAGCTTGCCGATTCCATCACCAGATGACCCTCAACGCGACCTTCAAAATCTTCAAGTAACCCTGAGTTATTTTTCTTTTTCCGATCCGGATTGTCTGGAATCCGGCTAATTGTTAATGACATTAAATATATTTCTGCTATTTTTCCAGCCATGGTTCATCCATCTCGTCTTCCCACCAAACTTGGCCAGCGGGCGGCCCGGCAGGGTTGGCTGAAGTGGGCGATTCTGTTCTCCTCCTGTCTCGGGGCCATGATGGAGACGGTCGATACGAGCATCGTGAATGTGGCCGTCCCCGACATGCGCGGAAATCTGGGGGCGACTCTTTCCGAGATCGGCTGGGTTTCCACCGGCTACACGATGGCGAATGTGATCATTATTCCTCTGACGGCTTGGCTGGGGGTGAAATTTGGGAAAAAGAACTATTTTCTCTTCTCCCTGATCTCCTTCACCGTGGCCTCCGTGCTTTGCGGTATGGCGCAGAGTCTTGGGGCTCTGATCGCTGCCCGTGTCCTTCAGGGGCTGGCTGGCGGAGGTCTCTTGGCGAAGGCCCAGTCGTTGCTTTTCGAAACCTTTCCCCCGGCGGAGCAGGGGATGGCAAGTGCTGTCTTCGGTCTCGGAGTCATCGTCGGGCCTGCAATTGGTCCGACGCTTGGAGGCCTGATCACGGACGGTCTCGACTGGCGTTGGATTTTCTTCGTGAATGTGCCTGTTGGTCTTGCGGCAATCTGGATGATCTACACCTTTTTGCCTCAGGACGATCCGGTGCAACGCGTTGACGGAAGGAGCGCCACGGTTGATTGGTGGGGACTACTCTGGCTGACTCTGGGTCTGGGGGGATTCCAGATGGTGTTGGAGCAGGGGCAGCAGGAAGACTGGTTCTCCTCTGATTTTATCCGATGGGCTTCTTTCGTGAGCATCACGAGCCTGATCTTTTTTGTCCGGCAGGAACTCACGACGCGCCATCCGGCGGTCGATCTTCGAGTGCTCCGTCACAAGGCCCTCATGGCGGGCAGCCTCTACTCCATCGTTCTCGGATTCGGCCTTTACGGTGCCGTCTTCATCATTCCGGTCTTTGCCCAGTCGCAACTTCACTTCACCGCGACAAAGACCGGGCTGATGCTTCTGCCAGGATCGCTCGCCTCCGCCGTCATCATGATCCTGTTTGGAAAGTTGCTGAAAAACTATGACCAGAGAATGCTGATCGCCACCGGGGCGATGATTCTCTGCGTCTCCATGTGGGCACTGGCTGATCTTAGCCCCGATACCGGTGTGGATGATCTTTTCTGGCCGCTCATCGGACGCGGAGCCGGAACCGCGCTTATCTTCCTGCCTCTTTCCATCGCGACTCTTGGGGGAATACCCCGCCATGAAATTCCTGCTGCCGCCGGTCTCTTCAGTCTTACCCGTCAGATGGGCGGTAGTATCGGCATCGCCGTGCTGACCACCATGCTTGATAATGGAGCGATGATTCATCGGGGCGATCTGGTCAATGACATCAACTCCCTGAGAATTCCGTATTTGCAGCGGGTCTTTTTTAGCAACTACTCCCTGATGCCCCAGACGCCCCACATTCAGATTGCCTCGTCACGCACGCTTGGAGTTTTTGACAACATCATCAACCTCCAGTCCAATATCCTTGCCTCCATCGACATCTTCCAGACTCTTGCATGGATGTTCCTGCTGACACTCCCCCTGATTCTTCTTCTCAGCAGAGGAGGGCAAAAACCGGCATCGACCCATTGATTTACCATGACACAAGATACTCCAACTGAAGTCCCTGCAGACGAGAAAACTCCCGCAAAGAAAAATTCCTATCTCCGTCTTTTCATCCTGATCCCTCTCGGAGTCCTTTGTGCTGTTTTTGCCGTGAAATATGCGATCTTCCGCTTTCATCACGAGACCACGGACAACGCCTACATTACCGGGCACATCCACTACATCGCCTCGCAGGTGACCGGTGTGGTGAAGACCGTGGCCGTTGAAAACAACGCCCACGTGAAGAAGGGGGATCTCCTTGTTCAAATCGATCCGGCACCCTTCGAGGCCTCGCTCTCCGAGGCCCGGGCAAAGTATGAGAGGGCACAGGGGGATCGCCGGCGCGAGGAGGGGCTTGCAAGCACCCGCGTGGTGTCGGTTCAGGATGTTGCCCATGCACAGGATGATGCTGATGCCGCCGCTGCGGAGTTGCGCATGGCCGAGTTAAACGATGCCTATACGACCATTGTCTCTCCCGTTGATGGCGTGGTGGGAGGCCGGAATGTCGAGAGCGGAAATACCGTTCAGCCAAGCATCAATCTGCTCGCCGTTGTGGAGGCGCATCCCTGGGTCGAGGCGAATTTCAAGGAGACACAGGTTGCCCATATTCATGAAGGACAGCCTGTCGATCTCACGGTGGATGCCATTCCCGATCATGTTTTCAAAGGCACGGTGTCGAGTATTGCACCGGCAAGCGGACGAGAGTTCGCCCTGCTGCCTGCCGATAACGCCACGGGGAATTTCACCAAGATTGTCCAGCGTATCCCGGTGCGGATCGCCTTCGATCCCGATTCCATTCGTGGCTATGAGGATCGCCTGAATCCCGGACTCTCGGTGGTCGCAAGCGTCAAAGTCCGCTGACTTCCGCGGTTAGGTCAATCATTTCGCTTTGACAAGAAGTGAAGCCCTTGGATGATCCTTTTTTCCTCAATCCTCCCTCCATGAGCAAATTCCAAGATATCTTCCGCGCGCGCGACGGAAGAAGCCTCCTCGTCACCTTCGTCCTCGTCACTTCCCTGTTCTTTGTCTGGGGATTCTGTAACGGCTTGCTGGACATTCTGAACAAGCATTTTCAGGACACCCTTCACATTAATAAATTTCAGTCCGGATTCGTCCAGTCCGCCAACTTTATCGCCTACTTCCTGATGGCGATTCCCGCCGGCCTTCTGGCAAAGCGCTTCGGCTACAGGGGGGGGATCCTGATTGGTCTTTCCCTCATCGCCATCGGTGCCTTCTGGTTTATTCCGGCAACCCAGATCGGTGCCTACTGGGCATTTCTACTAGGTATCTTCGTCATCGCTTCCGGCATGACCACACTGGAAACCCTGGCCAACCCCTACGCAACGGTATTGGGTCCAACGGGGAGCGGCGCGTTGCGTATCAACATGGCGCAGACCTTCAATGGCTTGGGGGCCACATTAGGCCCCCTGATCGGAGGATATTTTGTCTTTGCCGAGAACAAGGGGGGGGCAGCGACGCAGAATGACGGCCTCTCCATTCCTTACATTGGAATTGGTGTCGCGGTACTTATTCTCCTTGTTGCATTCCTCATCGCCTATGTGCCCGACATTCATGCCGAGGAGGAGGAACCGCTTGAGGCCTCTGGAAAAGCCACGGTGCCGCTGATCCAGCGCAAACATTTTCTCGGCGGAGTCGCCGCTCAGTTTTTCTATGTTGCCGCACAAGTCGGCATCATGAGTTTCATTGTCAACTATGTGGAAGAGAATATCCCCGGAACCACGAATGCCGTGGCAAAAAACTGGTTTAGCTTAGGGATGTTCATTTTCCTATTAGGGCGTCTGTGCGGTAGTGCTGTGATTAGCAAAACTAAGCCGCAGCATGTCCTTACAGCCTATGCCGGATTCAACATCATCCTCACCCTGATCGTGATTCTGGGCCTTGGGGAAATCAGCCTCTACGCCCTTCTCGGGATCTTCTTCTTCATGTCGATCATGTTCCCCACAATTTTTGCCCTCGGCATTCATGGACTCGGCGAACATACCAAGATCGGATCCTCCCTGATTGTCATGGCGATCGTCGGAGGCGCAATCGCTCCCCCGCTGATGGGACACATTGCCGATATTTCCAACATGAAGACTGGCTTCATTCTTCCGCTGATCTGCTTTGCGTTTGTCGGACTTTACGGTGTTTTCTGGGAACGGCTGAGCGGCCATGCAGGCGAATCGGTTGCCATCAAGGCCGGCGGCCATTAGTCTGAGTCTTCGGGAATTTTTGAGGGGATCTACTCCAAGGCCAGAAAATCCCGGATGAATTGGTTCGCAGGGTTGGAACGGACTTCGGCGGGGGATCCGATCTGCTGAATGATCCCTTTTTGGATGATGACAACCCTGTTGGCCACATCAAAGGCCTCCTCCTGATCATGAGTGACGAAGAGGCTGGTGAGATGGGTCTTGTTATGAAATTCCGTCAGCCACGCACGGAGTTCGCGGCGCACCTTTGCGTCAAGGGCTCCGAAGGGTTCGTCGAGCAGGAGGACGCGCGGTTCCACGGCAAGGGCGCGGGCGAAGGCGACGCGCTGGCGCTGGCCTCCGGAGAGTTGAACGGGGAAGCGGTTTTCGAGTCCTGATAGCTGGATCGTCTCCAGCAGGGAGAGGACGCGCTCACGGATTTTGTCGCGGGACAAGCGCTTCCTGCGAGGTGCAACACGCAGGCCAAAGGCGATGTTCTCAAAGATCGTCATGTGGTTGAACAGGGCATAGCTTTGAAAAACAAAGCCTGCCTTGCGTTCGTTGGCACTCTTGGCGCTGACATTGTCACCGGAAAAGAAGATGTCGCCGGCATCCGCAAATTCGAGACCCGCGATGATGCGAAGAAGGGTTGTTTTTCCCGATCCGCTGGGGCCGAGAAAAGCCACCATCTCTCCGGTTTCGACCTTGAGGTTCACGTTGCTGATGGCAGGAAACGATCCAAAGCTTTTGGAAAGGGAAGTGATTTCAATACTCATGGGAAAAGGTTTTAGGCTGTGGGCTGTACGCTGAGGGAGAGAATCGGGGACTAGGGCACTGCCTTTTGAATGGTGTTTTCGAGAACGGCCTTTTGGCCCGCCTGAATTTGGCGGTGATTTTCCCATTCCGTGAATGTCTTGATAACCAGGGTGATGAGTGCAAGCAGTGAGAGAGCAGAGGCGACGGCAAAGGCGGAGGCAAAGAGGTAGTCGTTGTAAAGCTGTTCAATCTCAAGAGGCATGGTGTTGGTCAGCCCACTGATTTTGGCGGAGACAACACTGACCGCCCCGAATTCGCCCATCGCGCGGGCGTTGCAAAGAATCACACCATAGAAGAGCCCCCAGCGAATTTTCGGAAGTGTGATGCGTCTTAGAATCTGAAAACCGCTTGCTCCAAGAGTGAGAGCCGCCTCTTCCTCCTCAACCCCCAGTGCCTGCATCAGGGGAATCAGGCTGCGGGCCACAAAGGGGAAGGTGACAAAGGTGGTGGCCATGACCATTCCCGGCAGGGCAAAGATGATTCTGATGTCATGCGCCTGCAACCAGGGGCCAAGGTATCCGCGCCGTCCGTAAAGCAGCACATAAACAAGCCCGCCGATGACCGGAGATACCCACAGGGGCAGATCGATCAGGGCAAGCAACAGTTCACGTCCCCGGAAACTGTATCGGGTGATGGCCCATGCTGCGGCGATACCGAAGAGGGTATTGGAGGGAACCGCAATCAGGGCGACGATAAGTGTCATTTGAATGGAATGGAGAATATCGTGGTCTGTAAAATTTTTCAGAAAGCTTGTAAGTCCGCTTGCGAGAGCTCCTTGAAAGACCACGACGAGAGGGAGGATCAGAAAGAGAATAAAAAACAGGAGAACGATCGCGATGAGGAGGCGGCGCACCCAAAGCGGCTCCGACGTTGCCCTGATGAGAGGGTCTGCCCGTGAATCACTGCCGGGCGGATTACGAAAATCAATAAAACTGGCCATGGAGTTTGAGAGAGATTTTAAACGGATTTACGGTAACGGTTTCCCCACGATTGAAGGGCATTGCCGATAAGCACAATGACAAGGGATGCAACGAGCATGGTAAATCCGAGTGCGGCAGCTCCCGTGTAGTCGTATTGTTCCAGTTTGGAAAGAATCAGGAGTGGGGTAATCTCTGTCTTGAAGGGGATGTTGCCGGAAATAAAGACGATGGAGCCATATTCTCCCACGGCCCTTCCATAGGCCATGATGATTCCGGTCAACAACGCAGGAATCAGTGGTGGCAGGACCACATAGCGGAGAGTCTGAAATCGATTGGCACCAAGGCATGCTGCTGCTTCCTCCACATCAGCGGAGAGTTCCCTAATGACGGGTTGGACAGCGCGCACAACGAAGGGAAAGCCGATAAAAGTCATCGCAATCAGGATGCCGATCGGGGTGAAAGCAATCCGGATATGAAAAGGTACCAGCAGCTTTCCGACCCATCCGCTCTCGGAGTAAAGAGCACAGAGGGCAATGCCCGCGACCGCAGTCGGGAGGGCAAAGGGAAGATCCGTGGCGGCTTCCATCAGTCGTTTTCCCGGAAATTCATAGCGGGCGAAGATCCATGCCGCAAGAAATCCGAAGACACCATTGACCAGTGAAGCAATGAGGGAAATGCCGAAGCTTACGCGGTAGGAGGCCACAACCTGGGGATCCGTCACGCTCTCCCAGAAGTGAGGCCATCCTCCAGAGGCTGTCTTGCCGAACAACGCGGCAAGGGGAAGCAGGACGATCAGGAGGAGCCAGAGTATACTTCCACCCACACTTGTCCGGAAGCCGGGAAGAATATGGCGTTTATGGGACATGAGATGGGATTTCTTATTAGGGAAACGCTGATTTAATCGCATAGAGACTGTTGCGGTAAGCCGTAACGGATGCGAAGCAACGGCCGGGCAAGCCATGGGCCGCAGGCAACGCGGCTTCGCGTGAGCATCCCCTTGCGGGCTGTAATCGCGAAGCCAACGCAGCCTCCGGCCCTGTTATCGCCGCAACCCTTTGGGGCTGTGGTCAAAAGCCTAATTTTGAACGGCACCTTGCTCCCGCAAGGCTGTGCCGTCCTTGCGGGATCCTTCCTTTGGAAGGCTTCTCCGCGCCTCCTCCCGGAGACTTGGTTCTGCGTTGTTCGCTTGGACAAGACCGCAGGGGTATTGCCACTGCGCTTCACGCCTTGAAAATTAAACTTTTGTCCTACAGCAGTCATCATGGGATTAAATCAGCGGTTCCTTAGACGGCTCCGATCAAATGTCGCGTCCCTCGGAGCTGATTTCACGGAAAAGGCGAAGAATTTCCTTTAAAGCCACAAGGTGCGCGTCAACCTGACTGCCAAGCGGAGCGTGGTGCGGGGTTTCAAAGACAATCGAGAAGGGCTGGGGATGTTGATCAGCAGGAGCGGAGAGAATCCCCTGATATCCTCCGCTGATGATCGATTCGCTTGCGGGATGGGTGTCAATCTGTGGTCGCACATCACGAGGGATGACCTTTGATGCGGACAGGAGAGCCGGTTCCAGAAGAAGCCGTGTCAGGGTGCTTCCGTTGGCATACCCATAGATTCCCTCGCTGGTGTCATCCGTATGGAGGGCGATGATGCCGTCGAAGCGTTTTGCCCGAAGATCCTGCTCCAGAAGCCGGATTTCAGGTTCCTCATCCTCCTTCCAGAAGCAACGGTTGAGATCTTTTCCGGATTGCCCTTCGCGAAGGTCGTTCTCAAATCCCCACGGGTTGCAGATCGGATAAATGAAGAGTTCATAAAATTCCGCGAGACTCGGATTCCGTTCCAGATGATGAAGCAGGTGCATGGAGGCAATCACTCCCGAGAGTTCATCGCCATGAATGCCTGCAAAGATGCCGATGCGGTAGGATGGCGATTTTTCGGAGACAGCCCAGCGGTAGCGAAGGAGATCGAGACCACGCTGATCACTCACGTGTTTGGGCTGGATGGAGTCGCTTCGTCCCGCCAGTTGGTCGCCATATTGCCGTATCGAATCAGCCCGTTTGGCAAACAGGGAATGTTGCAGCGTTGGATTCAGAGCCTCCAGAGTCGATTGGGAGTGGGGCATGAAGCGGAGACTCTGTATGAAATTGCAAGAAGCGGAGAATCGTCCTGATCCGAAGCGGCTTATCTTCTGACGCTGGCGAGCAGCTGATCAAAGATGCCTCCATTGTCAAAATGCGTCTTCTGGGCCTCCGTCCAACCTCCAAAGTCAGCGATGGTGTCGAGCTTGAGCGGCTTGAACTGACCGGCATATTTGGCTGCCGCCACCGGATCAACCGGGCGGTAGAAGTTCTTTCCGATGATATCCTGTCCCTCGGGGCTGTAGAGATACTCCAGGTAAGCCGTGGCCTGCTTGCGCGTGTTGTGTTGATCGACATTGGCATCAATCACAGTGACGGGGGGTTCCGCAAGAATGCTGAGGGAAGGAGTGATAATTTCATAGTTGCCTGCATTGCGGTTTTTGATGAGCAGTCCCTCGTTTTCAAAGCACACCAGGACATCCCCCTGATTGCGTTCCGTGAAGTTGATCGTGGCTGCCCGGGATCCTGCCGGCAGTCCGTTTTTCACAACATTCTGGTAAATTTTTCCCACGAAATCCTTGATCTTTTGTTCATCACCCGCAAACGCATTTTTGGCGTAAGCCCACGCGGCAAGGTAATTCCAGCGGGCCCCGCCGCTTGTTTTGGGATTGGCCGTGATGACCGAAACATCCGCACGGGTCAGGTCATCCCAATCCTTGATGTTCTTGGGGTTACCCTTGCGAACAAGCAGGACGATGGTCGAGGTATAGGGGGAGCTGTTGTGGGGGAGGCGGGTCTGCCAGTCCTTCGGGATAAGATGCTCTCCTTTGGAATCAACCCCGCCTTTCTCGTAGATGGCGTCAATATCGTACGCGAGTGCCAGGGTTGCCACATCAGCAGGGGCGCCGTCCTGAATGGCTCTGGATTGTTTGCCTGATCCATCGTGGGAGGAATTGATGGTGATCGTCTCGCCCGTCAGGGATTTCCAGTGGGATGCGAAGGCTTTGTTATATTCGGTGTAGAGCTCCCTGGTCGGATCATAGCTCACATTCAAAAGCGTAGCATCTGCCCGGAGGACAACCGCATTGAGAAGAATGAAAAGGGTGGTAAGAAATCGCTTGGAGGTCATGAGTGATGAAGAATGGGAAATTTTAAACAGCGATGATATCGCTCGGAGTATGAGAATCAAATAAAAACGATCTGAAAAGTCGTTATACGTTTCAAGTCCGTCCGACTCGGGAATTCCCCGTTTCTAAATGCCTTCGCCGTCGACTCCTTGAATCCGCTTCAATTCGTCAGCACCCACAACAGGCGACTTCATCACATCCGCAAGGGTTGTTTTATCCATAAGGCCGGCCACGAGATTACGGGCGCTCAGCATGACCCGGCGAAATCGGCAGGTTGATTCCTGCGTACACCGCTTATAATCGGTGACTGAGACGCAGGCAATGGGTGCCAGGTATCCGTCGAAATGCCGGACAACCTCACCCATCGTGATCTTTTCGGGGCTGCGCGCAAGCTGATAGCCACCCCGTTTACCGGCGGTGCTGGCCACCCATCCTTTTTCCTTCAGATCGAGCATGATGTGTTCCAGAAATCTCTTGGGAACATCATTGCGCCTGGCAAGTTCAAGAATGGAAATAGGGGGGCCTCCGCGATGTTCCACCAAAGTGAAAAGAGCCCGCAGGGCATAATCTGTTCGCATGGAAAGCTGCATGCCCTTCAATATACCCGATCAATCAAGTTGGAAAAGCCCTATCAATTCCAAAGTTGCATGAAATTCATGATTCGTTTTCTTTGATGGGAGTTCCCATGTCTCTACAAGCCTCCACATTGCTGCAAATTGCCGATTTTACAGGGACGGTGTTTTTTGCAGCTACCGGAGTTCTTGCATCCGCCCGTCGTCGTATGGATTGGATCGGAGCTGTTGTTCTGGCTGTTGTCACCGCGACGGGTGGTGGAACGCTTCGTGATCTGCTCTCGGGTCAACTTCCGGTCTTCTGGATCCGCGACCCCCGTTATCTCTGGATAGCAATTCTCACGGCTCTGGCTCTCCTTCCCTTATTGCATAGAATTCGCTTCCCTGAACGCACATTATGGCTGCCTGATGCCTTCGGATTGGCTCTTTATACTTGGATTGGTTCCGAAAAGATTTTGCTCCTGGGGTTTCCCGGCATCATTGTCGTGATCCTCGGTGTCATGACCGGCACGGCAGGGGGACTGATTCGGGATGTGCTGAGTGCCGAGGTTCCCTTTATTTTGAAAAAAGGTGAGTTGTATGTTGCTGCGAGCCTTCCCGGTGCATTGATTTTCGTGATCATGAGAGAAGGTCACGTGAGTTTGAAGATTTCATCAATTACCTGTCTTCTCACCGTGCTGGCCTTGCGCCTTGCAGCACTTCGTTGGAAAATCATGCTGCCGAACGCCGGTAATTGAGAAAATCACGAGAGGGACGATTCTGGTAATTAACCCCGTTGATTTTCAGAAAAGTGGTTTCTTCGGATCCAACCCTTGGACGCCCAGCCATTCGGTATTGAAAAGCTTCGATTGATACTTGATCCCCGAATCGCAAAGAATAGTGACGACCGTCTGTCCTGGTCCTTGACCGATCCTCCTGGGTTGATGAATCGGCTTTGCCCGGAATTTCAGATCTTATGAGTTCTGAAGGTCCTTGCAGTCTGATCAGCGGGGCTGGTGACTTTTTTGACGGGAAACCCGATCTTTTGAACAACGTCGATCGGGATATTCGCCCAATTATACAAATCACCATCAGAAATGATACTATCCGGCTGGTTCTTTTGGCGCGTGACAGCGTTGTCATCCCTCTGGTTATCAGAGCAACGAGCAGCGGGAGCAGCGTTGCAGCCTGCGAAGCAGTCCGCAGGACGAGGCCATCGGGAGGTGGCGAGGCAATAGGCATCGCACTTTTGACTCGCTCGCTCCCGCTCGGCTCGCCCCTCGTTACACTCAGGGCTGCACTCCGTGCAGTCTATCCAGGCTGTTCCCACGGCCATGTATTGCCTTGCCACACACCAAAATTCCTTCGTCGCTATAGTGTCATTTCTTCCTGTGATTGGTATTAGTCCCCCGTTTCAATCGGTGTCCGGACCGCATTTCCCCACTCCGTCCAGGAACCATCGTAATTACGCACATCTTTGAAACCCAAAAGATAACTGAGCACAAACCAGGTATGGCTGGAACGCTCGCCGATACGGCAATAGACAAGAACTTCCTTTTCCGGAGCCAGGCCAACTTCCTCGAGATAGATTTTCCGTAATTCCTCGACTGGCTTGAAAGTTCCATCCTCCCTGACGGCCCTTTTCCATGGAACATTTTTTGCGCCGGGAATATGCCCGCCCCTCAACACCCCTTCCTGGGGATATTCCGGCATGTGCATCACCTCTCCCCGAAACTCCTGGGGAGATCGTACATCAATAAGGATTCCATCCTTGGCGCTCTGATGCAGGGCATCCCGCTTGAATGCCCTGATTAAGGAATCCTGCCTGTCTCGCGGAGCCGGATAGGTGCTGGGCTTGTAGTCCGTGATCTCGCGTGTCAGCGGTCTTCCTTCCCCAATCCATTTGTCCCGCCCGCCATTGAGAATTTTTACCCGTTCATGGCCGAAGAGACGGAAAATCCAGAGGGCATAGGCAGCCCACCAGTTTCCCTTGTCTCCGTAAAAAACAACGGTTGTTTCAGGGGTGATGCCGAGTCTCGAGGCGAGGGCCGCAAATTGTTGCGAGTTGATGAAATCGCGGACGCGCGGATCATTCAGGTCTGCCTTCCAATCAACATGGGCAGCATTCTTAAGATGACCCATTCCATACAGCAGAATGTCCTCGTTGCTTTCGATGATTCGGATGCCGGGATCGTCAAGGTGCTCGGCCAGCCAGCTGGTTTCAACAAGACTTTCCGGATGGGAGTATGTGCTCATGAAAGAATATACTAGAACCGGGCGGCGCAGGGTCGGTCAACAATAAACGACTTTAAAGATCGTTAAAATATACCGCTATTCTGAAATGATGATCGGGTAACTCAGCTCAGTGAAGAGTCAAAATCAGGTTGACATAATAAAACGATAAAAATAGTCGTTTTTTATGGCCGCCCAAACGCCTGCCAATTTTACCAAGGAGGAGTGGAAAAAAGCCACGCGTTTTGATTCAGTCGATGTCGGGTGGATCATTCTCAGCATTGGAATGGCCATTGGTGCGGGAATCGTCTTTCTTCCTGTCCAGGCAGGTATTGTCGGACTTTGGGTATTTCTTGCATCGGCTGTCCTTGCGTACCCTGCCCTCTATCTCTTTCAGAGGCTATTCATCAATACCGTGGTGGAATCTGACAAGTGCTGTGATTACCCGGAAGTGATCTCTGGCTATCTGGGCAAGAATTGGGGGGTTCTGCTGGGTTTGCTTTATTTTGCCATGCTGATTCTCTGGGTCTTTGTCTATTCGACCGCTCTTACCAATGACAGTGCCTCCTATCTCAAAACCTTTGGGATCACCACATCCCTGCTCTCCAAAAATCCTCTCTATCCATTTCTCCTCATAGGTTCCTTGGTATTGCTGGCATCACGAGGTGAAGCCTTCCTATTTAAAGTTTCGACCTTCCTTGTGCTTACCAAACTGGGAATCGTTGCCTTTCTCGGATTTTCCATGATCCGACACTGGAATCTGCTGAATGTCGGTGTCTTCCCCCCATGGAATGTGTTGCTGAAGCAGACCATTATCACGCTGCCTTTCACGCTGACCTCCATCCTCTTCCTTCAGACCCTCAGCCCGATGGTGATATCCTACAGATCCAGAGAGTCTTCGCGGGAGGTAGCCAGGCATAAGGCCCTGCGGGCAATGAATATCTCGTTTGGCATCCTCTTTGTGACCGTATTTTTCTACGCAATTTCCTTCACTCTGGCATTGGGGCATGAGGATGCCGAGCGGGCCTATCAGCAGAATATCTCGGCGTTGGCCATTGCTGCGCAACAGTTTCAGCCGGGAGTTGCCACGGTGCTCGGTGTGGTGCTGAATGTCTTTGCCTTGGTCACCGCGTTCTTTGGTGTTTATCTTGGTTTTGAAGAGGCTTGCCGGGGTATTGCATTGAATATCTTGGGAAGGTATGTCCCGGAAGGAAGGATTTCAGGACTTTGGCTGGATCGTGGGATCCGAATATTTCTCGTCGCTCTCGCATGGTTTGTGGTCACGAGAGATATCCCGGTGCTGAATTTCACTTCGATTTCCAGTCCGATTTTTGGACTGGTTGGTTGCCTGATTCCGGCATGGCTTGTGCTTCGTATCAGGGCATTGGCCCGCTATCGCAATGCATCCTTGATTATCATAATCATCACAGGAATTTTGCTTCTGATTTCCCCATTCCTCAATTTTTCCAAATAAGGATATCAAATCACGATTCATGATTTTAAAGGCAAAATCACAACCAAGTTTGTCGAGAGGGGCAAAAAGACATCGGGTCTTTGTCTTCTTTACCTGCCTGTTTTTTTCATTAAGGCCCTTTGTTTCACTGCATGCAAGCGATGCTGATCCGGGAACCTATCCTCTCAATCTAAGCGGGTACTATCCGGATGCGTTGCTGTTCAATGCCGATTATTATCATTTCAAACGGGTGCAGGATCTTTATCCCAACGCATTGCTTGAAAATACCGACCAGTATTTCGCCGATCGCCAGAAAACCCTCAAGGAGCTTGGAGTGATCCCGTTTCTCTACTATTGGGGGGACTTTCTGGCTAATCCCGTTGGTGGTGAAAGACAATCCGCAGTCTGGACACAGCTTCTCGTTGTGGGTGCTAAGATTCATCTTGAGGGCATCGGCTGGGAGGGCGGCACCCTGGTCGTTTCCTTTTCGGATGGGGCGGGAAATAATCTTGGACAGAGCGTGGGGAATATCTTTACCCCGGCCCAGGCGCAGAGTTTCCAGACATTTGCCAACAACGCCCTCTATCTCAGACAGCTCTTTTTGGATGACAGGGTGGAACTGCGCCTTGGCAGATTCTCAAGCGCAAGTGTCTTCGCATCGCTGCCGGCGATGGGTTCACTTCCCGTAAGCGGTGCGGTCAATGGAACACCCACTTCCCTCTTTACCAACCTGAGCGGATGGCATTCCAATGGGAAGCCCTCCTGGGCAGCCTACGTGAACGTGGAGCCGTCGAAGGATATCTATTTCAAATCGGCCATTCTGGAAGTCAACCCTCAGGCGAACGATGCCAATTATCATGGTTTTGACATGGGGATGAGCTCCCATGATGGTACGCTCCTGCTGACGGAATGGGGATGGACTCCCAAGTTTGAAGGGGCTTCAAATGCCGTGAAGGATGCCAATCCTGATGACGGTCGCTATCCTGGAATTTATATGGCGGGAGCCTACTTGCAGAACTATCCACAGACGCAGTTCAATGGTCAGAATTGCAACGAGGTTTATGGTTTCTATTGGCAGGGGCAGCAGCTGATCTGGCGTCAGCATGATCATCCCAGGCAAAATCTGAGCGTCTGGGGCGGTGTCACCTACTCGCCACAGACGCAGGTGGCATTCTTGCCCATCATGGGATACGGAGGAGTTTACTATCAGGGCCTCATTTCAACCAGGGAACGCGATATCTCAATGCTGAATTTTTACACGGGTGTCATCTCCGGCGACTCATCGCTACAGAGTTCCGATTCGAGAAAAGCAACACAGGAGAATGTCCTTGAACTTAGCTATATTGTCCAGCTGACGGATCATTTCCAGATTCAGCCGGATCTTCAATGGATCATTCAACCGGGCGGTTACAGTGGTGCTGCCAATTCGTTGGTGGTGGGGTTTCAAGTGGCCGCGCAGTTTTAATTTTTCTTTATTAGTATGGGGATTGGCATTGTTTTTGCTTTTAATTGATTCATGTCACCGTGTGGTAAATTCTCACCGCCGGCCGTTTTACATCCTTTCCAACCGCAAATTTTTCCCCCAAGTTTCAGCAAATGATCATTGCCGATGACTCTCTGGGAAGCGGGGTAAACGAGCAGATCAAAATAACCTGGAAAGGTTGGTGTATCTGGGGTGTTGCGGCGCTTTTCTATTTCTATGAATTTTTTGTTCGGGTGGCTCCTGCAGCGATGGCTCCGGAGTTGCAGCGTTCCTTTCAGCTTACGGCAGCCGAACTGGGGGCAGCCATTAGTGTCTACTATGTCATTTACTCACCCTCTCAGTTATTGGCGGGAAGTTTGTTGGACCGATTTGGGGCAAAGACAATCTTGGTTCCGGCTTCCCTGATCTGCACTTTGGGGTGTTTTCTGGAGATCTTGGGGCATAGTGCGTTCTGGTTGAGTGCGGCACGTTTCTCTCAGGGACTTGGGTCTGCATTTGCCTTTGTTGGAACCATGTATCTGGCGGCGGAATGGTTTCCAAGATCCACACTTGCCATGCTTTCGGGACTGACAACCTCTCTGGGAATGATCGGAGGGATCATGGGAAATTCGGGCATTGCTCATCTTGTGGAGAAACTTGGATGGCACGTCTCCCTGATAGCTGCCGGATTTGTCGGGTTGGTGATCACCGGACTGATGTATCTTGTTATTCCCGGAAAAAGCCGCTTTCAGAAGGATCGTTCGGCGATATCTTCCGATTCCAAAAAACCCGGTATCTTCAAGGCTCTTTTCATTGTCTATTCCAATCCGCAGAGCTGGTTCACGGGGATCGTGGGAACGGCGCTTTACATGCCTCTCTCCATTCTTGGCGCCCTCTGGGGCGTGGAATACATCAGTTCGGTGACGGGAGGGAATAAAGTGGCCGCGGCGGGTGCTGCCACCATGCTCTATGTCGGCTGGCTGATTGGCGGGCCGATTGCAGGATTTATTTCCGACAAGACAGGGATGCGCCGCAATCTACTGCTTGGAGCCGGTGTGGCCACGCTGATCACGACCCTTTTCGTGGTTTCCATTCATTCGCTCTCAGTTACCGGAGCCTTCATTCTGATGTTGATCCTCGGCTTTGCCTCTACCTCCCAGGTTGTCTGCTTTGCCACGGCAGTGGAGCATAATCCCTCTTTTGTCTCGGGAACGGCAATCGCAGCAACCAACATGATGATTATGTTGCTTGGCGGAGCGGGGGAGTGGCTGTTTGGGTTGCTGCTTGATCTCTTCTCAGGCGCAGGGCATCACGCCTCCTACTCTCCGAGTGCCTATCACAAGGCGATTCTCATTCTGCCCGTTATTTCAGCCATCGGAGTTGTTGCCGCCTACTTCCTGACCGAACCATTGAAGAAAGAAAAAACCCAAATTCCCATGGGATCCGTTGTAACGGTCGAGGAGGTCGTATGGCCCAAAGTTACGCTAAACAAATGGATCCGCTGGTTAAGCCAGTGGTATGGCAGAAAACAGTGATCGCTGAGGGGGGCGATCCTCCGCCTTGTGTCACACAAAATCCCTTCGCCATTCATAACCCTTTCATCGTGGAACGGGTGTAATACCAATCACCATCAGAAATGATACTATCCGGCTGATTCTTTTGGCGCGTGGCAGCGTTGTCATCCCTCTGGTTATCAGAGATAGCCATCGGTCTTCCTCCTTGCCACACCCCAAAACTCCTTCGCCGCTAACGTACCATTTCTTCCTGTGATTGGTACAATTATGGGTCTTATGCCGTTAAGAGAGGGTATCAGAAAGTCTTTCAGATGATGAAGTCGATTTCATCCTCATGAAGCTGCACGGTCACCACCGGTTTCTTCCCGCCCTTTTTATCGAGTCTTGTCTGAACCTGTTCACCCCGCACGAGAAGTGTGTCCGGAGGAATGCTTTTCATCAGGAAGACATTGGCTCCGATGGTGCTGCGTGCGCCGATGACCGTGTCGCCTCCAAGAATAATTCCATTGGGATAAATCACGACATCATCTTGAACCTGGGGGTGTCTTTTGATTCCCTTGATGATGGCTCCGTGTTCATCCTTTTGGAAACTCCGGGCACCAAGAGTGACGCCATGATAGAGTTTGACTCGGTCTCCAATCACGCAGGTCTCCCCAACCACCACCCCTGTGCCATGGTCGATGAAAAAGTGAGAGCCGATTTGGGCACCCGGATGTATGTCGATGCCCGTTCGTCCATGGGCCCATTCTGTCATCATCCGGGGAAGTAGAGGCACCTCTTCGAGATAGAGTAGATGGGCGACGCGCTGGATGGCGATGGCCTCCAGTCCCGGATAGGCCAGGACGATTTCTTCAAGGCTCCGTGCCGCGGGATCACCCGCAAAGGCTGCTTCCACATCGGTTTTCAACAAGGCGCGGACGGAAGGAATGCCCAGGAAGAGGCGCTCCGTGATCGCAACGGCTTGTTTCTCCAAATCGGCGGGGGTTTTTTCCTTCCCTTCCCGGATGCGCAGACTGACGGCAATGGATTCCTCCAACCGGTCGGCAATCTGGTCGATGATCTCCTGGGCAGCCTCCGGGAGTTCTTCAAATGAAACCGCCTCCTCGGAGAAGAAACCGGGAAAGAGAAGGTGCAGGAGATCGTTGCAGAGCAGAGCGATGGCCTGTTTTGAAGGAAGATTTGTACGATCCAGATGGTTGATTCCCCCGACATTTCGATAGGAATTGAGAAGGGGGTCTAACAAATGCGCACGTTTGCTCATGCGGGGAAACCTATCCGTTTCAGTGGACGCTTGCTAGAAGAAGAGTCAATGCTGAATTTTTCAGACATGTGGATATCGCAAAAAGCCGACGAAATTTTCATCCCGTCGGCTCTTAGAATCTGATCGGAGTCGAGGCTATTTCCGACGCAGCGATACCAATCCCTCAACCAAGGCATCCACATCCTGGCGGTTGTTGTAGAAAGCGAGTGATGGTCTCACGGAGCTTTCCAAACCAAAGTGCCTTATGGCGGGTAACGCGCAATGATGCCCGGCCCTTACCGCGATACCTCTCTTGTCGAGATGGCTTGCTATCGCGTCATTTGAAATTCCGGGAATGACAAAGGAGAGCACGCTTGCCTTGTTGTGTGCCGTTCCGATGGGACGGATCCCGGGAACTTCCGAAAGCCGCCCGGTGGCATACTCCAACAGGCTGTGCTCGTAGGCGGCGATCTGCGGAATGCCGATTTTGAAGAGATAATCGATGGCTGCTCCAAGTCCCACCGCGCCTGCAATATCAGGAGTGCCGGCCTCAAATTTTTCAGGAGCATGTTGGAAGGTCGTTCGCTCGAAGGTGACATCCTTGATCATATGTCCGCCGCCCTGCCAGGGTGGAATCACTTCAAGAAGGTGTGATTTCCCATAAAGCGCCCCGATGCCTGTGGGGCCGAAAACCTTGTGTCCCGAGAAGACAAAGAAATCTGCATCCAGTGCCTGTACGTTTACCGGCAGATGGGGGGTGGATTGGGAGCCATCCACCAACACATGCACTCCGTGGGCGTGTGCCAGTTGGATGATCTGTTCCACGGGATTCACCGTTCCCAGCGCGTTGGAGACATGCGTTACGCTGACCAGCTTGGTGCGCGGGCTTAGAAGACGGACATACTCTTCCAGAATCAGTTCTCCCCGGTCATTGATGGGTACAACCTTGAGGATTGCCCCCACCTGTTTTGCGAGAAGCTGCCAGGGAACAATATTGGCATGATGCTCCAGCGTGGTGAGAAGAATTTCGTCGCCCGCTCCAATGAATTTACGACCAAAGGTATTGGCCACCAGGTTGATCGCCTCGGTTGCGCCGCGGACAAAGACGATTTCCTTCTTGTCCTTCGCTCCCAGAAATTGACGAACTTTTTCCCGTCCGTTTTCAAAGGCCGCCGTCGCCCTCTCGGCCAGTTCGTAGGCAGCCCGGTGGATATTGGTGTTGTCCCTCGAATAGAAATGCGATGTGGCGTCAATCACCGCCTGTGGCTTCTGGGTGGTGGCCGCATTGTCGAGAAAGACAAGCGGATGTCCGTTGCTCTGCTGGTGCAGGGCGGGAAAGTCATTGCGTACCGATTCCAAATCGAAGGTTGGAACCGGATTGGAAGCTCCTCCGGAGTAATCCCTGCTTGCGGAAGCAGGCTGTTCCTTGCCGATGAAATAGTAATCCGGTGTGTCAGAAAATCCATGGGCCAAAGAGCCTGTCGAATACTCGTTCAGAACCTCTACTCCCGACGAGTTTGTGCCGGGACGGCTCTGTTGCAGCACAAGATCCGATCCCAAAAGCTCCGGGCCTAGGGGTTCGCCAAAGGGAAGTTCCCTGCGCGTTTGAAGAGACTCTGACGGATTCGGTTCCGGGTTAACCAGCACCACCTCATTGGGTGACTCGCCGTGAATGGGAGGAGGAGCCAGTGGCTCGGATGGCAAACCGGAGAGATCACCCTCGGAAAGAGTCAGCGTCTGCTCGGCATTTTCAGTCTGTGCCTGCTCCTGAACAAGCGAGAGATCCGAGGGGAAAGCAGTCTCCCCGGCAGGAATCGAATGCTCATGAAATTCCGTGGGCAGCGGTGCCGTGAGAACCGGAGCAGAAAACTCGTGAACCGCATCCACGGATCCCGCTGTGGGGGCGGAAAATCCTGGATTAGGAACGGATTCCGGGAGCGGGGAGTTCGGTGCCGACCGGGAAAGTACTTCTCTAAACAGACCTGCGACAAGATCCGAGTGAGGAACCTCCCGGATCCCGGGGGGGGCGAATCCCCCCGGTATGCCGGGAATTGTCTCAGACATACTCGTGATATTTATTGATCACCACGTTGTCGAGGCTTGCCAGGGCATCGTCGGCCAGAACGGCCAGCGAGAAGTAGCGAGTCACCAAGTGGGAGGCGATCGAGTTGTCGCTTGTTCCGCTGTAGCGAACCGAGAGACCTGGCTCCACTTCGCCGGCAACGCCCACTTTTTGCAGGCCGACGACACCCCTCTTGTCTTCGCCGACTCGCAGGAGGAGAATCCGGGTAGTGCCGTCTTTGGCAAAAGGAACCTTGTTGGAAGGAATAAGAGGAACTCCACGCCAGGTAATGAAGGGAGAACCAAAGAGATGAACCACCACGGGAGGAACTCCACGCCGTGTGGCCTCGCGACCGAAGGCAGCAATCGCTTTCGGATGGGCCAGGAAGAAGGCCGGCTTTTTCCAGATCAGCGTAAGTAGTTCGTCGAGATCATCGGGTGTGGGTGCTCCTTTGCGTGTTTTGATCCGCTGATCTGGAGTGAGCTGCTTCAGGAGACCGAATTCTGCATTGTTGATGATCTCATGTTCCTCGCGCTCCTTGACCGCCTCGACCGTCAGGCGAACCTGCTCGCGAAGTTGATCGATCTTGTTGCTGTAAAGATCGGTGATGCGCGTATGGGTATGAAGGACGGTCGTGATGGCACTCAGCTCGATTTCGCGGGGATCTTCCTCATAATCGACATAGGTCGTGGGAAGCTCGTTTTCTCCCCCGCCAACCGTGAGGAGTTCGGGGAGCAGA
>Ga0302281_10000910_pt1 | contig 21751 bp, 20 predicted proteins | sample III_Fen_E1_2_FD_198762 | JGI IMG/M metagenome (GOLD analysis project Ga0302281, IMG submission 198762) | Peat permafrost microbial communities from Stordalen Mire near Abisko, Sweden - III_Fen_E1_2 | ecosystem: Environmental > Terrestrial > Soil > Wetlands > Permafrost | place: Sweden: Abisko...
CGATAAGTCTCTCCGCGCTCGCGCCGTACCCGTCGACAAACCGATTTCGAGCCGGTGGACGGCTCTTCCCGCATGCCCCGCACTGCTGACCGACATCAAATCGATCCCCTGTGAGAAATCGCGGCTAACAGCGTGTTCATGACGCTTGACCTGACAATGCCCGACGCGCGAACGTAGGCCTTTCGCGACACCATCGCGGGGCGTTACCAGTATGACCCGTAAATCGATCAGTCGATCAGGAGAGTTGCTGATGCGCGTTTTTGTTCCTTTCTCATCCGACGCCGAACTTGCTGCCATAGGAAAAGGTCTACTGACGCAAACGTTGCCTAAAAGCGATTGGAACCACGGAACGCACTTCGCAGCCGCGCTTTGGCTGCTCGAAATAAATGCTGCCGATACGATGCCAGAATTGATTCGCAGGTACAACCAGGCTACAGGCGTCGCCAACACTGACATGAGCGGGTATCATCAAACCATCACACTTGCCTCGATACGTGCCGCACGTATTTTTCGGAAACAACGACCGCAATCGCCCATCTTTACAGTTTGTAACGAACTCATGGCCACACAACTAGGGAAGTCCGATTGGCTCCTGAGTTATTGGTCCCGTGAGAAGCTCTTTTCTGTAGAGGCGCGCAGATCCTGGGTTGAACCGGATTTAAAGCCATTGCAGTTTTAGGTGTTGCAAGGATGGCAATTCGATCTTTCTCTACCCGTCCTTCAGGGAAGAATATGAAAATTGCAGCAATCTCTGACATTCACGGCAACCTCCTCGCGCTCGAAGCGGTGCTTGCAGATATCCACGCACGCGGTGCGGGCGTTATTGTCAATCTGGGTGATATTCTCTCGGGAGCACTTCAGCCGAGCGAAACAGCTGACCGATTGATCCCCCTTGGATTTCCGACGATAAAAGGAAACCACGAACGGCAGGTTCTTGCTGGCGACCGATACCGCATGGGCCCATCCGACCGGATGACCCACGAACTGCTAGGCGATACCCATCGTGAATGGCTTGCAAACTTGCCAGACAAGCTGTGGCTGCAGAGCGACATATTGCTCGTTCACGGAACACTTCATAGCGACTTGGATTACTTCCTTGAAACGGTCACAGAGCAAGGATGTCGACCAGCGACAGAGACGGAGATACGCAAAAGAGCCGGTGACATCGATGCATCGCTCATCCTGTGCGGGCACTCGCATATCCCGCGCGCCGTGCGCCTCGGTGATGGCCGATTTATTGTGAATCCAGGCAGCGTTGGGCTCCAAGCTTATGAGGACCAGCACCCGTTTCCCCATCGAATGGAAACGCGGTCTCCGCATGCGCGATACGCTGTTCTGGAGCGTGTCAGAGGTGCATGGAGGGTCGAATTCTGTAAGGTAGATTACGATTGGGCTGAAGCCGCGAGACAAGCCGAAGGAAACGGCCGTATGGATTGGATCGATCCGCTCTGCACTGGGTATGTAAGACCACCAGCCGTCTGAACCTCAGACGGCGCGTGTCGTCATGACGGCGGTCATCCGAGCACGATCCGGCATACCGCTCGCTGCGGCAGAACCTTCAAGCGCGATGACGGAGCAACACGACCAGATAGGTGCACGGAGCACTCGACCGGTTCTCGTACCTGCAGTCCTGCGGCGGACCAAGTTCCAGGCAATCGCCACCACGCAGATGATGTTCTTCCTCGCCCTCGACGAACACGAGCCTTCCCTTCTGAACCCAGATGAGGTGGTTTGCGAAGGCGTAGCTCGACGCGGGAAAAGACAGCTTCTTCCCGGCAGGCAATTCCACCCGCACGACCTCGACCGGGATCGCAGAACCTGGAATCGGAAAGATCTGCCGCCGCACATAGCCGCTTTGCGGATCCCGCCACATCAGTTGCTCATCGTGGCGTAGGACTCTTGAACGGCTGGTGCTCTCTGCGCGCGCGAGTAATGTAGACATCGTGATTCCGAAGGCACCGGAGAGCTTGCCGAGCAGCATCGCTGTCGGACTACTTTTACCCGCTTCGACTTTGGCGATCATGGCACGCGACACGCCAGAGCGCCCGGCCAACTCGGCTGGAGTCCAGCCGCGCTCTTCCCGCTCGGCCTTGATGCGCACAGCTAAACGGCTGGCAGTTTCATCCACCATAGTATTCACACTATTACTATAGTCGCGCAGAATCCGTTCTTTGAGCACCCAGAGTCGCTGGACGCAAACTGACTTCGTATATTGGCGATGCTACTATATTCTCATATGAGAAACTATGGTACGATTCGCTATCAAACTTAGAAAGAAACGGCATCGTGGGATCAGCGGATGCGCCTCGATGAGATTGGCGCCCAACCCGATTCGCGACTGGTTTTCAACACGCCCGTGGGAGTCCCGAGACGATGAGAAGGTTTATCCTCACTGGCGCACCCGGCTCTGGGAAAACAACAATCCTCCGTCAACTGGAGCTGGATGGGTTCAGCGTGGTTGAAGAAGCGGCAACGGACCTTATCGCAGCCGCACAGGTCCAGGGAAGACAGCAGCCCTGGACGCAGCCTTCCTTTATCGATGAGATCGCCCAACTACAGAGAAGCCGTCAGCTTCGCTCATCTGTTCGACGAGACGAGATTCAGTTTCACGACCGTTGCGCCGTCTGTACCGCCGCGCTGGCCGTCTTCCTTGGATATCCCATTTCAGCCTTTCTCTCGAGTGAATTGGACCGTATTCAAAATGAAGCAATCTACGAGCATCGAGTCTTCTTCATTCGCAATCTTGGGTTCGTCACACCTACCAGCGAGCGGCAAATCAGCTTTGAAGACACTCTGCGCTTCGAAAGAATTCACGAACAAACCTACTCCGCCCTCGGCTTCGAACTGGTCTTCATCACAGCAGCAAGCCTTACGGAGCGCGTCAACACAATCAAGGCCGCAGTTAAGTGACATTAGGCGGACAATTCGTGTCCAACCCGCTGTCGAACCGCGTGTGAATAGGAGGATGGAGATGATTCGAATCGCGAATGTCGGCGATGCAGCCCAGCTCTGCGAGATATATAACCATTACGTTCTGAACACGAACGTCACCTTTGAGGAGCAGGCCGTCACCGTGGAAGAAATGGCCTCGCGAGTCCAGGAAACTTTATCGAGCCTGCCGTGGCTGGTTGTTGAGGATGACAGCCAGGTGCTTGGCTTTTCTTACGCGAGCAAATGGAAGGGGCGGTGCGCCTACCGCTATTCTGCGGAAGCAACTGTCTATTTGCGCCCGGATGCGACCGGGAAGGGTTTGGGAACGCAGCTCTATCTTGAGCTCTTGAAGGAGCTAAAGGATCGAAGCCTGCACACAGTGATGGGAGGCATCGCACTCCCAAACGATGCCAGCGTTGCCCTACATGAGAAGCTAGGTTTTTCGAAGGTGGCACAGTTTAGGCAGGTCGGACACAAATTCGGAAACTGGATCGATGTTGGCTACTGGCAACTCCTGTTCGATCCTCGATGACACCGCGTTTACGGCTCTTGGTTCGCGGCTACTTATCGAGTCAATGATTCAGCGGAGATAGTCCCGGCCGAAGCTTTCAGCCCCCCCCCGGCGAGGCAAAGGAATCTATCTCCCAGAGGTGAACTCGCGGGTCTTGAGATCTGCCCCGGTCAGTCTACGGGACCTGAAGTCTGGCGGCGGCATCGTCTGGTCCGGTACAAATCGCCCAATGTGGATATGGCCAACAACATTTAGCCTGTAGACACTGAAGTTCCCGGCATGTGATGGCAAAACAACGTAGGATCACAGAAAATCTCGGGCTCTATGTCTACAGCGGAGCCGCCATCTTTCTCGGTCTCCTGGGCCTGGTCTCCGGAGATTTCGCAACCGCCTGGCAGAACGTCGGCCCCAACATCCCTCTGCGAGTACCGCTCGCCTATCTCACCGCAGTCATTGAGCTCACCAGCGGGATCGCGCTCCTCGTGCCTCGCACCACGCGCGTCGGTGCTCTGACTTTGACGATTCTTTACTTTGTTTTCACAATCATCTGGGTGCCAAAAGCCTTTGTGAATCTCGGCAAGTACGACCCCATCGGCAATGTCTTTGAGGAGTTCGCCCTGGTCGCCGCCGGCTTGGTTCTCTGCGCGATCTTCTCGCCTGCCGATTCATTCACCGCGCGTCGCCGGCACTTCTTTGTGCTTCTCTTCGGCATTTGCCCCATTTCTTTCGGTATCGTCCACATCATTGACATGCCCGGGTTGCTGGGCATGATCCCAAGTTGGCTGCCGCCCACCAGGATGTTCTGGGCCTATGCTTCCACCTTGGGTTTTTTCGGGGCCGCTGTCGCCATCTTGACCGGCATCATGGCGCCGGTTGCTGCCCGCCTCCTCACCGCGGAGATCGTAATCTTCGAATTGCTGATCTGGATTCCTATTCTCTCCAGCGATCCTAAGAATCACTTCAACTGGTCCGCCAACGCCATCTGCATCGCGTTGGCCGGTGCTGCCTGGGTCGTCTCCGACTCGATCAGCGAAGCGAACCGCATTCACGGCGATAGCCACGAATTGATTCCAAATCAAAGAAAGGTTTGCGCTTTGAATGAACCGAATCCCGAGTAATTCGCCTCGTGTAACAAATCGTTATCCGGTGACTGCGGATCTCAATTGAGAAACAGCGCGAGGTATCCAATCCGTGGGTGTACTCCCAAAACCTAAGATCAATCCCTGGCGGCGATTCTTACCGTAGTATGCGGGTGAGAGCGGCCACAGCCAGAGCCCGCGCTTAGCCGCTCTTTCTACTACCTCCCGATCTGTGACCCCAGCCGGTAACGTCACTGTCAAATGCATTCCAGCGTCGGCTCCATGAATCTCCAGCGCGTCCCCAAACTCCGATTTGAGACTCTTGAGAAGTACGGTTCGGCGCTCGCTGTAGAGCTGCCGTGTCCTTCGAATGTGCCGCCCAAAATGTCCCATGCGCATAAAGTCTGTGAGTACCTCTTGATATAGGTATGGGGGGAAGATATCCATGGTGACGCGGACTGCAACAAATCTGTCCATCAAATCCGGAGGGATGACAATATAGCCAATTCGTAATGAAGGAAAAAGGACTTTGCTGAAAGTGCCAATGTAAATCACGCGCGCGTGTACATCCATTCCCTGCAACGAAGAGATAGGACGGTTTTCGTAGCGATATTCGCTGTCATAATCATCCTCGATGATCCAGGCACCCGATGACTGCGCCCAGTTCAGAAGCTGAAGGCGTCGCGAGGCGCTCATCGTCGAACCGAGCGGAAATTGATGCGAAGGTGTGACAATGGCGGCTCGCGCCTTCGAATGCAGTTTCATCCCAGCGGCTACATCCATCCCTTCACTATCAACTCGAACAGGGTTCACATGGCAACCAGCCGCGATGAGCGCAGTTCGCACAAGGCTATAGCCGGGCTCCTCGACCCACACATGGCTTCCTGGATCGAGCAGTACGCGCATTGTGATATCAAGAGCCTGTTGAGATCCGGAGACCACCATGATTTGGCTCGCATCGCACTTCACTCCGCGAGCAGTTCGGAGATAAGCGCAAATCGTCTCTCGGAACTGCTCAGAACCGCGCGGATCAATATGGTGAAGAGAATTTGCGTTTGGGTTTCGACTATGGAGACCGACCAAATTGGACCAAATTTGAAATGGGAACTGGTCAAAGGCCGGCTGATGTAAACCGAAGGCACCCCAACCCCGAAGCGAAGGAGAACCTTCGAAGGCTGGATATAGAGAACAGCGTCGTGCCACCGGACGAGGGCCGGACAACTCCAGCGTCGAAGAACTCCCCTCTCCCTCAACCGACGTCAACTGTTCAGGCAGAGAACTTGAGACAAATGTTCCTGCACCCTTACGGCTCTCAAAATAGCCCTCAGCCAGAAGTTGTGTATAGGCATGAAGGACAGGATAGCGAGACACCTGAATATCGATTGCCAAATCCCGGCTTGACGGTATCTGTTGGCCTGGGCTGATATTGCCCTGAAGGATCGCCGTACGATACGCGTCGTAGATCTGCTTATAAAGAGGGGTAGACGAATTGCGATCGACGACAATGATGGGAGAGACTCCGATCGATGACTTGTTCATTGTCACAGTGTAGTGGCTAGCATAAATCGAGACAAACTGGGTATGTACACTAACCACTTAATCACCGATATTGAGAAGGAAGGGAAAACCCCTGGCTACCACAATGCGCAGGGAAATGCCCAGATGTAATTGTGATTCCGCAATGCAAGACCCATGAAAAGAGTTAAGGTCACTCTCCCGGGCGGATCTCGTTAGCCATCGAATCCGAGTTCAGATTTCTTAATTTGTTGATTTGATTTTCTTCCAAAGGCGGGTCTTGGCCGTCCTCCACCCGCCCTTTTTTTGCGAGTCACTAACAGCCTAGGCACGCGAATCCAATCCGTCGCGAATAAACCCGTAGAGTCCGCGCTGAAGATCCATTCAGCCAAGGGCGACGAAGTTAAATATCCCAAGCCTGGTATATGAATAGAGCCGAAGATGGGTCAGGAGATATGGGCCCCCTGATGCCGTTCAGCAAGGTCGTGGATTGCCTGGGCGAGTTGTAGTTTTGGCTGCACAGGCGACTGCCAGTTCCGTGCGCAATCGCGCGATGAGAGAGCCCAGCAGATGGGCACTGTTGAATCCGAAATGCGGTTCTCGCCGAATAGTATTAACTCATCTTCAGGCCTTGCTGCGACTTTCGCGCTTATTTGCACCAGAAGCCTCGCAACTCGCTTGGCGCGAGGTGAAGGGTGGGCTCCCTACCCATCGTTCGTGTCAGACTTGTGCGGGTAGTTTAAGATCATAAGACCGCTATATCCTGTGAATTGAAATCGGTCAAGGGACGCCAACCCTAAGCAAGGTTCGAATTGGGTTACAAGCGCGAAGAATTCAATCCGCCCCATCCAATTGAAACGCAAGAGGATGATATTGCCTATTCAACGAAGTTTTTCTTCTGCAGATTCTTTCGCGAAGCCCACTTTTTCAGTTCGCCTCAGGGCACATCTGCAGATCATGCGGCTGGATCACTCGATCAAGAACATTTTTGTAATTCCTGGAATTGTTATTCCCTTGAGCGTGCTTCGGGAACCTTTGCTCTCTCTGCCTCTTGCTCGTAACGTTCTGGTTGGCTTTGTTGCGACCACCTTGATTGCATGTAGCAACTATGTCTTGAACGAGGTGTTGGATGCCCCCTTCGACAGGCTGCACCCGAAGAAGCAGAACCGGCCGGTCGCCCAGGGGCTGGTGAGCGTGCCATTCGCCTACGTGCAATGGCTTCTAATGATGGTTGCGGGCATGGCGTTGGCGCTGACCATCTCCCGCTTCTTCGCCTATGCGGCAGGCGCGCTTTGGACTATGGGGTGTCTGTATAACATTCCTCCAATTCGCACGAAGGACAAGGTGTATCTGGACGTACTCTCAGAATCCGTCAACAACCCGCTTCGCATGCTCTTGGGCTGGTATATGGTGACCTCGCTGCTGGTCCCGCCGGTTTCGCTTTTGATCTGCTATTGGATGGGCGGATGTTATCTGATGGCGCTGAAAAGGTTCAGCGAATATCGCGAGATCGGTGACCCACAACTGGCCGGCGCCTATCGAAGGTCATTCCAGCACTACACGGAAGTCTCGCTTCTCACGTCTGTTACGTTTTACGCCGCGGCCGCAATGCTCTTCTTTGGCGCGTTCATCATGCGCTACCGGATGGAGTTGATTCTGGTTTTTCCCCTGGTCGCGCTCTTGATGTCTACATACTTCAGGCTTGCCTTCCAGCCCAATAGCGCCGCCCAGAATCCCGAAAAGCTCTATCGCGAACCCCGCCTGATGATTGAAGCAGGGCTGGTCGCGACATCGATGATAGCTCTGCTCTACTTCAACATTCCTGTTTTGGGGCAGATATTTGCGCCCACATTGCCTTCTGCGATTGGTCGGTAAACAACCTTCTCTTTTGTAAAGAGTGGAACGCGTAAACGCTAAAGGTGCAATGGACGCAATTTGGAGTATCGATTCGAAAGGGATGGATGCCGAATCAGAACTTGCGCACGTTCAACTTGCGATTCTTTCTCATCTATGTCGGAGTCGGCTTGGCCGCCATCTTCTACCTTCCCGCCCTGGTCCCGATGCGACCCACTGCGTCGGATTCTTATCTTTTCGGCTACAATAACCGCGTCGCCGTCCTGCTGCTGCTGCTGCTGATTGCGATCGCGGCGATATGGACCAAGGGGCTGAATCTCAAACTGTCCACAAACGGCGTTTCTCTGCCCGTCCCCCGCAAAACACTGTTGATTTCCCTGTTGGCGGTCCTGGCCGGGTGCGTGGCAATGTATGTACTCGCGGGCCGTTTCGGCGGTTTGGGGGAGTCCTCCTATGAAATCGACAGGGCATGGTTGCTGTCGCAGGGCAAGACTCCCTATGTGGATTTCGAGTGGCCGTTTGGCGTCGCGCTTCTTTATATTCCACTGCTCTTCAGCCGCCTGTTTTCCCTCGGCATCGTCCCGGCATACTATCTGTTCTGGGCGATCAATTGCCTGCTGGGAACAGTGTTATTGTTCGCAGTGGTCAACCGGATCGATTATCCGACCAAATCCAGGAAAACCATATATATCATCCTCTTCTGCTCATGGTTTCTGTCCATACTCAACATGGGCACTCATTACACGCTGGTTCGTTACACTTGCCCACTTTGCTTTATTCTTGTTGTCCACAAAATCATCAAGGCGGCGGGGGCTGGATCGAGAGCGTACGGGGCGCTGCTAGCGGTAGCTTTCACCGCTGTTTTGTTTTTGATCTCTCCTGAGACTGCGATCGCTTTCGCCTTCGCCAGCGTCTGTATCCTTGCGCTTGCCGACGCTAGCAGGAAGGGCAGCAATCTGGCGATTCTTGCAGGCATGATCGTTGCGCTGGGAGCAGTGTTTCTGGCTGCTTTCAAGCTTCACGTCCTGGATACCGTAAGGGCCTCTGGAGGTGGCGCAGACAGCTTTCCCCTCAGCTTCGCCCCGTACATGTTGGTGTTTTTCACGGCCATATTTCTTTGCGGATGTTATGTATATCTGCGGCTGTCTCGCCCAAACATCCAAGACAATACCATCGGACTGATCGCTTTCTCGATACCCATGCTTGCCGCGGCGTTGGGAAGGTGCGATCCGGGACATGTTCTCTTGAATGGGCTAGGCATATTCTTAGCCAGCATGTTCTACGCTTCCAACTACCAAACCGCGTGGAAGTGGTACAGCCGGACGTTTATCGTATTTCTGATGGTGCTTCCCGCCCTGTTCGGGCTGTGGCTCTTTCTGCTGCCCATGAAACGATGCGCCTTGCTTTTCATCGGTGAAAGCGGTAGCGATTCGCAGATTCATCGCACTCTCACCAACCTGGGGAAGGTTTATATTGCGGATTTTGCCCCTGCGGCCAAGCGGGCGAAGTGGGAAAGGGCCCTGGAAGATGCAGAGGACCTCGAAGTGCCAAAGACGGTCGACTTATCGGCAATCTATCCTGCATGGCATGGTTCCTATTTGGCCCCACTTGGCTACAAGCCCAACGGTATTGGAACTTATTTGTCCAATCGGGTGGATTATGGCCGCTATGAGGGACTCGAAAACGCCAATACGGTCGAAGCCATTCAGGAAAAACTATCTGAAATCAGGAACCATCCGGAAAAAGCGCTTCTGCTTCCCGAAGGTTTTGAGGAAACCTGCCGAATCGATATTCCGGCGGAGAGATTGGAAATCAGCAAGTTGTTCGGATTTCCTTACCTGGGGAGAGCCATACATCCGGAGAGCGTTCGTCAGCCCATCTGCGATTACATTTCAGCCCAATACGGATTGGCGCAAGCGCCAGCACCGGAAAACTTCGAGTATGGGCTTTGGGTGGCAAAGTCCGCCAGGAGAGAGCTTCACAATGTTCAATAGCAAGGAATAGCGGCATCTATTTGTGTGTTGGACTCATGATCCAGGAATCCATGGAGGCGCAAGTAGTTGTTCGAAGTTTCTTGGATTGATCACGGGGGTCAAGTAGTACTGGCCAGAAGCCGTGCTGTTGTTCCAACTGTTTTCGTCTGTTGCAGTGCTTACCGTGTCGGAACTGTTTGTGCTGAGCATCCATCCGGCGCTGCCAAAGACCGCGAATTCCACCGCAAGCGGATCCTCGTCCGCGGTGGATCTTGTTCCAATGGAAGTGTAGGCATAAGCGGTCGGGTTCGTCAGCGGAAGGGAGGCGATCGGAACCTGGGTATAGACATTTGCCGCGCCTGTATTGAGGGGAATCACATATACGGGAGGATAGCCCTTCTGGCTGGTCGCGTTGGCAAAGAACGCACTGCAGGCATTGATGTCTTCCATGCAGTTAGCCTCCGATGTGCAGTTGAAGAGCGAGGGAGAAGCGGAACATCCGTTCATCAATACGAACTGACTTATAAACTGCTGTTCCATCTGCGCACCGTTCAGAGGGCTGATCGCGTCGGCTGGCGTTGCGCGGAGCGCCTCTTCGCACGACAAAGGACCGGTGATCACATAGGCCAGGCCGTTCGCCTTGCCGCCACTGGCAATATACTTTGCTACCGACTGCCTCAAGACCGTTGCGCAGTTCTCATAATTCGTGCAGATATCGCCGGGGTCGAACTTTCCAACCACGGCGATGTTCCATGTGGCAGAGGTGCGGAGCCCACAAATTGGGGTCCAGGCTCCAATCGAAAAAGAGTCGTCGTGCCCATAGTAATGCCGGAAGACTTTCATGGTGGGTGCGCCAAGCTGAGACGGCCCACTTGAAACCATGCCCCACATCTTCACATACCCAGCGTTGATCCAATGATGAATGATCGGCTGAGTAACCGCGCAGTCAATATCCCCATCGCAATCATCGTCATATACCATGTTCACCGTTGTTTGCGGCGCGGTAAAAGAGGCGTGACTGAAATACTCGCTGCAGCCGGAAATCAAAAACGGAATTAGGAGCGCAAGGATAGCTAGTCGAGTGCATCTCGGCATTTATCCTCCCTTTGGACTCTTCAGCGTTCTAGTGCTTAGTGCTTCCCTTCGGCAGCAAACTTCGCCGTCGGGTTGTTCTTCCTCGTCTCTTCGTCGTGCCGGTAATCGGTGAGGTTGCCCAATGTAACCTGGGCGCTAAGCACCTTACTCATCGCGTGCTTCTTCTCCCTCAGCCATGTCACGCCCAAATCCAAACCTCTATTCCCGTAACGGGGATTGTAAGCCATACACCCACAGTGGGAATCTGACAACCCCTCGAAAAGGTTGGTGCGGCCGGTCGTACGAAGGTCCAACCTGGCCAGGGAATCCACACCCGGGCGCCCGCGCAGGATCGTATACCCCAACAAAAGAAAGGAGGTGATCCACCATGCGGTGCTTCTTAATTCGCGTTACTGGATACGCGTTGTCAATTCTGCTCTTGGCACTCGCGGTCCGGGTTTCAAGACGGTATCCCTTTGGAATCCGATAACGGTCCCAGATGCTCGGGTTGGAGTTGTTCGATGGGTCAATTTTAGCCGACTCCGGTCGCAATCCATGCAGTAGTCGGACGCAACTCAGACGGGGTGTTCAGATGACTCATCACAAGACTAAGCGGGATCGAGATTCTCAGATGAAGTTGCTTCACCAAAGACTGATGCGTCACAGCAACATTGCAACGACTATGAACGTGTACGGCAAAGCGTCTCTAAGAGCGAAGCAGCAAGCTGACTCAAAAGTGGTTCAGATGCTGATCAAGCAGAAGGCTGCTTGACTAATTGAAGACAAGAAGCAATCTACGCGTTACCGTGGGGTTTTGTGGGGTAGAGAATCCGGGAAATTCCTGTAAGTTGTTGATTTATTGGCTCCTCAGGTAGCACTCGAACTTGCGACCCTTCGGTTAACAGCCGTACGCGCTAATTCCCTTCCCGCTGCTACCGGTTGCTATAAGCCCCTATCCTTTGTGCAGTTTAGCCCCTCCCTCCATTTCGTCAATTGCTACCTATACACCACAGATTATGCCCTATTTTGAAGGAGCGTGGGCACAAAAATGGGCACAGGCCATTTGCCCGACAATCCGCATCCACTAGCGCGTCTGCTTTGACAAGTTTTGTTCTTGAACCATACTGCTGAAGGAGAGAGCAGCGAGCGGAACGATCGGAGCCTCTGTGGCGCACAATTCTGCGAACATTTCGGCGAGGTCATCATCAGTAATCAGGCAACCAACGATCAAGAATCGATGGCACAACCGCTTCTGGAAATCCGGTCGCGGACAGAACGGACAACTGGTCGACCAGACGCTCGAACTCGCCCGAGCGATTCCAAAGCAATGGATGTGGTCACCTGTCCGATCAGCACGTTTTGACGACCAGGCGGATCGGATTTGTAAACACTGGCCGACAGTTCAGTACTGTCACGACAATGGTCGCGGGCTTGAGCCCCGTCGCTCCCGCCAGCATTTAAGGCTCCAACGCTCGGGGCTCTTTTCGACCTGTTTTGGGATTCGTGATTCCCATTAGCAAAAATCAGCCAGGATTTATCGAAGGCCTGGGATAGCGGCGGGTAGGTTCAAGTGAAAAGTTGCGCCGCGCCCCGGGGAATCGACCGCCCACAAGTGCCCACCATGCGACTCAATGATCGACCGGCTGATGCGAAGCCCCATGCCGGTCCCGTGCGGTTTGGTCGTAAAGAACGGGTCGAACATCTGTTCCGTGTGTTGCGGCGGAAGTCCTACGCCGGTATCACTCACCGACACAAGAACCTGGTTGTTTTCAGCTCGCTGCGACTTGATGACCAGCTCTCGTACTCCATCAACGTCCCTCATCGCTTCGATGCTGTTGACGATTAGATTCATCGCAACCTGCTGCAATTGCACGCGGTCGCCAACGATCTGAGGAAGATCGGCTGCCAGCTCCGTCCGGATCAATATTCTGTGTCGCACTGCCTCGGCTCGCAAGAGGGCGACGGTTTCTCGATTGATCTCGTTTACATCAATAACCTCTCGACTCAGGGTCCCCTGTTCGAACTGTGAACGGATCCTTGCGATGATTTCAGCAGCTCGCGTTGTGTCCCTTCCAATTTTGGTGACAGTCGCACGCACTTCATCAAGATCGGGGTTATCGTGCCCGAGCTTTCTCAGGCAGACGTTGGCGTTGGTGATAGCTCCACTGATCGGTTGACTAATTTCATGAGCCAGGGACGCCGTTAACTCTCCCATTGTTGTCACCCGGTTGATGTGTGCAAGGTCGCCCTGCGCTTGGCGCAATGACTCTTCGGCGCGCTTCTGATCGTCGATGTCAGTGGTTGTACCGACGAATTTGATAACTCTTCCATCTGCATCGCGCAAGGCCACGGCTTGCTGGAGGTGCCAGCGGTAGGTCCCGTCCTGAGCGCGGAGAGACCTGGTCTCGAACGCAAACCCCTGTCCCGAGCGCACTCCCTCACAAAAGGCCCTCGACGCCGTTTCCCGATCCTCGGGATGGACCGCGGTCATCCAGGCCTCGGGATGCGACCGGACGAACTCGAGCGTCTGACCTGCGAATTCAAGCCAAACACGATTCACGAAATCCGGTGTCCCATCGGGTTTAAGCGTCCAGGCGGATACCGGAAGATGCTGCAGCAACCCAGCCTGGAGTTGCAGCTCTTCGTTGGCTTCGGCAAGCTCTCTTGTCCGTTCCGCAACCCGTCGCTCAACTTCATCTGCAATCCGCTTTTGCTCGTCCAGGCGCAGTGTCTGACCGTCTCGCGCACCAAGGCTCACGCTCTCCTCCTCGATGCTGTCATTCAAACGCTTGCCCCAGCTTTCATTGCGGTGACGGTGGAAGGGATTTCGCACCGATCGCTGATATTCGGATTGCTTGTTTGGGATCATCGGGTCGAATATCGCCGGGATGGGTTCCGGGGAAGTGTTGACTAAACTCGAATCAAGCATATTGACCTCTGGTGGAAGGAACGGGCCGTTGGCTGGCGATTCGTGGATTGGACGCGTTTTGAATCAACGATTCAGAAGGGGAAACGCATCAACCTATGAGATTCACTATGCAACTCTGCCAGCCGAGCCCACAACCCCAGATGGAAGGAACCTTCTTCGTCCGATCGTATGTCCGATTTTCCTACTTTATGTGGAGGGACAGAGTGCAGCAGGCGGCTTTCGTTCAATTACCGATGTGCTTCCGTCCGAAAAGACGGGCATCGATGGACCATGCGCCAGGACCGATCATTGCCAGGGTGCCGCCAAGGGCCGCGAGAATCACTGCCATCGACTCGTCGCCAGCGCCTGTCAAAGCGATCCATACTTGCACGACCGCGACGAGCGTTCCCGCTGCGGGAGTCCATAAGCCGCCGAGAATGAGCAAGCCCAGGGCACTTCCGATCAATTGCGGAATAACTGGCCCTGGCGCAGGGATGCCGCTGAGCAGAGCTATGCCGTGGTAAAGCAGCGCAATGCCCAGGACTAATCGTTGAATGAGAAGTCCGAAGCCCGGCCAGCCATTCGCGAACGTCGAGAAGAGTCGTTGCAAGGAGCACCTTAAGGGAGCGTACTGCACTCTCAACGGCTTGGGAACGGCTGAAACTCGGAACTGTGTTCATACTTTCGGGTGATTAGATCTCAATAATTCCGCGCTTGAGCCCGATCGTGACCGCGTGAGCTCGATCACTGGCGCTAAGCTTCGAAAGTATGTTCGTCACGCGGCTCTTCACGGTCGCCTCCGCAACGGAGAGTTTGTCGGCGATCTGTTTGTTGGAATTCCCAACTGCAATCAGATTCAGAACCTCGATTTCGCGTTCGCTTAGTTCATCGTCGGTGGCGTGCTCAGCTAGTTCTGCGGCAACCTCCGGCGGTATTCGCTTCCGTCCCTCGTTGACTGCATGAATGGTCTCGATCAGTTCCCGATCATGGCCTTTCAACAGATAAGCCCGAGCGCCGGCTCGAAGTGCGCGCAGCACTTGAGCATCGCCTTTATAGGTCGTAAGCACGATGATGCGCGCATCGGGAAATTCGCTCAGAATACGAACCGTGGCTTCGATTCCATTGAGCCCAGGCATCTGAAGATCCATAAGGACAACGTCCGGGCGATGCGCCCGAAACTTTTCGATTGCGTCTTCTCCATTCGCGGCTTCCGCTACTAACTTCAAGTCAGGCTCGGCATTGATCACAGCGGCAAGCCCCCTGCGCAGCAGAGCGTGATCATCAACCGCGAGAATTCGAATCAGCTTAGGAGCGTTGATCATGTTTACCTGCCCTGTTGAACAACCGGAATCGACGTCCATCACGCTGCTTTTCGTATGCCATCGAAGCGGGAACTGTTAACTCCACTTCCGTACCTGCCCCCATCTCGCTCCAGAAATCCAGGCGTGCGCCAATTCGCAGGGCCCGCTCCCGCATTCCGGGTATGCCAAAGTGTCCGGACTGTCCCTCGGCTAATACCTTGGGATCGATCCCTTTGCCGTCATCACGGACACGCAAACGAAGTTGATCCTGATCGTAACGGATTTCTACCTCGATGTGGCTGGCAGCGGCGTGCGTAAAGGCATTTCGGATCACCTCGCGAGAGACCCGGTAGACCTCATCCTGAAGCATTGGCGACAGATCCTGTTGCTTACCCTCAACAACAACGCGATAGCTCGGAGAGTGCCCATTCCCTTCGTGAGCGGTCGCCAGCTCATTGCCCACGACATTCAGCAATTCGGGAAGGTCGCGCTGAGCGGCCGGTTCGGGGCGCAGGTCGCCAATTGCGGAACGGCCCTCTTGAAGAGCTTCCTCTGTTGCAACGATAGCTTCATCCAGGATCTGCTGAGCATTGTCCGCTTTCCGGAGGAACAATTTTCGCGCCGCCTGAAGTTGAAAAGCCACGCCTTGGAAACTCTGCAGCAACGTGTCGTGCAATTCTCGGGCAACACGCATGCGTTCGCCTACGGTCGCTTCCAGTCCAGAGGCGTATTGCCGCCGGATCATGTGAAGACGCCGTTGATAAAGTGCCCACACCAGAGCCAGGAAGGCAGCCGCGCAGAGCATCTTGAACCAAAGGGTCTGGTAATACGCCGGGGCAATGGAGAATTCGAAAGAATCGCCGGTCTCGTTCCACACGCCGCTGTTATTGCAGGCAATCACACGGAAGCGATACCTGCGTGGTGGCAGATTGGTATAGAACGCCTGGCGGCGATTGCCGACGTCCTGCCAATCGTTGTCATAGCCCTCCAGCTTGTAGCGGAACAGATTCTTTTCCGGCACGACGAAACTGAGTGCGGAGTAATCGATCTCCAAATCTCGAAGCTCTGGAGGCAATTGCATTTGCCCACTCCCGTCTGAGGCTGCATCGTGGGCTTTGCGATCGGCAATCAGCTTCTCTACATGCACTGGCGGCGGAACGCTGTTGAGCGCGAGATGGCGCGGATCGATCACACTGACACCATCCTTGGGCAAGAACCAGATTCTTCCATCGGGGGTCTTGGCGACCTGCGGGTGGTAGTGACCGGCGATGGCAAGGCTCCTGACACCATCCGCGATATCAAACACTGTAACCCTGACAGTGACCGGCGCATTCTGACCTTTGTCCGCGGCGGCAGTCCAACCGTCAAGCTCAGAGCGGGCAATTCTCACCATGCCGCAGGCGGTGTATAGCCACATGGAACGATCATTATCCTCCACGGCCCAATGGACCGTGTTGCATGGAAGTCCGTTCTCGCTGGTCAAAGTGGCGAAGCGATTATTCTTCAAGCGGCTTAGACCGCTCTCGGTTGAGACCCAGAGCGAGCCCTCATGGTCGAATAAAAAATCGCTGACATGGCCGGAACCAAGCCCATCGGCAGTTGTATACGATTTGCGGACCTGGCCATCGGAAAAATAACTGACGCCGCCCGAATAGAAGCCAAGCCATAATCCGCCTTGCCTCTGATCGGCGGACAGAACACTGGCGTGGTCTTGATGTCCGAGGGCAGCCCAGGAAATGGCCTGAACTTCATTGTGGGGCGATATCCGAAAGAGGCCCGCATTCTCGTTGAGCGCCCAAACGTTTCCAGCCGTATCCTGGGCTATGGAAAGGAAATTTCCGCCAGGAACGCCCTCAATGGAACCGATCCGGCCCTTCTCCAGCCGGTTCAGACCACGAAACGTCCCGAACCAAATTTGACCCTGCTCGTCCTGAAAGAGCGAATTCGGGGCGCTCAGGTTTTTCTTTCCGCCCTCACTTCCATCGCTTTTTGAAAGCGCGGAAATGACTCCATGGTCGAGTCGATCGAGCCCTCCATAAGTGGCAAGCCAAACGCTTCCATCACGGTCAGCCAGAACTGACCCGACGGCGTTGTTCGACAGTCCCTGTTTTACCGTAAGTCTGGGGACAGCAATCTCATGAAAGCAGTCCAGACCTTCCGTTGTCGACGTCCATATGTTTCCTTCCCGGTCCTCGAATATGGACTGGACAATCTCGCCGGAAAGACCGTCGACGATCGAAAATGGATCCAGCTTTCCATGGTGAACGTGCAAAATGCCATCTTGTGTTGCTATCCAAAGGGCGCCATTTCGATCACGGAGTATTCGGTTCGCCCTGAATGCAGGTGAATCTGGTGGAAGCGGGTACACTTCATTTTTGCCGTCAGCGAACCTGTAAATTTTATCCTTCCAGCCGAAAAGGAGTGCGCCGTCCTTGTCCTCATTGAGTGGCATGATGCCGTCTGGTTGGCCGGCCAGCGGAAAATACCGCGGAGGTCCAGTCTCAAATTTCCATAACCCATCTCGGACGCCCGCCCAGATATTACCCGCTCGGTCCTCAAACAATCCCCCCACAAATCTGCCAAATTTGCCATCAGCCCCGTAGCACTGCACATTGCCATTACGAATTCGACACAGGTTTCCAATCGGCACTCCGCCCGCACCCACCCACACGGAGCCTTCATGGTCCTCCAGGAGCGCGAAAACATAGAGATGAGCTAATTCCGGATACTCGGTGAGTTTGCCGTTTCTGAAACTTGCGAGGCCATTAAAAGTGCCGATCCATAGCGTCCCATCGCGCGATACAAGGAGGCTTCTGACCCAACTGCGAGGCAGTTGCTGTTTGCCTGGGGGTTGCCATGGGGTTGCCTGTATCCCATCAAAGCGATAGAGGCCGAATTCCATCCCCAGCCACAAATAGCCGTCCGGCGTCTGCGCAATTGCGGAGATTTCACCTTTGACAAAACCGTCCCGGATTTTCCATGACGCATGCGCGTACTGGTTGACGTCGAGTTCGGGGTTCAATGCAAATGCGGAAAGACGCAGAGCAAGTACGACGAAGAACAGCGCAGCCGTCAGCGCGAAGAATCGCCGCAATCATCCCCCTACACCCTTGGTGCCAAAATCTTATCGCATCGTCGGCATTTGCTGCCTATAAACGTCTGGCACTTACTTACTTGAGCGTGATCGACAACGAGAAAAACCCTTTTTCCCGAGTTACTCACCAATACCAAAGTACAATTGACCTTCTCTTTCCCGCCTTTATCATTTCATCTACAGAAACTCCTGGAGCAGGGCATCCGATCCTTTCCCCTCTGAGGCGAATCATGCTGAGACCCCTTGCTGCCCTTGCCGTTATCTCGCTGGTCTTGTGCAGGCCCGTGCTCCTTGCCCAGTCGACATCCGCATCGCTCACTGGCCGCGTCACCGATCCTTCAAAGGCCCGAATCGTCGACGCGAAGGTCGTCGCCATGAGTGCGGAAACAAGTGTGGGTTACAAAACCATTTCCAACGATTCCGGCGACTATTACCTTTCCAATCTTCCTCCGGGACTCTATCGCCTCGAAATTGAAAAGGCTGGCTTCAAAAGGCTCGTCAGGCCGGATGTGATTCTTCACGTGCAGGATGCTCTCGAGATCAACTTTGAAATGACGGTGGGCCCCGCTTCTGAAAGCGTCACGGTGCACGGGGGCACGCCTGCGGTCAACACTGAGTCGGCTACGGTGAGTACGGTGATCGACAGAGATTTTGTCGACAGCCTTCCTCTCAATGGTCGCAGTTTTCAAACGCTGCTCATGCTTACTCCCGGCGTTGTCGCAACGCAGACAGCTTACGATGACCAGGGGCAATTCAGCGTGAACGGGCAGCGCGCGGACGGAAACTACTTCTCTGTGGACGGAGTGAGTGCGAATTTCGGCGTCACCGGGTATCTGGCGTTGACGCAAGGCGGAACCGGCGCATTGCCCGCACTCAGTGTGGGTGGCGGCACGAACAGCCTAGTTTCTGTCGATGCGATGCAGGAATTTCGTGTGCAAACCTCGTCGTTTGCACCGGAGTTCGGTCGCACTCCAGGTGGGCAGATTTCGATTGCCACCCGCTCAGGAACCAATACGTTTCACGGCGCACTTTTCGACTATTTCCGCAATGACGTGCTGGATGCCAACGACTGGTTCAATGGGTATATAAACAATCCACCTCTTCCCAAAGCGGAAGAGCGCCAGAATGATTTCGGCGGCGTATTTGGCGGACCCATCTTCAGGGACAAGAGCTTCTTCTTTTTCTCGTATGAAGGTTTGCGCCTGCGCCAGCCATCAACCCAAGAGACCGTTGTGCCAGACAATGCTTCCCGGCAACAGGCTCCGGCAAGTATGCAGCCGTACCTGAACGCATTTCCCCAACAGAATGGCCCGGAGCTCGGCGCTGGTCTAGCTCAGTTCAACGCCAGCTATTCCAATCCCACGTCACTTGACACCTATAGCATTCGATTGGATCACTCGATCAACTCCAAATTCGCTTTATTCGGACGATACAATTACTCGCCCTCCCAGAGCAGCACGCGCGACCCATTCGGCGACCTGAACACCAGTCAGCCGCTTTCCGCAACGGTGAATACTTCCACCGTTGGACTAACGGGAACGATCACGCCGCGTGCGACTAATGAACTGCGCGCAAATTACAGCAATGATCGCGTGGGCAGTGGATATGCGATGGATAATTTTGGGGGCGCCGTGCCCATCCCAGATTCGCAACTGTTTCCCACGGGGTATTCATCCGCGAACGGTATTTTTCAGCTTCTCATTGTAGGAGCCGGTGAATTCGCACAGGGTACGGCTGGAACAGATGAGCAACGTCAAGTGAATGTTCTTGACGACTTCTCCATTGCCTCAGGCAGCCATCAAATGAAATTCGGTGTGGACTATCGCTGGCTTTCTCCCTTCACCAGCCCGCCTGCCTATGGCCAGTTTGCGGAGTTCACGGGACTCTCAGCCAGTCCCGGAGGCGCTCTCTCAAGTGTGGCTGCAGTGGGTGAGACAAAGGCATTCCAAAGCGATGCCTTGCTCAATTACAATCTTTCACTCTATGGCCAGGATACCTGGAAAATGGGAGAGCGCCTGACCGTGACGTACGGCTTGCGATGGGATGTGAATCCGCCTGTGGAAGGGACGAACCTGACGAACCAACCCTTTACGGTCACTGGACTTGATAATCCCTCCAGCCTGGCCCTTGCGCCTCGCGGCACTCCGCTGTATCAAACCACGTATGGAAACGTTGCGCCAAGAGTCGGAGTCGCTTATCTAGTTCATGGAGGCACTGACCGGCTCACCGTTGTTCGATCCGGTTTCGGCGTTTTTTACGATCTGGGCTCGGGTTCTCTCGGAGGTGCTTCCACTTATTTCCCGTTCCTGGCGATCAATGTATTTGCGCCGGCGCAGTTTCCGCTCAGCCCGCAGAACGCTACCCCGCCCCCTCTCACAACGAAACTGCCTGCACTCCTCATGGTGGTGGCGCAACCTGACCTGAAACTTCCACGCACGTATGAATGGAACGCCGCAGTTGAGCAATCATTCGGGAGTAGTCAAACTTTATCGCTGACTTACATCGGAGCGGTTGGCCGTGATTTGCTTCGAGTCACCAACTTGTTTTTTCCGACCCCGGATTTTGAGTTTGTTGGCGTAACGGATAATTCGGCGAATTCGAACTACCAGGCTTTGCAGGTCAAATTTGAGCGGCGATTGTCGCGCGGTTTGCAGGCAGTCGGTTCCTATACGTGGTCGCACTCGATTGATATTGCCTCGACAGACGCGTTTGGCAACTACCTGAACACGCCAAGCTCAATTGCGAATCCGAATATCGACCGCGGCAACTCGGACTTTGACATACGGAATTCCTTCACCGCAGGCATTTCCTACGTGTTGCCTTCGCCCGGATTGAACGGACTTGCCCGCGCCACCCTGGGAGGCTGGTCGGCGGATAGCTTCATCCTCGCGAGGACGGCTCCGCCTGTGGACTTGGTTAGCGGTGAGGTGTTTGCGGCCGGCATTGCGCTCTACCCCCGTCCGGACGTAGTACCCGGAGTGCCGCTTGTGCTCGATGGCCCGCAATTCCCCGGCGGCAAGGCATTCAATCGGGCAGCGTTTACCGCTCCGCCCACTGGACAGCAGGGCAACTTCGGACGCAATGTACTGCGAGGTTTCGACGCTGCCCAGGCTGACGTCGCGTTTCAGCGGCAATTTCACTTTACGGACAAAGTAGGGCTGCGCTTCCGAAGCGAGTTCTTCAACCTCTTCAACCACCCGAACTTCGGCCCACCCGACAACACCCTGACGAACCCCCTCTTCGGCCAGTCGACGCAAACGCTGGCAAGCAGCTTCGGCGCAGGCGGGGCCAATGGCGGCTTCAATCCGCTCTATCAAATCGGCGGCCCACGCTCGATCCAACTGGCACTGAAGCTCGAATTCTGAGGGCGACGGAATCGGCTTAACCGTTCCGACTAAGCGGATTCGCGCACTCGTTACGAGGATTTCTGTGGCGGAGACAACGCAACCGCGGCTTCGCTGGTGAGGACTCGGAAAGTAAATGTCTCCTGGAGATACATCCGTACGAGAGA
>Ga0302281_10000919_pt1 | contig 21638 bp, 26 predicted proteins | sample III_Fen_E1_2_FD_198762 | JGI IMG/M metagenome (GOLD analysis project Ga0302281, IMG submission 198762) | Peat permafrost microbial communities from Stordalen Mire near Abisko, Sweden - III_Fen_E1_2 | ecosystem: Environmental > Terrestrial > Soil > Wetlands > Permafrost | place: Sweden: Abisko...
TAATGTTGCGCGCGTGGTGGAATGGCAGACACGCCAGACTTAGGATCTGGTGCCGTAAGGCGTGGAGGTTCAAGTCCTCTCGTGCGCACCATGTTTTTATGGGGTTTGTGAATAATTTCTTGAATTCCTGACAAATTCCTGACAGTCTGGAACCGTGAAAAAGATCACGTTCCCTTTAGCGGTGAAACGGGGTTCCGTTTCGGTCAACATTTATCGCACTCCTTCCAACGGCTGCGAATCCTATACGCTGTCGTATTATCAGGATGGTGTTCGCAAGCGCCCCACTTTTGCCACCCTCCAAGCCGCCAAGGATGAGGCGAACATCATCGTCAACCGCCTTGGCAACGCAGACGCCGATGTATTGAAACTCACGAGTGCCGACCGCGCTGCTTATTTGCGAGCCCGTCAATTGCTCGACGGCATCGGTGCTCATCTCGAGAACGCAGCGGCAGAATTTGTGCTGGCGAAACAAGTGCTCGGAGAGGTTCCGTTGATTCAAGCGGCGGAGTATTACATCAAACGTCACCCGTCGCGCATCCCGCCTCGCCCGGTCAAGGCGGTGGTAGATGAAATGTTGCAACTCAAGCAAAGCGACGGCCTGAGCGAAGCCTACCTACGCCATTTGCGCTATGATCTGGAAAAGTTCGCCGAAGCCTTTCACGGCAATATCGGAACGGTTGTCGGGCCGGATATTGACAAGTGGCTGCGGAGTTTGGGCGTGTCGCCGCGCACGCGAAACAACCTGCGGACTTCCGTGCAAACCTTGTTCGCCTTCGCCAAGTCGCAAAAATATCTGCCGAAGGATCACGATGAGATTGAGGGTGTAGTTCGGGCGAAAGATACGGCCAGTGAAATCGAAATTTTCACGCCACATGAAATGACAGAAATTTTGGCGCATGCGGATGCGCGCGTCATTCCGTTTCTGGCACTGGGTGCATTTGCCGGCATTCGGCATGCGGAGATTCAGCGGTTGGAATGGACCGACATTCACTTTGATGAAGGCATCGTTGAAATTCGGGCGGCGAAAGCGAAAACAGCCAGTCGGCGGACGCTGCCCATTTTGGAAAACCTGCGGGCGTGGTTGCTGCCATATCGCCAAGCGGCCGGCCCGGTGTGCGTTTATCTGAACATGGCGAGTGCCATCGAATCTTTGGTGCGGGCAGTGAACGGCGCTCGGCGGTTGGCTTGGGCAACGGCCAATTCCGTTAGTGGGGAGCAATTGAAGCAAGCGGAAAAGCAGGCTAGAAAAAACCTGGCTAAAACCTGGGCGGAACGTGGAAAGCCAAAGCATAAGGGTTTATTTCCACCCGGCGCGGAAACGGCCCAACTTGAGGGCTGGGCGGCATTTGGTTGGAAGCACAACGCCTTGCGGCATTCGTTCATCAGCTACCGCGTGGCCGATATTCAAAATGTCGCACAGGTGGCCTTGGAAGCGGGCAACAGTCCGCAAATGATCTTCAAGCATTACCGCGAACTGGTGCGGCCGGCGGAAGCCAAAGCGTGGTTTGACATAAAACCTAAAAACTAAAAATGGGAATCGCAAAAGAGAAAAATAATTGATTGAACAAACCTCCGTCGTGCCGGTCTACGCTACGTTAGGGTTTTCATAGTTGGTTAAAGAGTCTGGCTATTAGGTGTGGCCAGGCTCTTTTTTTATTGCCGATTCAAGTCCGCAGATTTCCGGTCAAAAAAATATTCTGGAAAAAAGGCTGCGCCAAATTGCGGCGGCTAAAGAGCAAAGAAAGTTTGGCTGCGTCGGGTTAAAGTTGGAACGCTGACCGGCAAATTAACGGCGGGAAGCCTGGGGCTGGGCCTGCGTTGGATCACTCAATTTACTTACAATGAACACCATTAAATCAAACCTGTGTTCGGGCGGGGATTCCTTTACTCATTTCTTCACCACCGGACCGGGACGTCCGGGCGGATTCCAAAGCCAGTTCTTTCGCTGATCAAACTTCTCCGGGCCGAGGCTGCGGATGTTGCGCATCAGGGTCAAAGAGCAGGAATATCAAATCATGGCGGCGGGGCCCGCGACCGTGGCCGCCGTTGAACTGATGTTAAAGCACGCTGGTCCTGACCCCACGGGAACCACGGCACCGGCGGGAAAATATTTGAAGGGAGTGATCTATGTTTTTGGCACGACCGAATCGCGCGATGCCGGCCCGCTGGTGTTGCAGACCCTCGACGATTCCGCCAAGACCCTGGACATCGTCGCGGAGATCCACCGGGAAATTGTCCTGGTGCGCAACGAACACCAGGCGCTGCGAACCGCCAAGGCCCGACTGGAACAGATGCAGGCGGAAAAACTGTTCGCCTTCACGGACAAGATCGATGCGCAATCCTTTCGCATCTTGTGCGCGGTGCTGGCCCAGGGTGACGTGGCGAAGGCGAGCCGGTCGTTGAATATGAAAGACGCGACGTTGCGCAGCCGGATGAAAAGCTGGGCGGAGCGCGGGCCGGCCTATCAAGTTTTGACTGAACTGGTGCGGTGGCGCAAGGCGATGGGCGCGAAAGGGACGGTGCCGCTGAATGAAGCCATCGTCAAAGAGACCGCCGTGACGGCGGACTTTGCGGGCTTGCTGTCGGACGTGCTGGATGAACTGCTCACGATGAACGAAGAAAATTGGGGTGAAAAGGCGGAAGCCTTGGCGGAACTGCTCCGGCCGCATGTGGCCCGGTAAAACTTCACGATTTTTCCAACGATCCTATTAGCTTTCGTATTCTATTTGTCTTCAGGGGTTAGCAAAACCGCCAACCCCTTTTTTGCGCCTATCTTCCAGATTTTTCCGAGGGGTATGAGTGACGCAACAAATTTGAATCCGGTTCTGGAAACACCGCCGGATTTCATCAACAAAGCCGAAGTGGCGCGGCGGCTCAACAAGACCGTCAAGACCGTGGACAACTGGATGAAACGCGGGATTCTGCCTTACTACAAGCTGGCGCACACCGTGACCTTCCGCTGGCCCGAAATCGAGGCGCAACTGCAAGCGAACTACCGGGTCGCCTCCCGGCCCAAGACTCCACCCTGACCGCAGATTTTTCTGGCCGGTTCAACGCGCCGCCGGTCGGAAAAGGACAACCAAGCCGGTTCGCAAGTGCGGACTGGTGGCGCAATCAACACAAAACACAGGCAGCAATGCCACGCAAAAACATGACCAAAGCAGACATGCAAAAATTGAACCTGGCCGACGGCTACGCCTTCGGAACCTTCCAGACCTTTAAGAAAGAACTCGGTAAAAAGTCCGGCAAGCCGTATGGGCGGGTCGGGATATTGATCGGCAAAACCGTCCATGAATTCTTCGACACCGTCCCCGTCGGGGTCACCAGTCTGGAAAGCTACAAGCGCCCCGACTGGGCCGTCGGCCAGCTCATGGTCATCCACCAGCCCGACTTCAAAGTGGAAGGCGGACGGCTCAACGCCGCCTGCACCAAATTCGAGCCGGTCACTGAAAAATGAGGCAGGAACGGGAGCCGCCCCCGGCGGGGGCGGTTCCCTTCCTTGTCTTTTTGTAACAATAGAAAGTAACGGCACCCGAAATGGGCAAAATCATCTACCACTTAAAGCCGATATCAACCTATCGGCCTATGCCAAGAAAGCCGAGACGCTCTTTATCAACCTCGATGGTCTCGTGCGCCGGGTGGGAATCGAGCGGGTCGGCTTTGTCACCCTTACATTTGCTGAACGAGTTGTGGAATATAAGGACGCTTATAAGCGGTTCCACAACATTTACGGCTCAACTCTCAAACCCGCGGGCCTGGAATTTATCACCGTGCCCGAACGACAGGAGTCTGGCCGCTTTCATTTCCATCTGGCAGCAGCCTTCCCTGGCGACATCCGAACTGGTTTCGATTTCGCAGCGTGCGAACGTGCCCACGCCGCTAAACGTGATGGCCATCGGGACGAATTTCGAAGGCACGAGGCAATATATTGTCGCAGTGCAAATCGGTATCTACGTCAATTCTGGGCTTTGCTACGGTCTGATAAAGTCACCCGGCACGGCTTCGGCCGTTGTGAGACCCTGCCCATTCTGTCCAACGCTGCAGCCCTCGCCCGATACGTTGGCGCTTACGTTACGAGTGCGGGCCGCGCTCGCCTGGTTAGCGACAAAGGAATGCGCTCTGTTCGCTATTCACTGTCTGAAAGACCTGCGACTAGCCGCTGGTCCTGGGCCTTCGGCCACGGCCAGCAATGGCGACGCGGTTGCAAAATCCTCACCCTGATCTTGGAAGTCCACTATGACGACTACCCAAATAAATTTGGCAAACGCTGGGCCTGGCGCCTCCGGGAGTTCATCTCGATCCTCGGCCAGCACTACGAGCAAGCCCTCTGGTTCGCCTCACAAATTCCCGAGTGGGCGGACTACCGCTCTCGGCAACTCTACCTGTGCCGGGTCTGCGCTGAACTGTCCGGCGTCAAAGAATGGCTGCTGCCGGAAGTCGATTTTGAGCCTGAGCCGGCTGACGAAAACGATCCGTTCTAAACGTGTTTTGTAATGGCTGCTCCAGCGGGACGGCGTGGTGGGGCAATAACTTTTACCTCTATGAAAACTGGTGTGATTCCCTTGGCTGCCGGGGCGGCAAAAATAAACCCGGCTGAAATCCAGCGCCTGAGCGCGATCCTAGCCCGGCTAAAATCCTGGCAGGAAAATCCGGTTTATTCCATCAGCCGCATCACGGAAGTCACGGGTCTTTCGCGTGCCCGTGTCCGGCAGTTGATCGCCGCCGGCAAATTCGTGATTGAACCACAAAACGGCGCGCAATCCATCACGCTCTCCTCCGTCATCGACTATTTTGCGAACCGGTTGAACAAGCTCGCGCGCACTTCCAAGCGGCGACGGCCTTTCGTCAGGCGGCCAAAATCATTTCAAAAAATGGCACTGCCATAATTTGGCACTGCCCGTCTTGGGCGCTATTCGTTCGGGCTTATTCGTGGTGAACTCATTGCATCGGCCCGGCGACCTGCCTCCCGTTGGAAGCGGTCGGGTCGGCAAAGAGAAAGTGAATAGTATGAAGTTACTGCAAGCACTGAAAAACGGCGTCCGCCAAGTGGTGGACTTCGTGGACCGTAACACCCGCAAAGTGGTGGCGGTCGTGGTGGGTGTGGGTGCCGCCGTGGTCGGCGGGCTGGCCCAGGCCCAAACGGATGCAACGGTCATCGCGACCAATGCGCAAACCGCGTTCGGCGTGATCGCCCCGATCACGATCACCATCGCCGGCTTCTATGTGATCCTGAAGATCGCCAAGAAAGTCGTCCACTAATTCACCGCGCCCCGTCTGGGCCTGGGACAGTCAACGGACCCAGACGCGGCGCCCTTGAACCATGAACCCATTATTTTTAAAAACCTTGTTCCTGCTCGCCGGCATTCTCGGCGCCATCACCTTGGAACGCAAATGGCGGGCCGAACCCTCCCTGCCCATGAAGGCGTTTTGGATCATGACGGTGCTGCTGCTGGTGGCGCTGCTCTGGCTTACCGCCCTGCGCGAATCGCAACTGCGGCCGCACCGGATCACCCGCACCATAAACGGCCAAGTTCTTTCGTCCTATGTGACGACCAACCCCGTGGAAGTCGTAACGGAAAGCTGGCCAGTGCTGGGGATGGACGGCACTTACCATGCCGAGACACGGTATAAGACCAATCAACTGTGGACCATCTGGCCCTTGTTCCGATGAAAAAGTATTTTCTGATTTTCTTTTTGGGCAGTTTCCGTGCGGTTGCCGGCAACGATCCGGCCACCGCCAACATTTATCATATCTGGATGCGGATAACCAATGTCGGAACGACACCCTGGCCGCCAGCAGGCTGTGCGAACCATTACTACACGGCGGCGGCAGCGCAGACCTGCGGCTGTTGTGGGGGCGGTGGCTCGGTTGGACCGGTGAATGCCGATATCACAGCGGTCATTCCGGGGGGCACAGTGGCACCCGGCGGCTCGGCGGATTTTTTCTCCCCTTCCTTTGAAGTGGTGGCCTATGGTTGCAGCGGTTCTTCCGGTGCCCTCACCGTCAGCATTTGCGGTCAGACCGTTTACTCGGGGGTTTTCGGTTATGATCCGGGCGACTATGTCGACGCCGTTTTTCCCAGCACGGAGCCTTTGCAAATTTATGTGAACGGATGCGATGCCACCATGAATGAGCCCTGCCAAACGAATCTGACTTGGAACTTAAAAAATAACGCGCTGTTTGGCAGTGAATGCCTGGCGGTCATTAAGAGCGGTGCGATCGTTTACGGCCCCACGGCGGTTCCGGCCGGCACGACCTACAATCTTAATTTGACGGTCGAATGTTCCGAAGCGTCGCAATACTCCTTGCAGCCCGTTCAATGTGCGGAGGGCGGTCTGGCAGGTTCGGCCAACTCACCGGCCATAGGCGGGGCGATTCCACCCAGTTCAAGCGGCCCCGGTTCGGGGAACAATGGCGCGACGGGCACGTTCTCAGGCATCCCGCCGGGTTACCAACTCACGACCAACCTCGAAGGGAATCTGTTCCTCACGCCGATCACATCTGATCTGGGGGTTCCCCAAAATAACATCTTGTGGAGCCCGGTGGCGAATGGCGCCACCACCCCCAATTCGCAGGCCGTTGCGTCATCCATTCAGAACGGCGATTCGGTGCTGCACAATGATCTTTCCAGCGCCGCCACGCAGGCCCACGCCGACGCCCAGGCCATCGAGAACGCCATCAGCGCACAAAATCCTGGCACCGGTTCCAATGTCTTTAATTTAAGCCTGACCAACTATGCGACTGAATCCACGCTGCAAGGCATCTCGAATATATTGGGAGGCAGTTATGCGGGAACGAATCTAGGCGACGGCGGTTTCGGTTCCAACCTGGTGACAGTTTCATCGAACTGGTATGCCCCCACGACCAATGAAGTCACCCTTGGCGGCGAGACGAACTATGCCGATGCGTCCAACGCGAGCGGTGGTGCATCGACTGAGTTGCAACAGGTGGAAACGGACCTGGCCACCTTCATTTCGGAAATGACGCCGGTTTCCATTGATGACTCCGCCTTCGATCCCGGTGATATGACCTACACTTTTCCGGGCTTCAACGGTTCGCCCGCCAATCTATCCCACAAGGCCGACTTGGGAAACTCCGGTTACACCATTGATTTCAATCCGATGAATGACGACCGGTTTGCGCAACTGTTCGGGTTCTCCCGGACATTGTGGACTTGGGGACTGGCCCTCACCTACCTCATGCGCTGCGCGAAGGACGCCGTGAAAGCCATCGAAATGTGTGAGAACGCCCGGGGCGTGGTCGTCACTTCTCCTACCACTAAAAAAACTTATTCCTGATTTATGCCTGCACTATTGATCTATATCGGCGACATATTGGCGGCCGGCTGGGCGATGATTTTGGAACTCGGACCATGGCTGGCCAAAGTGCTGCCCTGGGCGGCCGGTGGCATTCCCATTGCCCTGACTTTTCTGCGGAAGATTGTCGCATGGATCGGGGCGGACACGGTCGAAGGCGTGCTGCGTGGCACGATGGCCATGGCCGTCCGCATTGCCTGCCTGGTGGCCTGGGGCGTTTTCCTCGCGGTGGTGTTCACCGGTATTTATGGGTTCAGCATCCGCGAGATTGTTTATAGCAATCCCTTTTCGGGTTTTCCCGGCGCGATGATGTTTCTGTTCAACGCGGCCTTCCCGATCAAATTTGCCCTGTCACTGGTCACCTCCTATGTGGCCTGGCGTTTCACCGTGATGCAGGCGGCCATCGTGATGAGCCGCACCATCAAGTTTTTATTTGGCGCATGAATCCCGGCGTATCCATCATCGTCGTGCTGGCCTTTGTCGCCGGGCTGTTCACCGTGTGGATTCTGTTTCGCGGGCTGGGCATCCTGACGTTGATTTCACTTTTACTGTTGGCGTTGCCTTCGCGTTCCGAAGCGGCGCACTGGCTGGAGCTGACGAATGCAACGCGGATGCATCATGCTGGCCTTTGTAGTGTAACCGTTGGATCACCGTGTCGTGGCAACCTGACTTACGCGGAGAACTATGACACCTGTCCGGTTGGCGGTAATCAACTGATCGAGTGCGATAGCGGATGCGATGATTCGACCTGGACTTTCAGTGGTGGTCCTGACTGGCTGCCGGCGGGGGGATACAGCGGGTTTGATGACGGACAAATTACCTGCTTCACGGATTATGTTGCGCCGGCGACCAACAGTGCTTCGACTACGCCGGTGCCGGTCACTTTAACCGACATCAATTCGCCGGACGTGCTGCCCTCCTATGAAATGGGCTGTGAATTTGGCCTATTGGTCTGCGGCACGGGGTGGATTCTGCGCATGGCCAAACGCACCGGCAATGGTTATGACTGACTTCAAACACAAAAGCCCCGCGTCGTGGCCGCTCGCGCAGGTGAAAATTGTTCGGGGCCGGACGGTCGAGCGGCATGGTTCACTCATCACCGCCATGGCGGTCATCCGGCCGGCGGTTGCGCTCGCCGAAGCCATCCGCATTTTTGAAACCTGTTTTCACCTGTGAACACCGGACTCTTTGGCCTGCCGGGCAACGGCAAAGGCGTGATGGGCGCGACGATGATCGTCGAGGAATTGCGCCTCGGTAAAAGACCCATCATCACCAATTTCGCCACGGAAAAATTGCCATGGGTGACCAAGCACCATGAACCCCGGATCGGCCTGCGGTCTTATCTGCTTAAAACTTACGACGATGATTTCGATTGTCGGGAACGGATCTTCCGGGTGTCGGATATGGCGATGCAAAATTTTTATCTTTACCGGGCGCTCAACCGCAAACAGGTCGAGAAGCTCGGGGCGGCGCATCTGGTCGGTTACCGCCAGGTGTTGCCCACGGACGGCATCATGAGTGATGCCGAATTCCGGCTGCATCAGGATTATCAACTTTACGTCTGCGACCATGAATTAAAAACCGACAAGCATGGGCGCGGTCACTGTGACCAGTTCAACGCCGTGCTGCTGGAACATTCCGGGCCGCACCTGAACCTCGCGGACGAGTGCTGGAAATTCTGGCCGGCGCGCGGCTGGCAGTCCACCAGCGAGGCCGATGTTTATTACAACGCGCAACACCGCCATTTTGGCGATGACAATGTCTATCTGACGCAACGGCACAATGACATTGATTCCATCATCGTGGACCGGTGTCAGGAGTGCATCCTGATGACCCATCACGGAAAATTATCCTTTGGAATTTTCCGCCAGCCGAATGTGTTCCGGGTCGCCATCTACAACGGCCGGCCGATGCCCAGCAAGGAGCCGATGTCCACGCGCATCATCCGCCCGGATGTCAAAGGTCTCTTGCAAACGTATGACACCAGTGCCGGGATCGGCATCAGTGGCCGGGGCGCGGCGGACACGAAGGAACGGAAAAAAGGCGGTCTGCCGTTCTGGTCCATGCCGCTGATCGTGCTGGCGGTCCTCTTTGCCATTGGCTATGGCATCAAGGGCGGGGCGAGTTATGCGGTCGGTCTGGTGAATGGTAAGAAACATGAAAAGGCGAACAGTGCAAAACTTTCGGGGCCGGCCAAGACAACGGCGGAAAATACCAACCGTCACAGGCCATCAGAAAATAGTGATGCGGTTCCGGTTGAACGACCGGAGGAAATTTCAACGGGCGAAACCGGGCGGCTGGTTTGCCGGGGTTACTTCATCGCCGGTGGCAATGCCGTGGCCTTTCTGTCCGATGGTTCCACGGTGGATGCCGCCGGTGGTCTGGAAAAAATTGAGCGCAGCCGCATCAAGGTTGCCGGCGCGTGGCTGCCGCTGGTGTCGGCGCGCAATCACTACGAGTCGGCAGAAGCGGCCACTATTCCAGCGGAACATACTAAACCAGTGGTTAGCCGCATTGCGTATGCGGACGAAAATTTTGAAAATAATGTGTTTAACTCGCAACCACCCGCGCCGGTCAATGAGGCCATCATTTTGCCGGCCATCCACAATCAAGGCGGTTTGCCGCCGCCGCGTTTAAATGGCATCAGCACGATGGAGAAAAATTCTTCTGCGGGTCAATTTAGTTCGGCGCAACTGCGATAAGCCAGCCGGGGCATTTACCTCGGCTGGCATGGCTTGCCGCGATTAACTTGCCGGTGCTGCGGTTTCGGGTTTGATGCCCAAAATAAAGTCCGCTGCTTTTTGCGCCTGCGCCGCCGTCTGGACGATGAGTTTTTTATCCTGCTTCAACTGTCGCAACCAGCCGTGAATATACGCCGCCGAATTTTCAACGATGGCTTCGCCGATGTTCGCCTTGCCGCACAGGAATGCCGCGCCCATTTCGGCAATGAGTTCTTCTTTGCAATACGGCTGTGAGCCAAACCCGGCAGACTCGGTCAGCGTGGGCCGGTTCAATCTTGAAGCGTGGCCGGTGCTATGCGTGAGTTCGTGAAACAGGGTTTGATAATAGGCGTTCGCCGTTTCAAAGCGTTCGCGGTTCGGCATCCCGACACAGTCCGAGCTAGGCGCATAGAATGCCTTGGCCAGACCATGTTTGATTTCCGGTCGTTGCGGCATCGCGGCAAGGATGGCCTCGGCCTCGGCATGGCTCGTCATGGTCGGTTTCGCAATGACGGGCGCACTGGCCGGAACTTTCTTTAGTTCGTCACATTGGGCGACGTTGAACACATGGTAAATCCGCAGCATCGGAATTTTTTCCTTCGCGCCGGTTTCCTTGTCCTCCTTCTCCCATGATTTCCAGAAGACGACGGGGCAAGCCTTCTCGCCTTTGCGGACATGACCGCCCCTGTCCAATGCCTGTTTGTAAGTCAGCCAGTGCGGGCTTTCGTAGTGCATTGCGTGCAACAGGAAAACATTGATGCCGCGATAGGGTTGGCCGGATATGAGATTGCGCGGCATTCCGGTCTGGGCCTGCCACGGCTTGCGCCACGGCACGACGCCCTTTTCCAACAGTCCAATGATGCGTTCGGTAATGAGTTCGTAATTGTCAGGTTTCATTTGCGGGTGGGGTTAAGGATTGCAACTTCGGAGTTGGGCGAGATACGGAACGTGGCGGGCGACGGCGTGAAACGGACGGGCTTGTCAAAGCGCGTGGTGAATTCGCGGACGGGGCGGTTCATCATCACCACCGCCGCGCTTTCATTCACGCGCAAGACCCGGCAAAGCCGGTTCTCAAAGCGGAACACGTCACCGGCTCGCAGCCGGAACGGATAAGGTTGCCAGACAATGCCGACAAACTCGGTCTGGTTGGGGTTGATAACATTGCGTCGGGTGTGTTTCATAAGCTTCCTTATTGGTAGAAGTAACCCAAAGCGCGAAGGGACTGATGGCCGGGACGGTCGGCGGTGGCCGTGCCCATGATGACATGGTCACACAATTCGATTTTCAATAGCTGTCCGGCGCGAATTAAATCGCGGGTGACTTTGATGTCCGCCTCGCTCGGCGTGGCATCGCCTGACGGATGGTTGTGCATGACGATGACGGCGGCGGCATTGGCGATAATGGCCGGACGAAAGACTTCGCGGGGATGGCAAAGAAGCGTGTCGAGCAAACCGGTGGCAACAACGAAATGACCTAAGATGTCGCGGCGGGTGTTCAACACCAGACACACCAGCGTCTCCACATCGGGGTTATGGCGCGGGTGGGGGTCAATGTTCTGCCGCCAGTAGGCGGCGGAGTGGTCGGGATTCTCGGCCTTGCCGAACGCAGGCGTCTCCCGCAAGGTCAAAATGCGGAATTCACCCAGTTTCGCCATGCGGTCAGTGATGGTTTTTGAAACCGACGATGGCCGGACCGGTGCTGGAGCTGACGCTTCAATTAAAGTTTGTGTTTTCATAAGCTTTTTTTTGAAACCGCTGTCCGTCCGTCTGCCGTGTGCTGCTCGCTTCACAACCGCGCAGGCGGATTTTTCACTGACTCCGGGGGAAATTTTGCGGGCAGGAAACGTGACAAGGGCAGGCAGGTGGCGGGGTGACGTTGGCGCGGTTCCTGGCTGAAAAATTTATCCGCCGCGTGAAATGCGCAGAGCAGAAGACTGAAAAATTCGCCGGAGCAGCGAGCAGCCCACGGCCGACGCACGAGACAGCGCCCTGATTAAAAGAAACGCGCCATGTCAAAACACCTCAACCAAAACTTCTGCCCCCGGCAGGGCCGTTTAACTATTCATTTGCGTCTTAGTAGAAGGCATTAGTCCATCAAAACTGTGACTTATACAGTCAGGGGTGACATTAGCATGTCATTAGTGTTACGAATTGAAATAATTTAAAATAGTTCTTGAAATATTTTAAGACTTGGCGTAAAAACGAAATGTCTTTGTAACGTCAGGTGTTTTGGACGTGGCGAAAGGAATCAATTGGCTTGGTAAGGCTGGGTATGAAACGTGAGAGACAATTAGATGTAGGCAAACGGCTGCTGGGTTTCAAAGGCTGGCGGGTGAACATTATTCTTCAACAGCGGATTCCTTCCGCGTCATTTCTCGGTTCAGTATTTCCTACTATGAAAACTACAATTTTGATTGTGGCGTTATTGGCTGTCGGCATGGCGGGCAGCTACTCCGCTCAAACAACCGCTGGTTCAATGGACACGAGCCAAGTCGCCACCCCTGCACCGACGCCTTACCAAATCGTTGTGCTAACGACCAGTTCATGAGACTGATTTAGACCTAAAAGTGGTTGACACTTCAATGATAGAGGAGTGTTAACATGAATGATCAAACGATAGTAGAGAAGAAGAGGAACAGCCCCCCGAGGGGGGCTGGCGGCGCGAAAAAGTTGCGCCGATTCAGCCCGGATGAAAAGCTCAAAGCCGTGCGGTTACGGCTTGAGGAGGGATTCAGCCTGAAGGATATCTGCGCCGAGGTGGGCGTGGCCCAAAGTGGTTTGAGCCGCTGGATCAGTCAGTATCAACAGTTCGGTGAAGCGAGTTTGCAAACCAAAGTGGGGGGCCGGCGCAAGGATCGACTGCCCGCTCCTATTACGGACAAGATCGTCGAACTAAAGCAGCAAAATCCGACCTTCGGCATCAAGCGGATCAGTCAGGTATTACGTCGATGTTTCTTTTTACCGGCCAGCCCGGAGACCGTGCGGCAGCGACTGCACGATGCCGAGTTGATGCCGGCCACCACGCCGCCTAAAAAGCGCAATCTCACCCGGCCGCGCTTTTTTGAACGGGCCACGCCCAATCAGATGTGGCAGACGGATATCTTCACCTTCCGTTTGGGCGGACGTTACGCCTATGTCATCGCCTTCATGGATGATTACTCGCGGTTCATCGTGGGGGCGGACTTGTTCCGCAGTCCCACGGCGCAGGCGGTGATCGAAGTGTATCGCGTGGCGGCTGGCGAGTTCCAGCCACCCAAGGAGATGCTGACGGATAATGGCCGGCAATATACCTCGTGGCGGGGCACCAGCCGGTTCGAGGCCGAACTGCAAAAGGACCGGGTCGCGCACTTCAAATCGCGGCCGCAACATCCGATGACGCTCGGCAAGGTGGAACGCTTCTGGTCCACCATTTGGCAGGAGTTCCTCGTCCGGGCCCAGTTTGACAGTTTTGAGGCGGCCCGGGAGCGCATCAAACTCTGGATCAAATACTACAACCACAAGCGGCCCAACCAAGGGATCGAAGGGCTGTGTCCGGCGGACCGCTTCTTCGAGATCCAGGCGGAACTGCGCAAGACCATCGAAACCGGCATTCAAGAGAACCTGCTGGAGCTGGCTCTGCGCGGCAAACCCCAAGCGCCGTTCTACATGGTCGGACGCATGGACGGCCAGTCCGTCGTGCTCCGCGCCGAGAAGGGCAAACTCAAACTCAGTGTCAGTGATCAACAAAACAACGAACAAGAACTTACCTATGACCTCAACCAAAACAGCGATCGAAAAGACGGAACGGAAAAAACGCACCCCGCAGCCCCAGCCCAGCGCCCCGGACAAAGTTCAGGCAGTGTTGGCGGTGTGGACGGAACGGTGCAAACCGGCGGAAGTCTGCCGCCAGCTGAACATCAACTGGATCACCTTCAACCACTGGCAGCGCCGGGCGATGGAGGGCATGCTGCAAGCCTTGGAGAGCCGGGTCAACTTGACCAAGGGCGAAGCGTTGAGTCCGCGCTTGCAGGCGTTGCTCCAAAACCGGCAGCGGTCGGCGACGGTGACCAAGCTCACCAGCCGGCTCGACCAGATAAACAAACTTGCCAACCCCACCCCGACTCCGGCAAAAACGGAGTAAATGAAGTCTTTGCAGACGGCCACCAAAAACAAAGCCAGGCAGCGGGCGGAGCTGATCTTCAAGGTTCGCTCCGACCAAATGACGGCGACCGAGGCAGCCCAGACGCTGGGCGTCTCCCGCCAGCAATACTACCAGTGGGAACAACGGGCGTTACAAGCCCTGTTGTCGGCGCTGGAGGATCAGCCGACCGGACGGCCCAAGACGCCAACGGACCCGGAGAAGGAATCGCTCCAACGCCGGGTGCAACAACTGGAGCAACAGGTGCAACAACAGCAGCAGCGGGAACAGTTGCGCCAGCTGTTGAACCATTGGGCGGAACAGGAGGATCTCCCACCCGCTAAAAAAAACCCGAAATGATCCGCCAAATCCTGCACCAGCTCGACACCATGAAACAATCCAGTCAATCCTCGTGGCGCCAGTTGTGCGACCTCGTGCCTTACGCCAGCGTCATGCGCTGGCGGCAACGGCAACGTCGGGGCTTGCCGCTGTGGCAATGTCCCGGCCCCAAGAAATCAGTGCCGCTGGACTGGACGGAGTTTTATCCGCTCCTGCGGCAACTGAACCATGGTCGGGTGCGCACACAAGGCACCGGTGAACTTTGCAAAAAGTTTGCGGCGGTCCTCTCGCGTCGTCAGTTGGGTGCGCTGGTGCAGGATTATCGGCGGCATCAACTTCATGCCATGAAACACATTCACTGGCTGTGGTCGGGACTGGCCTGGTCCATCGACGCCACCGAATACGGTGACGGCTGGCAGATCATCCCCGTTCAAGACCTCGCCTCACGCTATCGGTTCCGGCCACTGGTCAGCAACCGGCTGGATGGCCGGCAGATCGCCGCCCATCTCGAAAGCCTGTTCCGCCAACATGGCGCACCGTTGTTCCTGAAACGTGACAACGGCGCGCCTTTTAATAATCAATATGTGGATGCCGTCCTGGACCGCTTTGGCGTCCTGCCACTCAACAATCCACCGCACTTTCCCCGCTATAACGGGGCGGAGGAAAAAGGCATTCGTGATCTGAAAGCGGCCTTGTTTCAACGCCAGCACCACACCGGCAAGGGGCCAAAAGATCTGGCCTTGGCGGTGGAAGTCATCGCCCACGAACTAAATCACCGTTCCCGGCGCTGTCTCAAAGGCCGCACCGCTTGCGCCGTCTTCCATGACGGCACCCAACATCTGCACTGGACCAAACGCCAGCGCCAAACCATTTTCCGATTGCTGCTCCAGCAGTTCGGAGCGATGATCGGAAACATGACGAACGGCCGTCACCCCAGACCCGCCACTGCGTGGCGGGTCACGGTGGAAGCCTGGCTCCGCTGCCAGGGTCTGATTACTGTCCGTCAAAACCAGAAACCAAATGTGTCAACCACTTTTCAAAAATGTTGGTCTCACAATTAACTTGGTCGCACAACTATTGTTCTTTGTCCGGGCATATTTGTTCCTAAACCTGACCATGCGTGTTGGCAAGTTGGGTTGCTCGTTGAACTGATGAAAAATACTGGATGTTTACCTGCTGGCCAGCAGGAGACGAATATGCGTAATGATCTAAGCAAGTTTCTATGTCCAAAATGATAATACCTCAAATGAAAACATCCATAAAAAAAATTGCCATATTGTTATTTATAATAATAAATTTGTATTTTTGGGTTTTAATTCCTGCTACTCGTGTTTGCCTTACGCCAATGCTCGGTCAGGACACCGCCGAGTCAATCGCATTAAGCATGACTATTCTTAAACCTGTCGATGTATTTTTCTCCCTCAATATTCCAAATAACTTATTTGGGGGTATATTATATTATATTAACCGCGCCAGCGAGCTAATCGCTTTTACAGCGTCCTTTTTAATAATAATGAAAATCGGAAAGCATAAAGTTACATTTATTTTGATGAGCATGGCGATCACAACTGTTTTAATTTCTGGCCTGCTGGCTGCGCTGGTGCGAAAAGACTTTCTCGGAGGTGTGATTCCCAGTTTAGCAGCAGCGTCTGGTGTTGCCGTTGCGGTTATCGCAATGACTCTAAAAAAGAAGGTCAATTGTTAATGCGATAACATAGATATGAAAAAACAGAACCGGCTTGCTTGGTTGTGGCTGGCATTGTTGGTTGGCTTGCTGACAATCACGCCCGCCCACGCCTTCTACAATCCCCAAACCGGCCACTGGATAAATAGAGATCCACTAGCCGATATAATATTTTTGAATAAAATTACAAAACCGATGCCTCTTACTCAGAAGCAGCGTATGACTTTGGAATCTTTGAAGCCCTTGTTTGATTTATTAGGAAACAATCCGGTAAACAATTATGATTATTTCGGACTGGCTGCCGACGACGTTAATTGGACTCCAAATGACAGCACGTGCCCGAATGGATCCTACGTTACTTTCGCACAAGTCGGTTATAATGGAGGACCTATGTACAAGACACCTTTTGTAGATGATGGCAGCGTTGGCTTCAAAGGTGAGCCCACTGGGTGCATAGAGTATCCTAATTTTGGGTCACCAGGAGTATTTTCAGATTCACCTGGTCCTGGAGTTGTGATAGGGGCTGTTGAATTTGTTACCTGTCAATTGTGTGTCAGCCCATGCAATTGCTTTACAACGAAATCACGCACGCCGTACTCGGGACGAAAAATTGTCCATGTGGGGCCATGCAAAAAGTGGTCATTTGGTTACAAAGGAAATCTATCCAATGCACCTGACGCGACCCCTGCTGAAATGGCCATTTGGACTGCAGCAATTAACAGTTTTAACCCCTCTATCAATCCATTAGGGGCGCAATGTTACTCGTGTAATAAAAGCCAACCGTTGAATTAGTCCCTAATTTATGAGATATTTGCCGCATTACTTGCGAACAATTGGGCTTACAATTTCAATATGTACAACCATAATCTTATGGTATGTCTGTTTTGAAATGTCAATTCCTTTTATTTTACTGATTATCCTACTTAGGAGTGAAAAATCTACTTCTAGATTAATTTATTTAACCTTTTTAAGTGCGATATTTAGCTTGTACGGAATTCCTGAAACAATAAATCGAGTGTTTATTTTACGGTCAACAATAAATGGATTACGGGAAACGTGCATTTCAGAATTGCTTTTAATTCTTCCTGTAGTCATCGGAAGGATTATTCTTTTGAAGAAATTTCACAACCATCTCAAGGAAAATTCAGAAAAATAGTCAACGCATAACGGCTCAGCTAGAGACTATATGAAGAATTGCAATAATATTGTAGGTTTGTTGTGCCTGATATTTCTCATAGGACTACTGACTTCCACCTCCGCGCAGGCCTTTTATAATCCCCAAACCGGCCACTGGCTAGACAGAGATCCGCTTGGTGAGTCTGGGTTCAAAGTTATGAGAAAGGACAATTCAGTTGTAAAAAGCGATTGTTCAAATCTCTATGGCTTTGTGTTTAACGAACCGGAATCACATTACGATTTATTAGGTTTGGATTGTCCAGGATGTGACTACTTGACTGCAGCGTCTCCGTTCATAAACGCAATTATATCAATCAAATATGGCGTAGATCCCGGGCCATTATTTCGAAGTCCCTGCGCTTTGCGCGCCTGTGCGCAACACGATAACTGCTACTGTCAAAACCAATGCACTATGGAATCGTGGGGGTCAACTCTTTCCAAATTGATGCTTCAGTCATTAGGTGTATCGGTTACATATACTCCATGCGAGCAATGTAATATAAATGTTGTCGATTATATGGTCGCTTGCGTGGTTACACATGGAAATAACAATTCAGGTGATCCGCAGTATTTTTGCGCGAAACAGGGCAAATTCATAACTATCCCAGGCGATTTTCCCACTCTCTCAGCTGCCAAATGCGCCTGTTGTGGCAGTTGTAAAAAGTAGGATTAAAATGGTCAATAGATTTTTAAAAATTGCGTTATTAGTGGCTTTTTCATTATGTGGATGTTCGTCGCGCCATAAAAACTTGGATGCGATGATCAAGAGACTCGCAGTTTCAGAGAACGAGATATTACTTGTCACAAATGGGGCTTCTTTTGATGCTGTCAAAAAGACATTAGGCGTTGCGGCTCGTCATGAATTTACGGCTATGGTAAATAGTAACCGTTATACCTTGGTTAGCTGTTTTTTTGCTTCGGGAGACAACGCTTTATGGTTTTTGTTTCGCGATAAAATACTTATAAAAATAATTAAGCCATTAGCATTTCCAGAATTGTTAGAAACTTATCCATTTGAAGGCACTACTGCAACGCGACTAAAATCATGGGAAGTTGATGATCCCGTAATCGACGAACGAATCAAAAAAGTGATTGATGCCCCCGGGCTCAACCGTGAACAAGTAATTGAAGAGCTACGCTCTGATAAAAAGATTACTTCTGGATCATTCAGTGTAGCTTCCGCTTTTCTTCTGAGTAGAATTTTGAGCAAAGAATCGCCTGAAATTGAAAATGACTATGGTATTAACGAAAACAACTTCAAGCTTTATGATGGGTGCTTGACTAGTATTGGAATGGATACAAATGAGGTTGTGAGGCTCTATGGTAATCCTCTCCGAGTAATTATTGCAAAAAATGGATTAGTCGCTCAAATATATGGAGACGTGAAATCGAAAGAACTTCAAGTTGATCCTCAACTTGCATTCAGAGGTCTAGCTATTGTTAGCGATACAAAAAGTCGAGTTAAAGCGGTTTATAGCGACGTTTTTTTTAACTCCAAATGGCAAGATTAGAAAGGCAACAATGTTTATTAGGAACCGGACTTTTACTATGAAAAACCTAAACTCGTTTGCTTGGTTGTGGCTGGCATTGGTGGTGGGCCTGCTGACTAGCGCGCCCGCCCATGCCTTTTACAACCCTCAAACCGGCCACTGGATAAATAGAGACCCATTAGTGGAGCAAGGTTCTGAAAAATCGAGGAGTTTAGTAGATCGTGCATCCAAAACCTCTGGCCAATCAGATTCATATTTATTTATCGCCAATAATCCGGAAAATAATTTAGATGTTTTAGGCCTAGATGATTCAAATGCTCCCACGGGTGGCAATCCTATTTTGCCCGTCAACCCGCCAGAAGGACCAATCCAAGTTCCAGCAACTGGAACAGGTGTAACTATCGTTGTTGGCGATGCTGAATGGATGCCTTGCGGATGTAATTGCAAGGTAAGTAATCCTAAGTTTCATAAACTCACGGTTGGGCTTGGCCCATACAAATTCTTACCAGATTGCCATTTTATAGTAAGAACAGGCGATAAAAGCAGGGTGGAATTAACCGATCCGATAACTGGAAACGTAACGCGAATTGGCTCAAATGCTATATCAGTTCCTGATGCTTGCAATATTGACTGTTGCACTGGAAAACCAAAATATACGGGTGGTTCTCATAGTTCGGGGCCGCCCGGTGGGGGAGCGGCTCCCGGTTAAACTAAGATTCATAAAATGATGAAATACGCTTTTACAATTGTTTTGTATTCAATACTTATTGTTTATTCGCTTGCCGAAACTTGGCAAGTAAATGGAGATGCTTCTTCAATATGTATAAAGCTATCAAAACATATTCATGGCAGAATAGAGCAAGTCGTTTCTTGGAGCGTCTCAACTAACACCCTAAGATGTCAGCCACATTGGGACGGCGTCCAATTCCCGCGACCGTTGTCTCAAAGCAATGCTGTCTTAATAGCGCTTGCGGAGGTTAAGCTACATTATCCAAATATTTCGAGTTGGAAAATAGAGAATATTTTAGTATGGAATCTAGGCTGGGACAAGCAGCTTAAATATTTAAGTATGTGTTCAAATGTTTGGTATTATTCAATCTCAATAGCGCCTGAGGATGAAACAAAGGGAATTGAGCTCACTGACACCGGCCAAGATGTTTATTTGGACCAAATAATTTTGATGGATGGCACGTTGGTAAAACCCAGCATTGGACCAATGGCTCATTCGCATATGTGGTTACCGGAAATTAATCTGCGTTCTAAAAATGGCAACCATGCGGGGAATTTTTAAGGTGCTGAAATGTCTTTTTCATGAGCTTAAGCGTTTGTAATGCCGAAATAAGCAGTCCGCTGCACGCGTGAATTGTGAGCTAGACAATAATAAAAATCTAAGAGCTTGTAAAAGGTTTATGCGACATCTGTTGGAATTCAAAATTTCCAAAAATGTTGCGAGAAAGATTTTACACCAACGTCGCCTAGCAGTCCCAGTTTTCATTATTCTCTTGATTGAAATACTATTGTAGTAGATGCGACAAAACGCTCATGCCAAAATCCAAAATAAGTCTATTGCTTGGTCAACTACTAATTGTTCTTACAGTTGGTGCCATTTGGGAATGTTGGCGTTTTACCAGCACGCCAGCCGTTAGAAAACCAGTGCTGACAGTTCAAACGGCTTCGAGTCCGTTTACTTTGCCGGATTTACTGTCTATGCCGACTGGGGCGCTAGGACAGGTTGATATTGGTCGGATGAATCTGTTATGTGCCCAGGGGTTGCCAGGTAACGACAATTTAGATGTCAATCGCTACCTCGCGACATTACAAGAAATGGCGGATCGGGTGCGGTCGGAAACGGATCATTATCACTATCGTTTTGAGCAAAACCCTGCAAACTTTGAAAATTCTGAAAGCTTTTACAAGATGGTGATTTTAGCCGTCGTTTTGGCTGAAGATTTCCAAGTGAAATATGCTCCCAGCAAAATGGTCACGGTCGCTGATGCGAGAGCTGATGACGGTTTTTTCAGGGATGCAGATAATGTTTTCCTACTTGGGCTGTTGGGAGCTAAACGGGAGGGGACGTGCAGTTCTTTGCCAGTGTTGCAAGTGGCTGTGGGGCGGAGATTAGGCTACCCCCTCAAGCTGGTGACAACGAAGGGCCACTTGTTTATGCGTTGGGAAGATGCCTATGAACGGTTTAATATTGAGGCGGCTGGGAACGGAGTGAACCGGTTTCCAGACGAATATTATTGCCATTGGCCGATGGAAATTTCGGCATCGGAAGAAAAAGCAGAAGGCTATTTGAAATCATTGACACCTACGGAAGAATTGGCAGTGTTTCTTTCGATCCGGGGAATGTGCTGGCGTGATTCCATGCGGTATGCAGAAGCCGTTAAATGTTTTCAAGCTGCCGCAAAATTAGCACCTGGCTGCCAAAGTTATCGAACAATGTTGACAGAACTTCAACAAAAATCGGTAACATCAACAATGACGCGGTAGATTGGAAATGAGTCAATTTAAAACTTTCTGCGATGGATAAATTCCTGACAATTCCTGACAAAAAATGCTCGTAAATAGGGCGTAAATTTGCCAGGGCCTAAAACGGCGAGTCGAATTATCGCCAATGTTTACGTCTATTTTGGAATGTTTTAAAAAAATCACGAAAGCCACAAACTAGATTCAAGTCCTCTCGTGCGCACCAAGATTTTTTGCAATGAGTCGTTCGGGGATTTTACGGCTGCACTTTTGGCAATTTTGGGGGTGAACCCAAACTGAATCGGACCAGCGCGAAGTCGGCTTCAT
>Ga0302281_10000921_pt1 | contig 21592 bp, 17 predicted proteins | sample III_Fen_E1_2_FD_198762 | JGI IMG/M metagenome (GOLD analysis project Ga0302281, IMG submission 198762) | Peat permafrost microbial communities from Stordalen Mire near Abisko, Sweden - III_Fen_E1_2 | ecosystem: Environmental > Terrestrial > Soil > Wetlands > Permafrost | place: Sweden: Abisko...
GGAGTCGGAAACGAGGGACGGAGTGGAACTGGTTTTATTAGTGGTGTTTTTCATAGGCAGACTTTATCACCAACGCACCATGGCGTCAGTGGTCTGCCTTCTCATCTAATCTGGTTAGGCGGCAGGGTTTGTATCACTGTGAAATCGAAGGCGGTAGATTTGTCGAACTTGGTGGCGTGCGTCCGGCCAAAACAGCTATCAATAAAAACACATAAGCAGCGGCGTGCAGCACCGACGAGACAATGCTGACGGCTGAAAGTGCCCACATTCTATCGGCTCGTTGTCCGCTCTGGAAAACCCAGCTCTGAAGAATCGTCTCCACGATAGGAAAAACGATACAAAGAACCAGAACGGAACCGAATCCCAAAAGTGCCCAAAGCGCACCGCGAGATGCTGCGTCCCTCTTGGTGAGAATCATAAAGCAGGCTACAAGACAAACGATCAATGTCGGCAACTGCCACAATAATAATTGGAGATACATTATAATCTGGTTTGGTGGGTTATCTGGGTTTATCAAAGCGGACTGGCGCATTTCTGTCAAAGGTTTTAATCGCCGCTGACATTGACCAGCAGGCGGGAAACATTACCGCATCCCGCCATTGCCCCGCGTCTTCGATTTTCTCCCGCTGGTAAATCGGGTGAATCAGTTCCGGGGAATGATTGGCCAGCCGCATCGCCGCCGCTGTAGGGAATCTTGCCAGGCTACAATCAAATCGCCCTTCAGAATCCCGGCGGCGGCAGTGGAGTCTTTATTAGGTCGGCTACGCTGGAGAAAATTACGAACTTGATCGCGCGTTCAACCTGTCGCCCCCAATCAACTGGATGCCACCACTCACCAATTCCGCTGGCGCGGACAGCTTGCGGATATTCACCAACAACGTCCAATCCAGCGCCAACCACTTCTGGCGCATCCGGTCTTGGCCTTAAGCCAAAGCCTGGAAAATTCTTCACCTGGCAGCATCTTTTTCTTTCCTTTAATGATTAGAAATTCACCGTATCCAGCCGGGTGGCCGGCTGCGTTGGGGATCTCCCACTGGCAGTTGGTAGGGTTCGAGAATCGTGGTGAATTGCCGCACGAGGGCGCGTAAGGCGGGCAGATTCGGCGGTCCCTGGCGCAGCAAATCAACTTGCCGGGTCGGCGGGTCGTGCATGGCGATGAGTTGCGCCGCTTCGAGAAGGTTCGCCGAGGTCTCCGCGAGGTCCAGCCCAGTCGGCCAAGCGGCGTTGGGATCGGCGAGCCACTGCTTGTTTACGGCCACGGCGTACGTGACGAACCCTTCGCGATCGGGGGCCGCCGGCACGACCTCCGGTCCGCGATTTCGGAAAAAGCCTAGCAACGCGGCGACGATGGCGGGATCGCGTACCGTTCCATCCGCGTACAAGACGCCATGCGCCGTTCCCCACTGGCCGGTAATCATGAGTTCCCAAATGTACCAGCCCATGCCTGACTTCGAGTATTCTTCGAGCGCCACGTCGTAGGGGTTGGCACGGGCGATGCAGCCGATTTCGGTGTTCATGATCGGCTTGCCTTGAGTGGCGGCGTACCGCTTCGCACTCTTGATGTTTTCCTCGATCTGATGGCGGGTGGAACTGTAGTCATGGAAGCTGAGCACATCAACCACGTCGCTGCCCACCGCCTCCATATCCGCTACGGTGGTGCAACCGACCGTGACAGGCGTTATCTTGTCCAATTTGCGGAAGACCCCGGCCATGTGCCGGGCGAACGCGCTGCGCGCCATCCCGGGTTCATTGTCAGCGTCCCAAAAAGCGAGGCCGGGTTCCTTCCCGTTGCCAATCGTTTCCACCAGATCCGCTGCGTAGGCGTCAGCCAGAGGCCAGTTAGCCTGGTTGTCGGACCACTCGTCGGGGTACATGAGCGTGGGCATGACTCCGATGCCACGCTGATGACAGGCGCGGACGAAATGGATCAAGTTTTTGCGAAACGCCGCCTTGTCCCGGGTATAAGCCGTATAGCCGAGAAAAACCCGGACCTGGTTGAGATTGAGCCGCCTCGCGTAGTCCATGTCCCGTTCTGTCTCAGCCGGATTGTACTGGAGCCACATCTCATTGTGACCGATGGTGGGGGCGGATTCGTAGTTGAATCCGCGGATTTTTGAAATGTCCACCGGGACATTCCTTTGCGCGCCTTGGGTGGTAGATCCAAACATGATCAAGCCTAACACCAAAGTGAAAATGAATTTCATGGGGAGACAACTCTCGGTCGTGCCTACCATGCTGGCAAGTCAAAACTACTCCACCATCGCGCTGGCCGCGTCCTCGGGAACCAGAGGCTTGCCGGCGTGCCTTGATGTCGAGACGACCGCGAAGCTGCTTGGCATCGCGGTCAGTGACATTCAGGTTTTAATGGCTGCAGGCAAGCTGACACCACTCGGAGATCCCGCTCCCAATGCGCCGAAATGGTTTGCGGCGGTCGAAACGATTCGGCTGGCGACTGACCAAGACGGGCTGCACCAAGCCACCAAGGAAATTGCGAAATGTCCAACGAGGACGCCGTTTAAAATTGATGCCCTTGCAATTCCTGCTGAATTTTGAAAAGGATCACCTGGCAGAAGAAGGCACTTTAGTTCCGGCCTGAAAATAGCGGCATCGATTCCGTGATGACGGTGCGGGCTGGCATTTTTTCACCCGAAGCGGTGGTGACGACATCTGCAGGCGGAGGGGACGAACAAACGGGCAATCGCAGGGTGAATGTTGCGCCGGCTCCCGGTGCGCTATGACATTGGACTGTTCCCGACATCGCTTCGGCCAGTCGTTTGACAATGGCCAGCCCAAGACCGGTTGACGATTCGCCCCCGGTCGGACGTGCGCTGAGCCGGGTAAATTTCTGGAACATTTTCCTTTGGTCGGCCTCGCTGATGCCGGGGCCTTCGTCCCGGACCGCCACCAAAATGTAATTCGTCTCGGGAAGCGTATGCACATGGACGGTCGTGCTTGGCGGTGAGAATTTCAGGGCATTTGAAATCAGGTTGTCCAGAATCTGCAAGGTGGCCGCCGGGTCGGCCTTGGCCCAGAGTCCTTGCGAAACCCCGACCCGAAGGTTGATGGCTTTTTTGGTGGCGGCATATTGGTTGTTTTCGACGCTGCGTGCGACCATTACGCTTAGGTCGCAGGGTTCGATTTTGGAGGTGAACCTACCCTGTTCGATGGCGTCCACATCCAGCAGGTCGGTTATCAACTCGCGCATCCGGGTGGCCGCACCGGTGATGTTGCTCAAAAGTTTGCTGACCTGATTTTGGTCTTTGAGGTTGCCCGCCAAGGTCGCGCTGCCCAGGATCACCGTCAAGGGATTTTTCAAGTCATGGGCGGCGATTTGGAGAAATTCGTTCTTCTCCTTGTTCAAATGCACCAGTTGTTCGTTTGATTCCGCCAGTTTCGCGAGCGCCTCCTGCATTTGGGAAAGGGCGCGCGCCCGGCCGGTTTCAAAAATCAATCCCAGGATGAACATGAAGGCGATCAACCCCAGATAGCCCGCTGCGGAGACGATAGGATTCCATTTGGCGTCAAACATCACCGGCAGCCGGATGCCCATCAAATTAAACGTCACCACGACACTCGCGGCGAGAAACGCGATGACCGCCCAGCGCGTGGCCGCCCGGTGTCCGAGCAACAGCAGGGCGTAAAGCGGCACACTGACCAGCCAGGCGATCGCGTGGCCCTGAACTCCGCCCTCAACAAAACATAACGCCGTGAATCCCGCCGTCAGGGTGAAAGACAGTAAATTCCCGGCCAGTTCAATGGATTTTGTCCGGAGCATCAAAAACGGCGCGGCGGCAAAGCACGAACTGCAGATTAAAATGATCAGCACCCCCCATTTATGGCCAATCATCATGTAAAACGTGGCATACACCACGCCAAACAACGCGCCCAACCACCCGAAACGTGAAATCAATTTCGCCCGGCGGGTTTTTTCGGGATCGGCCAGAAATTCTGCCGGGATTGGAGCGTCCAAAAACCGGATCCGTTGGACGCCATGGGCGATCAACCGTGAAGCCTTGTTTGCGACGTTCTCCTTTTCAGCCGGCGCATTCACCGTCTTTGAGTTTTTGTTCATGCTGACAAAATTAACCAGCGTATCTTAGACCGGGATTTCACATTTGGATTCCTACCCGCGAGCACCTTGCGTTTTCTCAGCCTCTCCCCCGTGGCCTCCACAAAATCAATCACGCCTTCCAATCTGTCAAATTTATCAATTAAGTTTCAAAACCAGCCACTCCCGTTAAACTTGACGGATTGCCCCGTCCAGATAGATGATTGCGGTAAAGGAGATTTATGAACGAACCCCAACCTGAATTTGAAACCAACCAACCCGCTGATGCGTTTGCCGAAATCCAAGGCCGCCTTCGCCGGGTCGAACGACAAAACCGCTTGCTGCTCACGTTCTGCCTGGGTGTGGTCGGTCTGGTGCTGTTCACCGCCGAAAGGAAATGTGGCGAGCCGGAGGTCCGATCCAGCCGGTTCGTCCTGGTGGACCAGGATGACCGGCCCATCGGATATTGGGGCAGCACCAATGGTTATCCCGTGCTCGTGTTCACCGGAACCAATGCAGTGCCGAATCCCGAGGCGAGTCCGGTCTATCTCGCCGGGGCCTCCAATGGCGCGGTTTTTTATTTGAATGGGCCGGAGCCGGGACCGGAAAGCACCATCACCTTGGCGGCCGGCAGCGACAGCTACTTTTCCATGGCAAGCCCGGATCGCGGCATATTTGAAGTGACCCCGACCGGCGCGACGCAGCTGAGTTTTAAGACCGTCAACCATGGGGAACTGGACAACATTTTCATCCTGCAGAATTCCGAACTGGGGCTCTACGATGAACCCCTGCGTTTCTATCAAGGGCAAACCAATGTGGTGCTGCAACTGCCTCCTTGAATTAAGGGCCGGATCGTTCGACATTATCCGCGCGGCGTTGCCACATCACACCGATCTTCCCGAAGGGTATATCTGCCGTCGCTAAAGTTGCGGCGACGTTAACTTGAAACCCGGCGGCCATCAAGATTTAAGCGTATAGTTGGCGCAGATCATCTGCCTCTTCCACGATGAGAAGGCACCGGCAAAGACGCCGCCGCCCATGAGACGTTTGGCAAATATACTTTCGCCACGCTATGCAGTCGAAAGCAAAGCTGTCATACTCAAGCGCAGGAAATAAGTGCATGAAAAAAAAACCTTCATCGTCACCCGGACAAAAAAAGTCCGTTCCCACCCTTCGCCCGAAAACGTCCGCCGCGCCCGCGGGCGCGACCTTTCCCATCGTCGGCATCGGCGCTTCCGCCGGCGGCCTCGAAGCGTTGGATCAGTTTTTGGGGCGGGTGCCGGCCGGCAGCGGCCTGGCGTTCGTGATTGTCCAGCACCTCGACCCGACGCGCAAAGGCATCATGTCCGAACTGCTCCAGCGCGCCACGGGCATGAAGGTGGTCCAAGTCAAGGACCGCACCCCGGTGCAGCCGGACTGCGTCTATGTGATTCCGCCGAACAAGGACATGTCCATCCTGCACGGCGTCCTGCACCTGCTCAAGCCGGCGGCGGCGCGCGGGCTGCGGCTGCCGATTGATTTTTTTCTCCGTTCGCTGGCGCAGGATCAGCAGGAGCACAGTGTCGGCGTGATCCTTTCCGGCATGGGCTCGGACGGCACGATGGGTCTGCGCGCCATCAAGGAAAAGGCCGGCGTGGTGCTCGTGCAGGAGCCGGCGACGGCCAAATTCGACTCCATGCCGCGCAGCGCGATTGACGCCGGGCTGGCGGACATCGTGGCCCCGGCGGCGGAGTTGCCGGGGAAAATCCTCGCCTATCTGCAACGCACCCCGCTCCTGGCCCGGACGGAAGAAGTGCTGGAAGACAAGGCGCAGAGCGCCCTGGAAAAAGTGGTCATCCTGTTGCGCGCCCACACGGGCAACGACTTTTCTTTTTACAAACGGAACACGCTCTATCGCCGGATCGAGCGCCGCATGGGCATTCACCAGATCAAAAAGATGCCGGCGTATGTCCGTTACTTGCAGGAGAACTCGCAGGAGTTGGATCTGCTGTTCCGGGAATTATTGATTGGCGTGACGAATTTTTTCCGCGACCCCGCCGCCTGGGAGCAGTTGTCCGCCGAGGCCATTCCCGCGCTGCTCGCGAGCCGCTCGCCCGGCAAGACGCTGCGCGCGTGGGTGCCCGGCTGCTCCACGGGGGAAGAAGCCTATTCGCTGGCCATCGTGTTCAAAGAGGCGCTCGAAGAGGTCAAGCCGCGGGGTAAGTTTTCGATTCAGATCTTCGCAACGGATCTCGACCGGGACGCGATTGAAAAAGCCCGGTCGGGAAATTTTTCCGCCAACATCGCCGCTGACATTTCGGAAGCTCGGCTGAAGCGGTTCTTCACCCGGGAAGCAAACGGCTATCGCGTGCGCAAAGAGATTCGCGAGATGGTGATCTTTGCGCCGCAGAATCTCATCATGGACCCGCCGTTCACCAAGCTGGACATTTTGAGCTGCCGCAATTTGCTGATCTATCTGACCACCGAGGTGCAGAAAAAACTGATTCCGCTGTTTCACTACAGCCTTTTGCCCGGCGGCATTTTGTTTCAAGGCAGCGCGGAGACGGTCGGGGATTTCACCCATCTTTTTGCGCCGCTGAATGCCAAATCGCGGCTCTTCCGGCGGACGGAATCCGTGCTGCGACCGGAGCAGATTGTTTTTCCCTCGTCCTTCACCGCCGGCCCGCCGGTCATTTCGGAGGCGCGGCCAGCGACGAATCCGCCGGCCAGTCTTCAGGCTTTGGCGGATCAGTTGGTGCTGCAAAGTTACGCGCCGCCCGCCGTGCTCACGAATGACACGGGCGATATTTTTTACGTCAGCGGCCGCACCGGAAAATATCTCGAACCCGCCGCCGGCAAGGCCAACTGGAATATTTTTGCCATGGCCCGCGAAGGGTTGCGTTTTGAACTGGCGAACGCCTTCAAGGAAGCGCTGCGGAAAAAAGAGGGCGTGACCCTGCACGGACTCAAGGTCGGGACGAACGGCGGCACGCAATGCGTGGATGTGACCGTCCGGCGGCTGGATGAATCCGGGCCGTTGCAGGGTTTGATGATGATTGTTTTCACCGACGTGGCCGCGCCCGTGGCGGCCAGGGCGACGGGCCGGCCCGCGCAGCCGGACGCCCGCAGCCCGCGCGTGGCGGAATTGGAGCAGGAACTGTTGCAGGTTCGCGGCGAGGCGCGGGCCACCCACGAAGAGATGCAGACCTCGCAGGAGGAACTCCGTTCCGCCAACGAGGAATTGCAATCCACCAATGAAGAGATGCAGTCCACCAACGAGGAACTCACCACCTCGAAGGAGGAGATGCAATCCATGAACGAGGAGTTGCAGACGGTCAACACCGAGTTGCAGGTCAAGGTGGACGAGCTGTCGCACGCCAGCAACGACATGAAAAACCTGCTCGACAGCACGGACATCGCGACCCTTTTTTTGGACAAGGAACTCAACGTGCGGCGGTTCACCCCGCAGGCGACGAAGATCATCAAGCTCATCGCGGCGGACGCGGGCCGGCCCATCACGGATCTTTCGTCGGACCTGCAGTACCCGGAACTGGCCGACGACGCGCGCGCGGTGTTGCAGAAACTGGCCGCCGTGGAAAAAGCCATCAGCGCGCGCGACGGCCGCTGGTTCTCCGTGCGCATCATGCCTTACCGCACGCTCGATGACCGGATTGACGGCGTCGTGATCACGTTCGCGAACATCACCGTGGCCAAGAAGCTGGAGGGGAAGTTGCGCGGCCGGCACACGGCTTTGGAAAAGCGCGTCGCCGAAGATTCGGCGGAGCGGGCGGCAGCAGCGACGGCCAAAGCGCCGCGCAAGCGCAAACCGTGAAGCGTCCGCATCGTGCAAAAGCCGCCATCATCCGCCCAGCCCGCCGAACTGCGCCGTCGGGCCGAAGCCCGGTTACGGGAGCAGAAGCAATTGAAAGTTGGCGTGGCGCAGACCGGCGCGGATATCCGGCGGCTGCTCCACGAATTGCAGGTCCATGAGATTGAACTGGAGCTGCAGAACGCCGAGTTGCGGCAAGCGCGGGATGAACTGGAGTTGGCGCTGGAGAATTACACCGACCTCTACGATTTTGCCCCGAGCGGTTATTTTACCCTCGCCAAAACGGGTGCGATTCTTCAGGCCAATCTGACCGGCGCAACGCTGGTCGGGATCGAGCGTTCCCGTTTGGTGGGCCAGTCTTTTGGTCGGCTGGTTTCCGCCGGGTTTCGTCCGGCCTTCAGCACTTTTCTCGAACACGTTTTTGGCGGCGACGCCAAACAATCCGGTGATTTTGAGCTGGCTGGCCCGGGCCGACCGCTCCGGTTCGTGAACATCGAGGCCCAATGCCTGCTCAACGGGCAGGAATGTCGCGTGGCCGTGAGCGACATCACCGCGCGCAAGCTGGCGGTCTCGGCGTTGCGCAAGAGCGAAGAACGCTATCGCAATTTGTTCAATTCGATGGACGAAGGCTATTGCGTCATCGAAATGATTTTCGACCAACGCCAGCAGCCGGTCGATTACCGCTTCGAGGAAGTCAATCGCGCTTTCGAGAAACAGACGGGCCTGCACAACGTGGTGGGCAAACGGATACTGGAATTCGTCTCGGCGGTCGAAGGCCATTGGCTGGCGAATTACGGCAAAGTTGCCCTGACGGGTGAACCGATGCGCTTCGACAGCGAATACAAAGGGCTGAACCGTTGGTTCGATGTCTATGCCTTTCGGATTGGCGGAAACGCCAGCCGCAAAGTCGCCATTCTTTTCAACAACATCACCGAACGCAAACAGGCGGAGGCCGCCCGCGTCCGCCTGGAGGTGATGACCGCCTCGAACCGGAAACTGGAACAGGAAATGATCCGGCGTAAAAAGCTGGAGCAGGCCCTCAAGACCAGCGAGCGACAATTGCGGCGATTGTCCCATGAAATCCTGCTCGCGCAGGAAGCGGAACGCAAGCGCATCAGCCGCGAACTGCATGATACCGTTCTCCAAACTCTGGTGGGCATCAGTGTCCATCTGGCATCCTTGACGCCAAAACCGGTGGATGATCCCGCGAGCCTCCGCCGGAAAATTGTGCAGACGCAACGGTTGGTGGATAAATCGCTGGCCATGGTGCATCGGTTCGCCGTGGAACTGCGCCCGACGGTTTTGGATGATTTGGGACTGATCCCCGCACTGCATACCTTTATGAAGGATTTCATGAAGCGGACGGGCGTGCGGGCGTGTTTGAGCGCTTATGCGGCGGTGAACCAACTGCCCCTCGACCAGCGTGCCGTCCTCTATCGCGTCGCCTTGGAAGCCCTCAATAACGTGGCCATCCATGCGCAGGCCAGCGCGGTGAAAGTTGAAATTAAAAGACTGCCGGACTGGATTTGCCTGACGATCACCGACGACGGCAAATCCTTTGATGTGAAACGCGTGCTCCGCACGAAAGGAAACGGCCGCTTGGGCTTGCTCGGCATGAGGGAACGGTTGGAGATGGTCGGTGGCAAATTCTCGATCAAATCCACGCCCGGTCAGGGCACCACCGTCACCGCCCGGATTTTACCCGGCCAAGCCGCGGGGGAGATCGCTGATTGAACCCGGACGGCGGCATGAACGCCTCGCGCTCCTGAATCCGCGCCCACCATTTTGAAAGTGGACACGGACGGGACACGGACGCAAATTTATAGACACAAGGGCAGGGCATGGACGGGACAAAACCATCCAGCCTGCGTCTATCTTCACTTTTCCATCCTGATTAAAACCGACACATTCATGTCGCGATGTTCAGCTTGGAGTGTCACTCCGGCGCAAATCCCAAAATCGCCCGTCAGCCGACGGGTGCCTGCCTGTTGCCGTGGCACATCGTTTGCTGCTCAAAAAGGGTCGGTTCCAGAAATGAATCATAAAAAAACAAACATGCCGGCGAACTTGCCCGTGCCGCCGCCTACATATTTTCCACCGAATGATTAAATACTTTTGACCCGTTATCAAAACGGGAGGCAGCGGGTAATCTTGAGGTGAAAAAAATCCGAAACTTGGTTGAAAAACAAAATCATGAAAATAAATAAACGCGTATCCATTCAACTGGCCGCCGTGACAATCGCGGTTGGGCTGACCACCGCAACCGTTCAAGCCGCCACGATTGATTGGGGCAGCGGCGCGCAAAACATCACCGGCGACAGTGACGTGAGCACCGCCGGCACGCTCGTGGATGCTTTTGCCTTGGGTGACAGTGATATTTCAGCCCCCACCGTGAACGGCGTCACGTTTGTGCCGTTTGTGTTTCCTGATCCCAGCTATTCCAACCCCAATACCGCTACTTCCGGCAATTACAATTTTACGGAGAATGAGGTCAATGGCCTTTTGGCAGCGTATTCCGGGCTGGGCACGGGTTCCGGCGCGTTTACCAGCCTGTCCGCGTCATACCAAAACCTTTTAGCCTATGGTGGCGGCTCGACCACGTCGGACACCTTGGCGCTTACCATGGGCGGCCTGACCATCGGCCAGACCTATGAATTCGAGTGGTGGAACAATAATTCAAGTTTCAGCGAATCGTTCAATGAATACTATAATCTCAACACGACGGGCTCGGCGGGCAACGCGGTCAGTCTGGATAGCAACGACGGCAGCAACGCTGGCACTCTGGGACAATTCGCCATCGGCACGTTCACGGCGGACGCGACCTCGCAGGAAATTGATTTTAACGGCATCACCGCGGGCGCGGACGACCCGATGCTGAATGCCTTCCAATTGCGCGACACCACGCCGACACCCGCGCCCGAACCGTCCACGCTGGCCTTGGCCGCCATGGGCGGGTTGTCGTTGCTGCGGTTCCGCCGCCGGCAACATTCAACTCGTTAGCCCGTGCCGGAGGGTCGGGATGATTCTATGCCGCTGACCGGGTGCGGCCAGACGGCAGAACGTGCCGGCCTGGACACGCTCCCGCACGCCGCGCCGCTTGCGCCGCGCCCGGTGCGTTTGCTACGCTTCGCTGTTCGTCGACGATTTGCGCGGTTTTTTGGGAAACAACTTGAGCGCGCTCACACATAAGCGATAATTTAGCCAAGTGAAAACCTTCACAACAGAAATCAAACATGGCGACTGTCTAAATGTTTTAGCGGATTTTCCAGACAATACATTTGATTTGGTTGTTACGTCGCCCCCGTATGCCGATAAACGAAAAAATACCTACGGTGGGGTTGCGCCTGATAAATATGTAGAGTGGTTCATTCCCCGCAGCAAAGAGTTTTTACGCGTGCTTAAACCGACCGGCACTTTCATTCTCAACATCAAAGAAAAAGCCGAGCATGGAGAACGTCATACTTTTGTTTTAGAATTAATTTTAGCATTGCGCAAGCAGGGCTGGCTTTGGACGGAAGAATTTATCTGGCACAAAAAAAATTGTTACCCCGGCAAATGGCCAAATCGGTTCCGCGATGCATGGGAACGTTGTTTGCAGTTCAACAAGACGCGTCATTTCAAAATGAATCAGGAAGCGGTCATGGTCCCGATGGGTGATTGGGCGGACGCACGCTTGAAGTCGCTCGGCAAAAACGATGTCGTGCGTTTTGATTCCCAAGTCGCCAGCGGTTTCGGAAAAAACATCGCGAACTGGATTGGCCGGGACAAGGCATATCCGTCAAATGTTTTACACCTGGCGACGGAGTGCGGAAACAAAAACCACAGTGCGGCATTTCCCGAAGCCTTGCCGGAATGGTTTATCAAACTTTTTACAGATGAAGGAGATTGGGTTCTCGATCCGTTTGTTGGTTCTGGAACGACGTCCGCTGTCGCCCAAAGGTTGCGGCGCAATTCTGTCGGCGTCGAAATCTTGGCTGAATACTGCGGCCTAGCCGGAGCGGAAATCGAGGTCGCCGACTACCAGCTTTTTGAGAAAGGAGCAAAAAATGGCAAGCGTAACGGTTCGAGAAGTCACAAAGTTCATTGAGGCACATATTCCAGAGTTTCACCGGAAGCGGTTGGAAAGCCTTGCCGGGCTGAAACTCCAGAAGGTGCTTCGGCGAAAGAACCCCTATTTATATAAGGCAAAATTTGTCACCAGTGCGCCAGAACTTATAAAGGCAATTCTGGACGCCCACCTGTCTTCGCAGGAAGAAGCAATCTTTGGGAGTTTCCTTGAAGGACTTGCCATATTTATTTGTGAACGTGTTTACTCCGGCAAAAAATCTTCCGCTGAAGGCATTGATCTGGAATTTGAACATGGTGGAATACGTTATATCGTTTCAATCAAATCGGGTCCGAATTGGGGTAATAGCGGGCAGATAAAAAAGATGCGCCAAAACTTTTTGCAAGCGAAGCGCATCCTTGGAACCAACCGGTCGGCCAAAAACATCGTTGCTGTTAACGGTTGCTGCTACGGGCAAGAAAGGATTGAGGATAAGGGCGATTACCTCAAAAGGTGCGGCCAAAGTTTTTGGGAATTCGTCTCGGGCGATGATCGGTTTTACACGACTATTATCGAACCGCTCGGCCACAAAGCTAAGGAGCGAAACGAAGCGTTTCAAATGGAATACGGTAAAGTCATCAATTGTTTCACTGCGGAATTCATCAAAATTTTTTGCCAGCCTGACGGAACGATTCTTTGGAACAAATTGGTTGAATTTAATTCGGCGCGGCCAGTTAAGTGAACTCGGTCTATAACAATTTCCCGTGGCCGGAAAGCGCGACGGCCAAGCAGCGCGCCACCGTGGAAGCCAAAGCGCAGGCCGTGCTGGTCGCGCGCCAGCAATTCCCCGCCGCCACCCTCGCCGACCTTTACGCCCCGCTGCTGCCCGCCGCCCGAACCAAAAAGGGTCGTCGTGCGGTTGGCGCCATCGGCGCGGCCTCTTTGTAGTGCCCGCCACAAAAAGATTTTCAAGCTCCGTCAGGCGCGGCATCGTCTGCGGCGTTTCGGCGGCGATCCGGCGCAAACTAAACATTGGCTTTCTCGATTGCCGGGCTGTTGAATCGCTATGGAACTAAAAATGAATCGAACATGAATCCGCAACCCGACCAACCCGCTGAAGCCGACCCGGAACGCGATGCTTTGTTGAAAGAGTTCCGCGCCTATCTGCATCTGGTCATCACCGCGAAACAAACGGGTCAGGAAGAGCAATTGGCGGCGCTGCCCGGCCCTAACTTGATAAGCTATTGCCGGGCGTTGGCGGGAATGCCCGATAATACGCTGGCTGGTGAATTGGCCGGGCCGGTTTTAGCTTTGTTCAAGCAGATAGATGAAGCTGCCATGCACTTTTACCGTCCTTTGTATCAGAAAAAAATCAGTGACCCGGCAATGCAGGCCGAGCATGAAAAAATTTTGTGGCAGCTCGATTTTGCCTTGGCCCTCATCCTGCGTCAGTTGCCGGTCATGGCGCGGTTCCGCGCGCGGAGCACCCAGTGCAGCGATTTGTTATGCGAGGTGATTGGGGGCATGAGCCGCAGTTCAGAAGTGGCGCAGTTGATCCGGCGATGGCAAAAGGAATTCCCTGAAGATGAACGCGACACCGATGGTTCGCCCATAGACGGAGGTTTCCCCGGCCAGTTTGCCTGGGACACCTATCAGCGGGTCGAGGACTTGGACCGGCTGGTGGATGAATTCCCGGATTATATCCGAATGGAGGCGCGCGAAATGCATGGCTGGCCGATGCTCGCCCAACGGCACACGAATAACAATCGGCGTTTCAAGGAACTCGCCGCGCGACTCGAACTGGGCGTGAAGTATCCGCTCGATGCCAGTGAGGGTGCTCGGTTCCGTCCCGACACGCCGATGGTGCGTTATCTGGATCCACTGATTTTCAAGCTACTTTACGTCCAACGCATGGTTTCCTATTCAACTCACGAATCTGAAGAGAAAAAAAGGGAATCGCTCCGCCAATGGTGGTGGGATGGTCAGAACGAACGTCCCGATGATGAAGTGGTGGCCGCGTTGCGCGCCTTGCCGCACCTGCCGCCGCTCACCAAAACCACGGCCATCAAATGGACGGAAAAAGCCGTTGTGCCCGTGATCTTGGCGACGGTTGCCCGCGACTGGAAAAATTGTGATGAGCCGGTGCTGCAAAAAATCGCGAAACAGAAAGGCGTCAAGAGCAAAGCCACGTTCAAATCGCGTTTGCTGTCGGCGGTGTCGGCCACGTTGGAACGCCTCGCCCGCCCGGCGTAAAATTCCGCCGTGCTCCCGTATCCGGCTGACGGTCCAGGTCTGGTTTTTGGTGCCCAGTTCTGAAATCATGCGGGGTGAAGGCATCAAAAACTGGATCAAGACGGCGGCGTCGCCTGACTCTGGCTGCTTTACGCTTCTGCGTTGCGCCTCGCCAACTGGCTTTGAAGACTTGAATTGCCAAACGAATATCCTAAAACCCTAAAATCATCGCCATAAACGTCGGCCACAATCGCCCGGGTCTCATCCGTATAATATTCCCAACAATCCGAACTGCGAGCCGAATTACGGTTCACCGAGAGCAAAGTTGAGTCCACCTGTAGTTGGCGGCAGATGAATTGGAAATCCGATTCCAAGTTTTCATAAAAACCGATAAAATCCACGCCCACCTGGCCCTTTTTAAGGCAAATAAAATCACATTGAGGGTGAAAATGCGTCGCTGATCGTATGTTTTTCCGGTTGACCCATTTTCTCACAAAAGTTTCGAAGTTGTCATAGGGCGAAAGGTATTTTTCCGCCCAGTTTTTGTCATTCGGGTTCATCCCGCCGTTTTTCAGGAAGAGGAAGGCCGAAACCAGCCGGTCATACGGGTTTCTCACCACGGTGAATTTAAAATAAGTTTTGAATTCATTCCGGTTGAAAATAACCTGATACCGCTTCAAGTTTGGGTGTCCTTCATTAAAATTATTGCCGAACAAGCTGCGTTCCACCGAAGTTCCTGCGCATTTTGGAACATGGATAAAAATACACCGATGCCGGTCAAAGTGAATCCGGTTATTTTGAACCGTAGAAAATTTATTCGGGTGGAGAAACTTGAAACTCCACCGGTTGATATCATGCCACAAATTACTTGAAAATGACCTCACAACTTTAACTCGGATAAAACTAAATCGGGGTTTTCCATAGGCTTTGCAAATCTGAATCGCTGACGTCCTTCGCGCCATCAAAAAAATGCGCGATCCCATCCTGACTTACAGGCTCCGAACTGACCTAGGACGGCAAAGCAAGTCGCGCAGTTTCGACGATGGCATCGCCTGACTCTGACCATTCAGTGCTTCTAAAATAGCTGATTCTATTGGGATTTCAAGCGGAATCATTTTTAACCCGCCAGAATATTTCACTACTTTTTACCCCTTTCACTGACACTAAAATCAAACGAACTATTCTGCGCCGAACCGCTCGCTAAACCACAAAAATCCAGGCTCCGCACCGCCACAGAATTTCTTTAAACGCTCTCAAGCGGCAGATTACAGATCTACCAAAAATTTGACGGGATGAAAAATGATTGGCTCTTTGGAGACCGTCTTCAATGGTACCCAGCCGATCTGGTCATTGGGCACACTGAAGCCGCAGGGGGCAAAGCCGCACCGGTTGGCAGCGGTGGTGAATCGCAATTCAGAGTTTGCCACCCGCAGGGGATGTTCCAGCAGCATGGTGCAGGTGGCTTTCAGTGCGGCTTCGGATAGCAAATACAGAAACGGTACCGCGCCCATCATGTAAGGCGCATAATCTGCCGGCATTTTTTCGCGGCGTTTGAATCGTTGTTTCTTGGTAAAGCTTTGGAACCAGAACCATTCTGGTTCGCGATCAGCCAGCCGCACTGAAGAAGCGACAAAAGGATAATGCCAGACCGGCGCATAGTATTGCCGGACCGAGGTGTTGCAAAATACATCCCAATCAATGACCCACCATTTGTCGCACTTTTCCTTGCGCTGCAGAAACCAGGAACAAAGCAGCCGGTCGCCGGAGCGCGTTGGCAGGGTCGAATGCAAACTTTTGAGCTCCGGCGTGGCCTGCAGCGTATAGCCGCCGGGGAGCGCCTGGTCGGCGCTGACGGTGACAATGGTGGCCTCGGGGTTATGCCGTTGAACACTCTGCAAGTTATTCAACACCACCGGATCAATATGATGATGCAAAAAAACAATCCCCAGTGTTTCACTCATAAAATTTGCGCGGCATGATATCTATTTTCCGAGCCGCCGGTAAAGCGGCAAGTCGTCAGGAAAATTTAGTGCGCGCTTTGCGGTCAGACGCGTTCAAAATGACCGGCGCGCATCCATTAACGGTTTATCACTTGGCGAATCGCAGACCATGTTTGGAGCTTGGAAGAAATCGCCGCCTTTAAAAATGTAGATTGAAAGGAGCCCGCTACCGGGGCTTCGCCAAACTTGCCATGCCAACCGGCTTTTGCTTCAATCGTCAGCGTTCCAAAAAACGAATAGAGAGAAATGAGTATCCCGTCCCTGCTGGTTGGTTTGTTTTTCGCCACAGCCATTGCGCTTGGCGATGATAAACAAACCATCACGTTGGACGATGGGACGAAGCTGACGCTGCTGGGCACGAGTTATGGGATTCACCACGTGGCGCCGGGTTACGAAAACCTGCGCACGGCCAATTGGATTAACACGGCCACGAATATGACCGTGGTGTGGATTGAGGAGGAATTGAAACCAGGCAGTCGGCCGCCCTACGAGTTGCTGGTTGCGGATACGGCGAACACGGGTTGTATCAGCACAGAATCGAGCGATGAGTCGTATGTCGAAGACGGCGTAAATATTCAAGGCTTCAGATTGTTTGCGTTTCCGCGCTGGGACAAGGAAAGCATTTTACGCGTCAGGCCGTATCGAGGCGTTCCCGCCAAAGGAGAATTTGTCCTCACCAACCCGCCGCCCGGCGCGTTTGCCCATTGGGCTCCCAAGCCGCTGCCAGATACGGAATCCGATGGCGACCTTGAGGTGACGCTCACAAAGTTGGTCGCCGGTGAGCCGACGCCTAGTTGGGCGGGCGGCATCCTCATGCCGACAAATGACCCGGCGAACCAATGTGTCCATCTCAATTTCGATTTCCGGCAAAACGGCCAGCCTACGACCAACTGGCAGGCTTGGCCGGTGCAGACGACCGATGCCGCCGGCAATTGGTCGCGCGGTTTGATCTATCCTTATCCCACAAACGGAATTTACCGGATCTGGGGGCGCATGAAAAACGGTTCTTACCTTCCCCCTCCCGAGCATTACGGGATGGACGGATATTTTTTCCAGCCGGGGTTGTGGCCGGATCAGCCGTGGAAAGTGCGGCTGGAATTCATTCAACAGTCAGGATTCAGCGAAGATGAAATGGTGACGTTCACCAATGTTCCTGTGAGACCGGGCACTCAGCAGGATATGGACGACGAGTGGACCGCATGGGATGTTGTAAAACCAAAAACTCCGTTAGTGATCCCCGACTCGACGGAATTAACACCGGACACGCCGCAGTTGGATGATGGAGAAACCAATTTCCCGTTCAAAATCATCCGGGCCACGGTCAACGGTGTGCATTTGAAATTGCTGCCGCCATTGCTGTTAAATTCCTCCGACCGTTCAAAAGACATCAGCCTCATCGTGGGCGCCGGTCCAAACTTCAACCCGAAAGCCATGAACCTGACGGTGGTGTCGGCTACTGATGATCAAGGGCGCGAACTTTGGCATCCATTTGGAGTCCCTTGGGCCGGTCACTATTCGATAGAGTTTGCAAGGGTTCATGACGACATCAAATCGGTGAACCTGACCCTGGCGCTGCACCAAAGCCGGTTCGTGGAATTCACCGTAAAGCCCGCCAGGGCCGGCCAGTAAAACGGGGATTGCAATCCACCATCAAATTCTTCCTCATTTCGCACAGAAAACTTTTAATCCTGGGGCGGGATTAAATCGGGACAAACCAAATTCTGATGCGGTATATCGCCTTTCTAAACCTTCCGTAAATTGGTTTTCAGCCACGCCGCATAACCGGCTTCCTTCAGTTTTCCCGCAGCCAGCGCCAATGTATTTTCCACCACCGATTCTTCTGTCGCCGTAAATTCCAGTCCGTTTAATTCCAGAAATGTCGCCGCCAGCATGAAGCCGGTGCGTTTGTTGCCGTCAATGAACGGGTGATTAAGCTACGAACTTTCCCGCCGGAACGGAACCGAAGCTCATGCTCGCGCAGCCCGGTCCGATGGCGTGATTTCACGCGCCATACGCCCGCAATGGCGGCGGGTGTCAGTGACCGCGTTTGGAGCTTGGAAGAAATTATTGCACTGATAAAATAAGCGGGAAGTGCCAATCTTTGGCCGCGATTACCGTTTGGATGTGGATAACGATATGAGTCCAGCGATGATTGCACCGCATGATAACGCCGCCGCAATTAGCCAGATTATTGTTTGAATCTGCTTTTTCCGTTTCCATCTTGTTCGGAAATGATTAGCGGGATTATTCCTATGGCTTGTTCCATCCATCAACTATAACTGTAAAGTTTTGTATGGAAATCACAATAGGGTGTAACCCGTATAAATTTGAAACCATACCACCACCGGGGCTTCGCCAAGCTTGCCATGCCAGCCGGCATTTGCTTCAATCGTCAGCATTCCTAAAAAACGAATCCAGAGAAATCCAAACCAACATAACTTTGCTAGCTAACGGCTATGGTCTCACTGGAAATCCCGGTTCAATTCAAACTTATGACAAAAGCTTTTTATTCTAGTGTGGTTATAATCGCGCTCTTTTTTTTGCCGGCGGCTCAGGTTCAGGGCGCTTATGTCTTTGATACCAACTTCACAAAAAACGCCAACATCCAAACCAACCTGATCGCCCAGTTTCCCACTGGCCTTTGGGTGACCACCAATGCGTTTGCCACACCGTTTGAGATTTTGACCAACGGCACCGGACAAAACTTCTATAACGCGTATACCCCGCTGACCAACAACGTTTCCATTCCCGCCGTAAGCCGGGTCTATACGTTGATGAATGCCTACAACCCAGAGGGTGCACCTTTGGCCACGGTTGAATTCAAAGGTGACCACGGTGCCGATCAAACCTTCACGCTTTATGGCGGTGTTGACATCCGGGATTTCTATCAGGGGACTTTTGTCAATTCGATCAATGACACTACGACCGAAAACGCGTTTGAAGTGTTCGATGTTCAGGGCGCTGGCGGAACCGGAAATGTGAACAACGGCGACACCGGAAACTATGTCGTGGATGAACAGCTTTATACCCTGGCTCCGGTGTTCCTGACGCAACATCTGAGCAGCATCATTATTTCCGGCATGGGCTACGGCACGCCAATTGTTTTGGGGATCACCGCCCAGGTCGCCGCTCCCGTGATCGCGGGGGTCACTCAATCGGCAAATACCTTGACCTTGCAGGTCAGTGGCGGCGAGACCAACCTGACTTATATCACTCTGACGAGCACCAACGTGACCATGCCGGTGGCTCAATGGCTTCCGATGGCCACCAACTCCCCGGCTGCAAATGGCAATTTTTCGATCACCCTGACCAATGTCATCAATCCTGTCACTCCGAAGCAGTTCTTCACTGTAGAGATGCAATAAAGATTCAGTGTGGCCAAGCCAATCCCGCTGCTTCCGCCTGTGATAGTGAAGCAATCGTTGAAGGTTTTTGAATGAAGCAACCTCGTTTTAAACAGTGATAAGCATTGATTTGGCCGATTGCTGATTTTATGGTAAGACTGAAATTGCTTTTAAGGGTCACCATTGAGTCTCTAAAACTGCATGAAAATGAAATCCGTAATATGTGCCATGTCTCATTCATTAAAAATGGTCTCTGCGTTTGCGCTCGTCTTGCAGTTGGGATTGCTTGCCGGTTCCGCCCAGACCAACATTTATTTCTATACCGGATCCGAGACGAATATCAGCCTGCCTCGCGGCATTTATGACATCACCGCCTACGGCGCTCAGGGTGGCGGTGGTGGCTTTGGGGCTGAAATCGAAGGCCAGTTTAGATTCACCGAAACCACGACTCTCACCCTTTTGGTCGGCGGTGGCGGCTTGGAAGCGCCTCCCTATAACTACTACCGCTTAGTCGGTGGCGGCGGTGGCGGTAGTTTCGTTATCAATGGCACCGCACCACTGGTCATTGCCGGCGGTGGTGGCGGGTGCGGCTTCGCCTACGGTGGCGACAACGGCAGCGCAAGCATCAACGGCGGTGGCGGCACCGACGTCAACGCTGGCGGCGGTGGTAGTGATGGTGATGGTGGCAATGGCGGTGGCATTTACTATTACGAACCCAGTGGCGGTGGCGGCGGAGGTGGCGGTTACTACTCCGACGGTGGTGGTGGAGGTTACGCATTTGGTGTTGGCGGCGAAGGCGGCAGCAGCTACTTGAACGGCGGCGACGGAGGCAGCGGCCTCGGAGGTGGTGCTGGCGGCTTTGGCGGCGGCGGCGGCGGCGGATCCGGCGGCGGAGGTGGTGGTGGCTACAGTGGCGGTGGTGGCGGCGGCGGCGGTGGCCTCGGTGGCGGCGGCGGTGGCGGCGGCTCAATCATTGACTCATCTGCAATAACGAATCTCACCGAGGTTTCCGGCATCGGCAGCCCCGACGACTCGCCGAATGGCGAGATTATAATTACAAAGGTGTCGCTACATATTGCGACTGCTTCGCTGATGGCCGGAACCAATCGCGTCGCTTACTATCAAGAATTGGAAGCAACGGGCGGCACACCACCGTATTATTGGTCGCTTTCATGGAGTCGGCTTCCTTTGGGGTTACAACTGTCAAGCAGGGGCGCCATCAGCGGAACCCCGATGACCACCGGAACCTTCGTATTTGAGGTGAGGGTGACTGATTCCTCTTACGCCAGCGTTGTCCAACCGTTCAAACTCATCGTGAAAAAAAACAGCTCCCCCATTCCGCCTCTTTACTTCCACTAACTACTTGAGGGCATACGCCATTCTTTACAAGTTCACGCTATTTCGCCGGGCATTCTTGCGTTTCCAGAATTGCCCAATCGTCTTTGTCGCTTCATTCCAGCCATTCACGATCTGACAGCAGCGCAAGCTTTCTTAACCCGCCGCCCACACGGTTTCTACTCGGTCATTGAAGAAATCATTGAAAGTTTCGGCGAACGTAAACGATTGAAATAGGATGGATAATACTGCTGGAATTGGGATGCTGTTCATTCAGTATGGCACCGTGGGGAAACCACCAAAAGTTGCCCCCCAGCCCGTGGTGCCCGAAAAGTAATATACAGTCAAATTATTGTCGTCGATGAAAACGGTCGAAGCAAAACTTGGGGCATCACCTAGAAAATAAACACTAGTTAGATTCGGACATTCACCGAATGTTTGATCCCCGATGCTGGTGACAGTATTTGGGATTATGACACTGGTCAGGCTGGTGCAGTAGAACGCGAAGTCTCCAATGCGGTTGACGCTGTCACCTATAATGATGTTCGTCAGACTGGTGCAGGACACGAACGCGTACATACCAATACTACTAACGCTATTCGGAATTATGACGTTGGTCAGGCTGGTGCTATTGAATGCATAGTTTCCAATGCTGTTAACCCATATTTCCCAAATAAGCTTCACAAGCTGATGTTATTGACTTACACTGAAGCCGCATAAACAAAGGCTTTCATCTATGTCCAACCAACAAAAAACGGCGAATCCAACGGGTGCAGGTAA
>Ga0302281_10000922_pt1 | contig 21588 bp, 15 predicted proteins | sample III_Fen_E1_2_FD_198762 | JGI IMG/M metagenome (GOLD analysis project Ga0302281, IMG submission 198762) | Peat permafrost microbial communities from Stordalen Mire near Abisko, Sweden - III_Fen_E1_2 | ecosystem: Environmental > Terrestrial > Soil > Wetlands > Permafrost | place: Sweden: Abisko...
GGCGCAAGACCGTCTACACGACTGTCATAATTTTCGCTGTGCTTGGCGGACTCTATTGCGCGTTCAGCACACGCCGCTACCAGGCGATTGGAAAGCTCCAGGTACAGAAGGAAAGCGCCGACGCCATGGATTTAAGCGATCTGATGGGGAGCGCAGAGAGCGCCAGCGACCCTCTCAGCGCAAACATCGATCTGCAGACGCAAGCTGACATTCTGCAATCGGACACGCTGGCGCTGGGGACAATCGAGGACCTGCACCTGGAAAGCACGCCCGACTTCAAGGGGCGCTGGAATCCGATGGCCTCGCTGTTGAGTATGATTTCTCCAGCCGGGCCCAAAGATGCGCCTGGCGCTTCGCTGGATGAAGCTCCCAGTCGTCGGCGCACTGCACTCAAGGTTTTTAACAAGAATTTGACGGTCAAGCCAGTGGGTGGAACCAGGTTGATTGAAATTGACTACCTGAATCCAGATCCGAAACTGGCCGCAGCTATTGTCAATTCGTTGATGGATGGGCTTAAGAACTACACCTTTCAGACCCGGTACAACGCGACCGAAGGGGCCTCGAAATGGTTGACCGGACAGTTGGACCAGTTGCGGGTAGATAGCGAGAACCTCCAGGCAAAAGTGGTCGAGCTGGACAAAGAATCCGGCGTCTATACGCTGGGCATGACCGACGCACAGGGCCGCGAGGAAGCGTATTCGGGCGTTCTGGATCAGTTGCAGCAGGCGACTCAGGCTATGGACCTGGCTGAACAAGGCAGAATCCTGAAAGGCGCCATCGCGCATGCCGCGGAATCTGGCGACGCAGAGATGCTGTCTGGCCTGGCGGGCAATACGGGTGGGGCAACGACTTCGTCAGTGGGCAACTCTCTGATGCTGATCCAAAATCTACGCCAGCAGGAAGCGACACAGGCCGCCAGCCTGCAGCAACTGGAATCCCAGTACGGAGCCAAATACCCACAGGTAATTCAACTGAGGAGCAGCGTGGCAGGGCTGGACCACTCCATCCGCGAAGAGATCGACCGTATCAAGGGCCGTGCTGAAAGCGACTTCCAGATTGCAGAACAAACCGATGCTGCGGCCAAACAGCGATACGAGTTGGCCAAGAAACAGGCCGATTTGCTGAATGACAAAGCAATCCAGTTCACCATCGTCAGCCAGGAAGCGCAGGAGAGCCGGGAACTTTATGAAGATCTGGCCAAGCGGCTCAAAGAAGCGGGCGTTCTTGAAGGCTTGAAATCCACGAACATCACGATCGTAGATCCGGGGCGGGTGCCGGCCAAGCCCGATAAGCCCGATGTGCCGCTGTATATGGCGCTTTCAGTGGCAGGCGGGCTTTTCCTCGGCAGTTGCGGCGCACTGCTTGTGGACACGCTTGACAACAAGATCGGCGGCGTTGCAGATACGGAGCAAACCTTGGGGCAACCCGTTCTGGGAGTGCTGCCCTATTCCGGCGAGCTACCCAGCATCAACGATGAAAGACCGCTCAAAAAGGCGCATTCCGCTTATATAGAAGCCATGCGCGCCCTTCGAACCGCGCTTTTGCTTTGGCAAAGCAATGCGCCGCCGAAAGTCCTGCTGGTTACCAGCTCGATTGCTGGAGAGGGCAAGTCCACCACGAGCGTACATCTGGCTGCGGTTCTTGCGCAGTACGGCCAGCGGGTACTGCTGGTGGACGCGGACCTGCGGCGAGGTCTTTTACGTAAACGGCTGAATATTCCGCCCGGGCCAGGCTTAAGTGCTTTGCTCTCCGGGCAGTGGAGTGGCGCAGAGATACCGCATATTGAAGGCACGGCAAACCTCTATGTTCTTCAGGCGGGACAGGCACCGCCGAATCCCTCCGAGTTGCTGGGTTCAGCGGCCATGCGGGCGTGCTTCGAGAAATGGCGGGCGGAGTACGACTTCGTTATCCTCGACGGTCCTCCTGTGCTTCCCGTGACCGATGGGGTACTTTTGAGCGCGCAGGCGGACGCGACACTTCTAGTCGCGCGCGCCGGCATGACGGAAAAGCCGCAGCTCAGACGAAGTTTCCGGATGGTGAGTCGCGAAGGTGGCCATTTGGTGGGTGTTGTGTTGAATGGTCTGCGCCCAAATGACGAGAGTTATTACGGATATTACGGATATCACAGATACGACAACACGTATGCGGAGGGCTCCGATGCATAAGGCAACGCGATCCAAGTGGCTTCGGTTTTTTGCCGTATTCGGGGCGATCGTCTGTCTGTTTACTTCAGCGGGAGGCAGACTACAGGCGCAGGAGAGCCTGTTAATTGGCCCCGGGGACATGGTGCATGTCCAGGTGCTTGACACGCCGGATCTGGAGGAGCATTCGCGCGTTACCGACGCGGGCGAACTGCCGCTCATTCTGGGTGGGAAAGTCAAGGTAGCAGGCTTGACGCCAGAGCAGGCCGCCCGCGCCATCGAGAAGGTGCTTTTAGACGGCAACTACCTTTTACACCCCCAGGTACTGGTCACGGTCGAGGGGTACGTTACACAGAATGTTTCGGTGCTGGGCGAAGTGAAGGCTCCCGGACCCCATGCGATCGATACGCCGCGGTCGGTGCTGGAAGTATTGACGCTGGCCGGAGGTCTGACGGATATAGCGGACCGGAAGATCATGATCGAACGCCACGGAACGGATGAAAAAGTGCCCTATTTCTTCTCCAACCAGCCGGGCGTAGCACTCGATACTTCGGTAAAAGTGTACCCGGGCGACACAATTATCGTGCCCAAGGCGGGCATCGTCTACGCGCTCGGCGACGTGGGGCGGCCCGGCGGTTACACCATGACGAATAATGAAGCCGCAATCAGCGTGCTCGAACTGGTGGCGCGCGCTGGAGGCACAAATCACTCTGCAGTGCCCTCGCATGCCAAGCTGATCCGCAAAACGGACAGCGGCTATTTGGAAATGCCGCTGCCACTAAGCGCCATGCAGAAAGGTAAGCGCGCAGACCTGCCGTTGCTAGCTGGAGATATTGTGTACGTGCCATTCAGTTACCTGCGGAACTTCGGCCTTCAGTCCGCTGGGTTAGCGGCTGCGGCGGCTTCGGCGGCTGTGTACAGGTTCTGAAGAGTAAGTAGCGATACAACTCTTGATCCTTATCGACGAAACAGAAGGGCGCAGTCTACGTGTGACCGGGAGATCTCTCCCACAGTGAAGATAGTTCTCAAGATTGCCGAATTCCGACTGGTCTTCGACCTGACTATGGTCGAGAAGACCCCAAGCTTAGAGGCACTTCAGCCATCATGATCCGAAGGCGATTTATGTGCGCCAAGCAGCTAGTTTGATCCTGTTCGAATTTTGAGCGGACAGTTGTCCGCCCCAGCGAAGCCTTCGATGGAGCATTGAGATAAGGGAGTGTACTTAATCTATGCATGTCCTCATTCTTGGCTGTCGTGGCGTGCCCGCACGGCATGGTGGCTTCGAGACCTTTGCTGAGGATTTGGCACGTTATCTCACCGCTCGAAATCACGAAGTTACCGTGTACTGTCAGGCTGCGCCTGGAGGGCCGATAAAAATCGACCGGTGGGAGGAGATTCGCCGGATCCACATTCCCGCCCCTGAAGGAGCACTTGGCACCATTCTGTTCGATCTGGCTGCCGTGCGGCACTCTTCGCATGAGCGCGGTGTTGTCTTGACCCTCGGTTACAACACTGGCGTCCTCAACTTCCTATACAGGCTGCGCCGGATACCGAATCTGATGAACATGGATGGTATCGAGTGGAAGCGCCAGAAATGGTCTAAACTCCAGCGCGCATGGCTCTGGGCCAGCGAGTGGGCAGGAGCTCGTGCAGCCACGCACCTTATTGCGGACCATCCCGAGATACAGAAGCATCTTACCCGGCACACACGTCAAGACAAGATCACAATGATCCCTTATGGCGCGCACTCATTGAATTCAGGACCCGTTGGGTTAATTCAGAAATACGGACTTCGTCCCGATCATTACTTCATCCTGATCGCAAGACCCGAGCCGGAGAATTCAGTTCTGGAGATTGTCGAGGCGTATTCTGCAAAGACGCGGGAGATCCCACTCGTGGTACTCGGCCGATACGAGCCAGATAAGTATCCCTACCACCAGAGAGTTATTGATGCGGCTGGCAGCGAAGTCAAGTTTCTTGGCGCGATTTACGATCAGGAAATTGTACGGTCGTTGCGATTTCATGCAAGGGCCTACTTGCACGGACATCGCGTCGGCGGAACCAACCCCTCGTTGGTAGAGTCTTTAGCTGCTGGCAATGCGGTCATCGCGCACGACAACCGATTCACAAGATGGGTTGCCGGTGACAGCGCCAGGTTCTTTCAGGGTGCATCCGATCTTACCGAGATTCTGGACACTTTGGAACGAGAACCGACACTGCTGGCGCACATGAAACAGGGAAGCCGGATGCGGCACCAGGAATTCTTCACGCAGGAGAAAGTTCTTCTCGCTTACGAGCAATTGCTGCTACGCCATGCACCAGTTGCTGAAAATGACCGCGAACTTGTCGCCCGAGCAAATTGGCCATAAGTGGAATCGTTCCGCGCTCCAGCTGAGTAGATTAGCCGTAACTGAACGTCGATCTCCTTATTCGTTCTCTCCTTATTTCGTGAACGATCCGGGGGAATTTATGTTAGTTAAGTTAGTTCAAAGATACATAGTCCGACGGAGAGCCTTGAAACATGCCGATAGTGAGCGTCGTCATTCCGACACGAAATCGCCCTGCGCTTCTCCTCCGTTCTGTCCGCAGTGCGTTGTCTCAGACACTTCGTGACATCGAGGTGGTTGTAGTTATCGACGGGCCCGATGAACTGACAGAAGCATCGCTCGCGACGGTTCAAGATGCGCGTCTCCGTGTCGTAAGCCTGCCTGAATCGCTTGGGGGATGTGAAGCCCGAAACCGAGGAGCTGAGGCGGCACAGGGAAAATGGGTAGCCTACCTTGACGACGACGATGAGTGGATGGCAGAGAAACTCGATAAACAATTGGCAAAAGGATCGACATCCAAATTTCGCCTCCCAGTCATAGCCTCAAAACTCATCGCCCGTTCCCCGACTACCGATTACATCTGGCCATGGTCGGAGCCGCACATGCCTATCGGCGATTACATGTTGCGACGTCGCTCGCCGTTCAAGGGAGATGGAGTACTGCAGACATCTACCCTGATGGCGCCGCGCGAACTGCTTATGATCTGTCCTTTTACGAAGGGGCTCCGCAAACATCAGGAGGCGGACTGGCTCATCAGGGCTATGGAGGTTCCAGAGGCGGGACTCGAGTTCGTATCTGAGCCGTTGACAATCTGGTATATCGAGGAGAAGCGGCAGGGTATCGGAGCATTTAACGATTGGCGCTACTCGCTCGACTGGGCGAACCGGATGCGGCCAAAAATAACTCCCGAAGCATATTCTTCATTTCTGCTGACGTATGTTGCGGCCTCAGCTTCTAATCACGGGCATTGGAAGGCGTTTATGCCGCTTCTGACATCGTCGATCAATCGGGGAAGCGCGCGTCCTATTCAGCTTATTCTCTTCCTGGGCATATGGCTGGTCCCCGTGCAAGCCAGATCTTTCTTGCGAGGATTAGTCACGCATCACAAAGCACCCGTCAAGTGAACTAATTCGTGGGTTCATCGAATTACGCCTTTTCCAGTTGACAAATCAGACACGCATTTCGATGGCGCGTCGAATCGATGGCTGCCTTCTTCTCAATTGCCGAGCTTCAATTCAATTCAATATCCTAATAAGGTGAGGAAGATGCGGTGATTTCGACGGAACCCAGTCCACTAGTGACAATCTCAATCGTCTGTTACAACGGGGAGCGTCACATTGCTCGTTTTATGGAGTCAATTGCCAGGCAGGAGTTTCGTGACTTCGAGATCATTGTTGTCGACAACCAATCAAAGGATGGATCGGTAGAGCTTCTACGGCAATATCCAAAGGTTAAGCTCATCATCAATACAGTCAACAACGGTTCCACTGGCGGGCACAATCAGGCGATTGCCGCAGCGCACGGCAAGTGGATATTCATGAGTAATCTGGATACGGTTCTGGAGCCGAACTTCCTTGAAGAAGCGTTAAGAGCTGGCGAACTGGACGAGCGAATCGGCGCGGTTGCTCCGAAAATACTTCGTATGAATCGCGATGGAAGCACCGATCACCCGCCGCTTCTGGATTCAGCCGGCATTTATCTCACGCCATGGCACCGCCAGCACGATCGCGGATCGCAAACCCCCGACATGGGTCAATACGAAACGCCGGAGTACGTTTTCGGCTATACGGCGGCCTTGGCGCTTCTACGCCGGGAGATGATCGACGACACAACCATTCTTGGTCAGTATTGTGATGAGGACTTTTTCGCGTTTCGAGAGGACAGCGATAATTCCTGGCGAATGCAATTGATGGGTTGGAAGTGCGTATATCAACCGCGCGCAATCGGATATCACGAACGGGCGGTCTTTGAGGGAAACCGAAATGCAACTTCGGCGCTCATCAATATGCACTCCACAAAGAACCGCTTTCTCATGCGGATAGCGAATATAACCGGGCCGCTCTATCTGCGAACCATTATTCCAGCCACATTCCGCGATCTGGGAATCGTCGTCTACGTTCTGCTGAAAGAACGTACCTCGATCCCTGCGTTGACGTACGTATTCAAGCATCGGAAGCGTCTTTTTGCAAGGCGGCGTATAGTTCAGGCGCGGCGCAGGGTCAGCGAAGAATACATGGCATCATACTGCGCATTCAAGCCCGTGTCGCAGCCGCTTCAATCGCAGTTGTTGTCCAAACTCGAGTCGGATCCGAAACGAGAGCCGCTCGGCCCCGAGAAGCTTTTGTCGTTGCCTACGAATTAGTGTGGAACAGACCCTTGTCGCGCATTTGATTGAGTGATTCCTGGTAGCTGCTTTCCGGAGCCTCCTGGGAGGCCGCCCATTCAAGAAACTTTGAGAGTCCCTCACCAAATGAAACCTTTGGCTCGTAGCCTATCATCTGATTAACCAGCGACAGGTCCGCCAGGCTGTGGCGAATGTCACCCTGCCGGAACGCCCCAGTAGTGGATATCGGAGAGCTTGCGCCAAAGAAATCGCAGATGCTCCTAACAACCTCTTGAACGGTAGTGCGGGTGCCGCTTCCAACATTCAGCGAATTCGTGCCTTGCAAGTCGGCACTCAAACACCGAACGGTTGCTTCAACAACGTCGTCAATGTACACGAAGTCGCGACTCTCTTGTCCGTCTTCGAAGATGTAGATTGGGGCGTTCTTTCGCGCTTGATTCGAGAAAATCGCAAGAATGCCAGTATAGGGGTTACGCAAAGACTGCCCTGGCCCGTAGACGTTCTGGTAGCGGAGAGCGAAGGCTGAGAAGGATAGGGTATTCCCCCAGAGCAAGACCATTTGTTCTTGCACTTGCTTGGTAAGCCCATAGAAGGACGTTGGGTGAAGCAGTGAGTCTTCAGTCGTCGGAAGCAGTGAAACTATCTCTCTTGTTATCGGATCTACAGGTTCGAACTGGCCAAGCTTCATTGCTTCAACTGTACGCGGGTTTGGATATACGATTTTGCCATCCGCGGTTTGGTATTTGCCTTCACCGTAGATCGCACGCGAAGACGCAACCACGACTTTTGAAACTTCCCTGTGTGGATCGTCAGAGAGAGCCTGCAACAAAACCGCTGTGCCGCCGATGTTGACGTCCTGATATCGGACAACCTCATACATTGACTGTCCTGTCCCCGTCTCGGCGGCCAGATGAATGACAATATGTTTCTTATGAATCGCTTTGCGCACCATTTCTGCGTCGCGAATGTCCCCGCGAATCAATTCGACATGCGGTGCCAGATCGAGTGGAAGAGATCCGTCGTGTCCATGAATCTGAGGACTGAAATTGTCGAGGACAGTGACCTCATGGCCTTCGGTAAGTAGTCGCCGAGTTGTATGGGTGCCTATAAAGCCGGCGCCTCCGGTGACAAGTACCTTCATGCTATTCTCCCTATTAGATTTAAGAATCGTCTCGTAATTTCACACTATATCAGGTGATGGTTTTCCGGTTCGAATGACCTCCGATGAAGTGCCAGAGCGAATTGCCTTTGGAACTCATGTGACATCGGGCTTGCAGAGAAAACTCGAGTCCGTCTGAATTTCACATTTTACGGTCCGCCTGTAACAACGTACTTGTGAGGAACTCAGTCTGTGAACAACTTACCACTTAAGATTGCGCTGGCTGCCGTGCAGCTCATCTCACTCTTGGCCGTCTTCTTATTAGCTATCTCACAAGAAAGAAAGAGAAGATCCGGACTTCCTCTTATACTTACCCCAATGATAGTCATCACGGCAGCCATAGGTATCAGCTCAGTTGCTGCGTTATCGATGGATGACTATCAATACGTGGAGTACTCGAAGCTATGGTTTTTCCAGATACTTGGGTTGATGCTGGGTCTGTTATTCAGTAACACAGTGCTTGGTCGGCCATCACTTGATGGATCATCGCCCTCCCGTCAAATTGTTCTGAGCAGGACGCTGATGAGCCAGCTAGCCACGTGTTTATTCGTGGCGGGCTTTCTTTCCGCCGTGGCGTTCTTTGCGTGGAAGGGCATTCCCCTGCTTAGGGGAAACGTAGAGCAAGGCCGCGTAGACTTAGCTAGCCCAGGTACCGGTTATCTCCGTCTGATGGCTTACCTGACCATCCCGCCGGCGCTGCTGTCATTTGCACTCACCCCAAGACGAGCCAAGTTTCTTATTGCTCTTTCGTTGATTATCGTACTTCTCCTAGCCGATCGCAGCCCGTTGATGTATTTGTTTATTCCCCTGGTATTTGTGTCGATATCACGTAAGGTCAATATCAAGTTCAAGTTCAAGCGCCCTGGTAGCCTGAGACCAATAGTTATGGGCATCCTGATCATATCAATAGTTGTTGCTGTTGGAACATATAGAATATTCAGCCAAGCTGAGTATTTGAAGTTTCCGGAATATAGCGCGGCGATTCAGAATAGAGATGTCGCAGCCATTGCACTGTTGTCGTTCGAACACTATGCCAATGTCGTCGCAAATAATGCGGTGCTGACCAAGTCCCTGGTCGATAACGGCACAATAGACTTCAAGTACGGGGCCAGCTACCTGGCGTTATTCGCGCCGGTATTACCGGGGCAGCATTTAACGCTGGACCGAGAGATCAGACTAGGATCGGGAAAGAGCTTCGTCGGAGGCGGCATACCGCCGACCTTAATGGGGGAAGGATACGCCAACTTTGGATATGCTGGTACCGTTCTCGAATGCGGCTTTGTGGTGTTTCTATTAGAGTATTGGTACCGGATTGTGATGTCTACTTATAAGGGCGCCGATAGGACCCTATCGGCGGTTGTGAATGCCATTTATGGTTATATGGTTTGTTGGGTGTGTATGTCACAAGTTGGAGGATTAGAAGGAGCGAGTACATTCCCGTTCGCAGGTGCTGTTACTTTGTTAATCATCTGGGGTCTATCGGCCAAAGGCGAATATAGTCGTGCGCCCTGGTAGTTTGATAGATATGCAGTCAAGCCATAGCCAGCCCGGTGGTTTGTACCACGCGGAGAGCTAATATCAGCGTGATTGACCAGGGCGGCTCTCGATGAGGCGGGAGAGGCAAGAATGGCGTCGAGTCGCCTGTCTTTTCCGTTGAGACTGTCGCATTGGTCTTGCAATTTGAGCCAACGGGCGTACGGCTGTGGAGGGCCCTGCCTTCAAAATGGAGATTCCGGGTAAATCTAAAATGGGGGTAGCAATGGATTCAGACGTTCCCGATTTGGAGCTGGCTTCGAGCAGTAAAGAAATCGCTCGGCTTCAGATCGACGCAATTACTGCTTGTGCAAATCAAGTCGGACGGAAGCTGTCCATCGTTGAAGCTGGATGCGGGCAAAAGTGGCTGATCGACTTGTCCGGCTTGGACTACACGCTCACCGGCATCGATCTGGACGAGAAGGCGCTTGAGTTGCGCATGACCAAAGCTCGTGATTTGGATGCGGGAATCTGTGGGGACATTTGCGAATTAGACCTTCCCGCCGGCTCGTTTGACGTCGTTTACAGCTTCTATGTCTTAGAGCACGTTGAACGGGCCGATATCGCGCTGGAAAACCTCATAAAGTGGTTGGCGCCTGGCGGTTTATTGCTTCTTCGTCTTCCAGACCCACGGTCGGTGCGTGGGTTCCTGACTAGCTTACTTCCGCACCAGACGCACGTGTGGTATCACCGATATGTACATCGGCTCCCGCTAGCGGGCCAACCGGGCCACGCGCCTTACCGGGTTTATTACCACCCAGTGATCAACCGCGAGCGTCTCTGTAAATTTCTCTCGTCGCACGGAATGAAATGTCTTGGTTGTTATGGGGACGGGTTTAGACGAGAGAGCCCGAACAAACATATAAGTACAATCGTTAAGGGATTCATGCAGGCGGTACAACTGCTCTCTTTCGGCCGCCTCACCGCAGCTTATGCTGATGTCTTATACATTGCTGTGAAGGGCGGCTCGGATGAGATTTGAAACTATGGGCGGGAGTTGTTCCGCCTTGCCTGTCTGATCTTGGGGTGTCTAACTGTTCTCGCGTCAGAACCTAGAAGCCGATTTAATGAATGCCGGAGTATTTGGCCCCATCGGGAGACTCGGGGGCTACGCTAACAATCTCGCTGGATTGAATTACCGCGCAGTCACCTGTGTGGCAACTTGATAACGCCGTCTTAGAAGAGCGCTCTTGAGCGTTCGTGAACTTCGCGCTGGAGGAGTCTGCTGAATGAACTTGGCGACGGTTTATCGACGCGAAGGCGCGAAGATCAAAAACAGCTTGTTCGCCCGGAATGCCGGATGGATGTTTTTGGGGCAAGGGCTCGCGGTGGTAAGCCAGGGTGTGTACTTCATCCTGCTGGCGCGGCTGCTAGGCGTGCTGGAATACGGGATTTTCGGCGGCGCTTTCGCCATGGTCATGATCGTGGCCAATTATTGCGCCCTGGGCTCGCACTCAGTTTTTCTGCGCTATGTAAGCGCAGACCACAGCCGCTACGCCCTCTACTGGGGCAACATATTGTTGACCACGTTAAGTGTCGGCAGCCTGGTCTCCCTACTGGTTATTGGTGTTGGGCCGTTGCTGGCACACTCCTATTCACAGTCCATGCTTGCTTGGATCGCAATAGCGAACTGTCTTTGCGCCCAGCTCACATTAGCGGCAGGACGGGTATTTCAGACATTCGAACAGATGCGCACGACCGCGCTCCTGAATTTACTTACGAACCTGTTGCGCACGCTTGCGGCGATTGTTTTATTGATCGGTTGGCATCGGGCCACGGCCGGGCAGTGGGCGTTTGCGGCCATGTTGGTTTCGCTGGTTGCAACAGTCGTTGCGGTCTGGGTAGTGCGGCGGCGGTATGGGCCGGCAGAGTTCTCTCTGCGGCTGGCCAGAGACCGGGCCGGCGAAGGACTAGTCTTTGCGCTTTGCTACTCTACGAGCGGATTTTACAACGATCTGGACAAAGCGATGCTGGGGCATTATGGGATGAATGTCGCCAACGGCATCTACACGATGGCCTATCGAGCGGTGGACGTATGCACGATGCCCCTTTACGCAATCCAGGCCGCAGCTTTTCCGCGGTTCTTCAAGAAGGGTGAGGCGACTGGACTTGGAAGCACGGCAAGCTACGCCCTGAAGATCCTGAAGCGCACTGCTCCCTACGGGGCTCTGGCAGCGGCGGCAATGTTTCTGTCGGCTCCGCTCATTCCGTGGGTTCTGGGTTCTGGTTTCCGTGAAAGCACTGAGGCCCTGCGCTGGCTCTGCCTGCTTCCGCTCTTCCGCAGCTTTCACATAAGTGCTGGCGACGCCATCGCAGGAGGGGGCCATGTCCCGGTGCGGCTGGCCACACAGTCGGTAGCGGCGGTGTTCAACTTTGCCGTCAATCTATACCTCATTCCCCGCTATAGCTGGCATGGCGCGGCCTGGTCGAGCCTGGCCACGGATGGCCTGCTGGCTATTCTCAACTGGGCAGTCCTGCTAGCGATGGCGGAACGCGCGCGAAAAGAAAAGGAGATTTATGATTGAACAGAAGCAGGTCGCTAAAGAGCATTACGCGTTCGGTCAGTATCTCGATAAATACCGCTGGAACAGCGTCTGGCACCAGATCGACGAAGTGACACGGTTACAGTTAAACAGGGTGCTTGAGATTGGACCGGGTCTTGGATTATTCAAAGCCGTGGCTGCTGTGTTCGACATCAAGGTGGAAACTTTGGACCTCGATCCAGAACTTAAACCGGACCACGTTGCATCGGCAACCGCGCTTCCGTTTGCAGATGGTGCTTATGATGCGGTGTGCGGGTTTCAGATACTTGAACATCTGCCCTATGATCTTTCCTTGAAGGCTTTCGGTGAGATGACCAGAGTGGCGCGCAGGAACGTCGTCATCAGCCTTCCGGACGCAAAGGCGATGTGGCCGTATGCCCTTCATATTCCCAAGCGTGGCACCGTGAGCGTGTTAGTGCCCGAGCCGAGTATGGGCGCCAAGGCCCACACATTCGACGGGCAGCATTACTGGGAAATCAACAAGCGTGGCTATGAGCTGAAGAAAGTGATCGCAGACTTCTCTTCAGTCTGCAAGTTGGTAAAAACGTATCGCGTAGCCGAGAATCCATACCACCGCTTCTTTGTTTTTGCTAAAGAGAGTTGACCGCGGTCGGCGGTTTTCACAAGTTGTTAAGGATATAAACCAGGTATTTCTCTGGTCGAAGTTGATGGTTTTACCCGCTTCCCTGACTCACAAGCAGACTGTGGACAGTGAGAATTCAATTCTCAGGATGACGCCGTATAAGTCTCGGCATCATCGCAAAGCACATCTGGCTTGCACTCACACGCAAACAACTGAAAATACCGATTTGTAAACTTGCTTAGGTAACTAAATGTTTTATCCGCGAAAATGATGATTCCGAGTACCATTCGCGAGTGCGCGTTCAGCTGACCGGAGTGCTCTCGGGAAGCCAGATCAAAGTGAGGGAACCTGAGATGTCGATTCGATCCATTGTCCGTAAGCAAATCCGTGGCGCCAGCTGGCAGAATCCTGTTCTCGGCGCAGTTATCCGCGCAATAGATCCGCTTGATTACGTTGTTCGCGTAGTCAAAAGCAGGCACGACCTTCCGAAGTATTCGATTCGAGTGCGTTCGGCTGGCGTCAGTCAGGATATTGGCGGAAAGCATTTCGAAGACGAGGGCAACTTGATCGCCGGGCTGCTGCAAACCCATGCAGCATTGTCGCCGAGTTCCAAAGTGCTTGAGATCGGATGCGGCTGCGGACGCACTGCATTCGCGTTAGCTAATTACCTCCACGATGGAAACTTCGCGGGCATGGACATTGAGCGTGTGACGCTTGGATCCGCTCAGAACAACGCCCTGTTTCAGAGAAAGGGGTTCAAGTTCGAGCTACTCGATATTCGCAATGACTTGTACAACCCCCAGGGCCGGTATCTCGCGTCGGAGTATGTTCTGCCTTATCCCGATCAGTCCTTTGACGTCGTGCTGCTGCTCTCAGTTTTCACGCATATGTTGACCGATGAAGTGCGCAATTACGCGAAGGAGATCGCCCGCGTGCTCAAACCCGGTGGGCGCTGCCTCTTCTCAGCTTTTCTCCTCGACCGGGACATGGCTAAGCAGTTCCCGTTTCACTCGCAGGAGCACAGCTACGAAGTCGAGGCAGTGCCGGGAATCGCGGTCGCCTACAATGCTGGATTCTTTATATCCACCTTCGCATCCAATGAAGTGTCGCTTTCAGTCGGACCACTGTTCGGGACAGTGCATGGCCCCTTGGCAACGACGACGGAGTATCAGGATATTTTGGTCTTCACTAAGGCAGCGAGCGCTTGAGCGAGAATAAGATTGCGGTGACGGACAAAATGCTGCGAGCGGGTTCGCAGCCAATTTTAAACCCGAGCGTTCACACTTAATTGGTCGATACGAATGGGGTAGCCTAGAAACTTTCCCCAAACGGATATGGAGGATAACTTATTCTATGAAGCTGACGGTTACATTCCTCGCGTGCGTGTTCTTCTCAATGTTAAATGGGGCGTGCGTCGCCCAGTGTACTAAGGGTAATTGTGCTCCTAAGTACAATATCGGCGTCTATTATTTCCCTGGTTGGCACCCCGGAGTTTGGCCGCGCATAATCAAAGATCAACCATGGGATCAAATTAAACCATTCCCAGAGAGAGAGCCCCTGCTGGGTTGGTATGACGACGGCGATGATGCTGTTGTTTCTCATCAGCTTACCTGGATGAAGCAGTATGGCATTACTTTTGTTGTCTACGACTGGTATTGGATAAATCTTAATAATGGTGTTGTGTTAGAGGAGCCGATCAAGGCACATCTGCGCTCAGACGCAGGGGCCTCGATGGATTTTGCAATTCTGTGGGCGAATCATTCCAATGTTCCATCAAGCATGGATCAATTTGATGAAGTAGTTAACTATTGGATAAAGAACTATTTTTCGCATCCCAATTACTATCGGATCGACGGGAAACCTGTCGTATACATGTTCGATCCAAATGCTCTCGATCAAGACGCGATCAAATTTCGCTCCCGTGCTGTGGAACTTCTGGCACGCGCGCAAACAATGGCAAATGCCGCTGGATTTCGCGGCATCTATTTTGTCGCGTGCAACCAGGCATACGCACCCGATGTAAACAAGGACGCTGAGATAGGGTATAGTGCAATATCCACCTATAACTATCATTATGGGTTATCTGGAGTTTTTAACAACCCGAAGCCTTCGCATAGTTATGAGGAATTAGTGAACGGTTATAGCCAGACTTGGGCATGGATGATTAATAACAGTAAGCTTCCCTATATGATTCCTGTAACTTCTGGCTGGGATAAGCGCCCATTGGGTGGAAGCCCGGATCCCCTGCATGATCAATCAACCAGCACGCCGATTTCATTCCATGACCAGCTCTTGCGCGCGAAAAGAATTATAGACAAAAACCCGCAAAAGACATTGAATACGATGATGATTTGCTGCTGGAATGAGTTCGGGGAGGGTTCGTATGTAGAGCCTACGAAGAAGTATGGTTTCGATTATTTAAGTCAGGTTAAAGGTGTGTTTGATGGTGGAACGCCGACTAAATAGCTCTGCAACACATCGAGGACGTAGATGCCCTTCAGGGATGGCGTTGTTGCGTGGTTAGGGCTGAAATCGGCTACTCTGGGATCTGACCTGCCCCCCTGAATCCATCTGACCTTGACCTAAGTTGTCCGATTCATACCAGAGTGAGGCTACAAACATATGAGTGATTCAGTTTCTATCTGTGTAATCGGGTCGGGATACGTGGGCCTGGTTGCGGCGGTATGCCTTGCCGATATGGGGCACCAGGTAGTCTGCGTCGACAACGACGAGGCCAAGGTCAAGATGCTTGCCGGTGGCGGAGTGCCGATCTATGAGAAGCACCTGCCCGAATTGCTGGCCAAGCACGGCGGCCGCGGCGTCGAATTTACAACCGATCTGGCCGGGGCAGTGGAACGCAGTGAAGCCATCTTTATTGCCGTGAATACGCCCCAGGGCGACAGCGGCGCCGCCGACCTGTCCTATGTGGAGATAGTCGTCTCCGCGATCGCTCGATCGATTCGCAGTTACAAGGTAATCGTTGAGAAAAGCACAGTGCCCGTTTATACGAGCGACTGGATATGCCGTACCTTGCGCCGCCATGGCGTTGACGAGCAAAACTTCGATATAGTCTCGAATCCTGAGTTTCTTCGCGAGGGCTCAGCAGTAGTTGATTTTCTACACCCTGATCGAATTGTTGTGGGCGCAGATAGCGAACGCGCCGCTACGGTGCTTCGGCGCATCTACGAGCCGCTCACTGGCGGTGATTATTACCGGCAACCAAGCGCGCTTTCGGGGCGCTGCAACGCGGAAAACCCTGCTGCGCTGCTCATGACTACGGCGGCGAGCGCGGAACTTATCAAACACGCGTCGAACGCCTTTCTGGCACTGAAGATATCTTTCATCAATGCTGTTGGGAACCTGGCCGAGGCGGTAGGGGCCGACGTGGAAGACATTGCCAAGGGCATCGGCATGGACAGCCGCATTGGATCAAAGTTTTTGCGGGTCGGCATCGGTTACGGTGGGTCATGTTTTCCGAAGGACGTGGCCGCCTTTAGCTGGGTGGCCGCGCAGCAGGGCGTGAACTTCCAGCTTCTTGACGAGATCCGAAAGATCAACGATGGGCAACAGGAGATCTTTTACAACAAGGTGCTCTCGGCGCTTTGGACCCTGCGCAACAAGCGAGTGGCAGTTTTGGGCTTGTCCTATAAGGGTGACACGGACGATGTGCGCGAGTCTCCCGCGATCGGTATAGTCAAACGGCTGCTTGAAGCGGGAGCGTTTGTTACGACTTACGATCCGGCCGCAATGGAACGCGCAAAGACGATATTGCCCTCTACAGAGAAACTCCGCTATGCCGATGGCGTCTACGAGGCGGCCCAGGATGCCGACGCCGTGATGATCCTGACCGATTGGAAAGAGTTTGCCAAGATTGATTTGGCAAGGCTCAAGCAAGTGATCAGGTTCCCCATCGTTGTGGACGGACGCAACCTTTACCACCCGCAAGAGATGGCGGACCACGGATTCACCTATGTCAGCATGGGACGACCCGACTGCAATTAGAGGTTGTCAGAGAATGCACCCGGAAAGTTCTGAGCCGCTGGAAAATGGGAGAGGTATCTTCGTTGACAGTGCTCTCTTCTTCGTGCCGCCTCTGGCGAAGGCAAGTTAGAAAGTGCACCTCTGGCAACACCAAGGTCCCCGGTTTCGGGGGCCTTTTTTATTGCACCTGCAATCAAGCCGCAGGGGTTGTCTCTCGTGTACTATTTCTCAGCGCACTGGTACGGCAAATTCGGCAGCCGTCCAAAGTCCTTAGGTATTTGCTCTACGGGGTTCGTAAAGTCAACCCAGGCCAGACCTAATCAAGACTCGACGGCTAACGGCTTGGTGAATAGATTTGGAGCGAGAGTCTACCATTGGTTCTGTATTTGCCGCGCAGTCCACTTATCTTTAAGCGTGTCTATCGCATAAGCCAGTAAAGCGTAAATACCGCTAGGAGCAGGATCGAGGCGATGACCCGAGGATCGCCAATTCCGTCGAGCCTGCCTTTCAGAAACTGGAGCGGATGATCCCAGCAAACTTTGGCGATCGCCTCTTGATCCATTTCCGGAGTAGACAGGCTTACAAGCACATAAATTGCGACGCAAAGGCACGCCAGTAGCGGCCCAACCAGCATGAAGGGGATTCCGATTCCCTGCACCGGATCGCTGATCAAGCCTCCGAAATCAGGACGCGTGTGCCCCATGAGAAACGCACGTCCCACGCTGGGGAGATCTGAGACGAAATAGAGAACGCCAATGGCGGAGCCGATATAGAGCGTCGACATTGCAGCCTGCCACGTGCCACGCTTCCAAAGAATTCCCAGCACAAATACGGTAGTGACGGCAGGCGCAAAGGTCATGGGGATTTTATTGATCGCCTCGAAAATCGTCCCGAACTGATCTCCCTGCGTGGACCAAAGAACGGCAAGAATCATGATCACGGCCGTGGAAATTCGCCCGATGGTGACTACCTGAGCGTCGGTAGAGGCGGGGCGGAGGCGTTGGACGATGTCAACTGAAATTAGTGTGGCGCAACTGTTGAGCGCAGCCGCCATGCAACTCATTAAGGCGGCAGCCATGCACGCAGCCAGCAAGCCGCGTAGACCCACCGGGACAAGAAGGTTAATTAACGACGGCAGCATGGTGTTGTAATCGGGAGTGTTGGAGCCTGCCACATTCGCCAATTGAAGCGCTCCGCGCTGCCAGAGAACCCAACCAATTACGCCGGGAAGAACCATCAGGAACACCGGGGTGATCTTCAGGAACCCTGCAAACAGGGGGCCGTCCTGCGCGCTCCTTAAATCCTTCGCGCCTAGTACGCGCTGCACATGGGTTTGATCTCCACACCAATACCAGATACCTACGATGGGATAGCCAAGCAGAACCGCCAACCATGAGAACTCATTCAGGTGTCCATGTGCATTCCAGATGGGTTGAAACATACTAAGTTGGCCGGGATTCGCAGCCGCACGAAAACTGCCCACAGTGTGGATACCGACGGTTCCCAGCGCGCGCATGCCCCTGACCGTAACCAGAATCGCGCCTCCAAGGAGGAGACAGACCTGGACACTCTCGGTCATGACAACCGCCTTCAGGCCACCAAGCGCCGTGTAGGTGACTGTGAAAATGGAAAGCACCACGATGGTGACCATCATAGGAACGCCCAGGAAACTGGCAAAGACTTTGGCGGCGGCGAACAGGCTGATTCCGATATGAATCAACAACGCTCCAACCAATCCAATAATGGCCAGGAACGTGCGTGCCTGAGGACAATACCGCCTCTCCATGAACTCAGGCAGTGTAGACACTTTAGACTTGAAGTAAAACGGAGCGAAAAGCAGCGCCAAAACAATGAGAATGAAGCAGGCCATCCATTCGAAGTTTCCTACGACCATTCCATCTTTGGCTCCGGACGCTGCAAGGCCTACAAGATGAATGGTCGAGATATTCGATGTAAAGACAGCCGCTCCGACGGTGAACCATCCGAGCGATTTGTTGGCGAGAAAATACTGCTTGGAAGATGCATGGCGGCGGAAACCCACCCAGATGCCGAAGGCCGTAATGCCGATGAGGTACGCCGCAAGAACCGAAGTATCAATCCAGTTCATTGTCCAGTTTGCAGCGGTCATTTATGCTCCAGCTGCGCCGGAAAGGATTCATGCACAAGAGTCAGCATTTCCAAAGGCGTTGCCACACGCGGGTTGTTCTTATAGTCTGGGAGCACTTCAGATTGGCGCGCCAGCGCCTCAAGCTCTGATTCGGGGACATCGAAGTCAGCCAAGCCGATCCTGAGTTGGATCTTTCGAAGGAATGTGTCGACTGTCGACTGGCTCCGTTCCGCGGCATCGCCGTCACTGACTTTATCCAGGCTGTGATCCAGAATTCGCGCCAGGCGCGCAAATTGCGGAACCGCGGACTTCCAGGTGAATTGACAGAATGCCGGATAAACGATTGCCAGGCTTTGGCCATGCGCAACCTGAGGATACATACCGCCAATCGCCATGCCGATGCCGTGGGGCAGGGTCACGCCTGCGCTCGCAATGCAGTATCCCCCCATGGTATCCGCCCACGCCATCGACTCACGTGCTTCGAGATTCGATCCATCGGCTAACACTCGCGGCAGATCAGTCGCTACCCTCCCAATCGCATCCCAGGCCATCGGTTCGATAATCGGGTTGCAACCAGGGTGCAGGGTTGATTCAAACGCATGACAGAGCACATCGAAGCCGGTGGAACGAGTAACTGCTGGAGGTAAAGTCACCATCAACTCGGGATCGACGATGGACACTTTCGGAAAGACATTTGGATGATAGATCGCCGATTTGTCCCGGGTCTTCGGGTTGGTAATTACGGCGACCTGCGTTACTTGCGAACCGGTACCGGATGTTGTCGACACGGCGATCACTGGTAAGGTTGCTGAAGTGGGCGCCTTCTTATAGAAGAGATAATCCCAGCACGATCCCTCGTGCGTTGCCTCGACCGCAATCGCCTTCGCACTGTCCATGCTGGATCCGCCACCTAGCCCGATCACTGATTGCGCTCCGAGTTCACGTGCCATGCGCGCCCCAGCCGCAATCGATTCAATAGTAGGATTAGGAATTACCCCATCAAAATGAGCAAACTGCAGTCCTGCCTGAGTCAGAATTGATTTCACCATCGCAAACTGGCTCATGACTGCCTGCGATTCCTTGCCTGTGACGAGAAGAGTCCGACTTCCAAAGCGGAGCACCACATCGCCAAGTTCTTTTACACGCCCCCGTCCACAAAGTAGTTCAGTCGGTTGATGATAATTGAATTTCAATTTGATACCTTCCTATTCAAGTGTTTTGCTGCAGGGATCAACGGATCAATCCGAATTGCCAAAGGAGGCGGGCGCACCGTGTTGCGTTAGCGTTTGCATCAATCGACATCGATCATTACCTTCAGCGTTTTGTCTGCCTGTTGCTCGATAAACTCGTAGGCCTGGGCGAATTGATCAAACGGGAAATGTTTTGTGACGAGCGGCCCGGTTCGAATGGCGCCGGATGCAATCCACTCGACGGCCTGCTCGTAATCCTGCTGCTTGTACATCAGTGTGCCGATCAGGCTGAGCTCGCGATCGCCAAGAACGGAGATGTCGACTCTCGGCCGCTGTTCAAACACACCCACAGCGACAATCTTGCCGCCCTTCCTGACATTCTGAATGGCGTCGTCGAGCGCCAACTCGGAGCCGGCCGCCTCGAATGCCACGTCGAATGCGGAGTCTCCGAACACCCTCCGCACAGCCGCATTAAGTTTCTCGTCACGCACGTTGCATGTTGCGTCTATGCCGCACTCTTTCGCCTTTTCAAGGCGGAATTGGCTAGTGTCAGAGATTAGCACTCTGCTTGCGCCGCGACAACGCGCCGCCTGAGCAACCAGGTTGCCGATGGTGCCGGCTCCCAGAACCGCGACACTCAGACCCCTCAAATCGCCGGCTCGCGCAGTCGAGTGCGCGGCCACTGCAACCGGCTCGACCAATGCGCCTTGTTCAAAACTCATCGTATCGGGCAACGGCACGATGCGATCTCTAGGCGCAATGATCAGGTCCTGAGCGCAGCCCGGCGCTTGAAAACCCTGAACTCTGAGGTTGTTGCAAATGTTGTAATCTCCGCGCAGACAGGGAGCACATTCTCCGCAAACGAGTTGGGGACGGACCGTCACCGTGCTACCCGGCCGCAAATCTGAAACTCCCGGCCCTGCTTGTTCCACGGTGGCGCTGAATTCATGGCCCTGCACGACCGGATAGCTTGTGAAGGGGTGCTTCCCGTGCCAGACATGGATATCTGATCCGCAGACTCCGATGCGCCGGACTCGCAGAAGAACCTCGCCAGCTTCAGGATTCGGCGCGGGAACCTGCCGATGCTCGATCTGCCCTGGCGCACTCATCACTGCCTGCCTCATCTTCGCCCTCCGCTCCTTGTTTCGATACCGGTTGCTGCAGTCCATTTCGCATCAAATTGCCTGTTATCGGCAAGGCCATGACTGGTATTTTTTTCACCATTTTCGGCAAACAGAGTTCGAATCGTTTTAGATTCACCTAAACTTACCCATATGCAACAACCTCCGAAAGTAATCCTGCTGTTGCCGTCCGCACGCGAGTTCGATCGCGGTTTGAGACGAGGAATTGTGGAATATGCTCACGCATATGGTCCTTGGGTTTTTTGCGAGGAACCGGTTCCCTATCTCAAACAACTCACAGCGAGTCAGCGGATGCGACAGTTCCGAAAGTGGAATGCAAATGGCGTAATCGCGCTACAGGATCGTTTGCCGGAAATCAAACCGTTGCGTCTGCCGACAATTGCCGTAATCGCCAGGCGCCGGATCGATCGCACGCATTCTCAATTGGTTTCAGACGACGATGCGATTGGTCAGTTGGGCGCCAGAACCATCCTGGATCTCGGAGTTCGACAGGCTGCCTATTGCGGATTGCCGAATTTAGAGTTCTCCGAAATTCGCG
>Ga0302281_10000928_pt1 | contig 21545 bp, 19 predicted proteins | sample III_Fen_E1_2_FD_198762 | JGI IMG/M metagenome (GOLD analysis project Ga0302281, IMG submission 198762) | Peat permafrost microbial communities from Stordalen Mire near Abisko, Sweden - III_Fen_E1_2 | ecosystem: Environmental > Terrestrial > Soil > Wetlands > Permafrost | place: Sweden: Abisko...
CGAATGCGGTCAACAGAGCAGGACTGGCCATTCAGGGATTCGATGCCCAGTTCGTGAGTGACCAGCGCGCGGGCCAGCATGTCAGCGATAGCACTTTTACCCAGTCCCGGCTTGCCGGTAAAGAGATACCGCCTGTCCATAATGGAACATCCCGGCGCGGTGAGTTTTGGGATTTGATTGAACAGGAGAGCGGCGATCTTGCCGCTTTTGCCAATGTAATCGGATGGTTTCATATGGTGAGGTCAGGCGAATAACGCGGACGCCTCGGCCAGCTCATCCGAGCTGAACGGTGCGGCGGCATCGCCTGCATTATTGGTTGCGGTTGGTTTGTGGGCGGAATTGCCCCGGCGTTTGAAGGGAATCGGTTTGGTGCAACTGTGGCTCCAGAACGACACTTGGCCGTCCGGCAGGCTGTGGCCGCGCTTCGCAAATCTGAATCCGCATTCGCAGAGTGAATCGCGCACGGCCTGGTTGTGGTCGCCGCGCAAATCGGCGCAGAGCCAGAGCCAGTCTCTTTCCGCCACGGCGGCGGCGTGTAGTTCAGGGTGGTTGGCATGGAGCCACGCCAATACTTCGGTCATGGGCAGTTTCTCTTTCATGGTTTAATCCTTACTGGGAGGCATCACAAAGATGCGGTTTGTGGTGGGACGGGGTGGAAGGCGGTTAATCGCCCGACACCTTACAGATACAGGCGAGGGCGGCTAGGAGACGGGCTGAAAATAGATGCCGACGAGGACGGCATCGGCGGGATGATGCTGCGGATGCCTGCGCGGCATGGTCGCGACAAAATCGCGGGCGGTATCGGTTAGGAACTTACGGGACCTGTGACTTTGATAATTTCCGCTATGGGTTTTGTGGGCAAAAAAAGCTCGGGCTTGTGCGGGTCTATGTTAACAATATATTCGCCAGGTTTTAGGGGATTAATGGTGACATATCGTTTTGTAAATTTGTCTAGTTGGTACGCGGTTTTTTCGATCAATATTGCCACAAGGGTTTTCATTTCCTGAATTTCCAAGATATTTAGTGGGAGAACGAAACCTATTATTTCATATCCAAACTTCGTGCTTTTTAGTCGGATCTGGTTGAGATTTCCGATTTCTGTTTCGTCTGCATGGAAATTGAGGGCATCCAAGTGTGCAACTGTCTTATGCCGGAGATCCATTAGATTTCTGTGAACTTTCAAATATTTTACTGGAATGAGTTTCTCATCCATACACCCAACTCCGTGGCACTTGGTAAAGGGTTTCGCGTAAGTCGCAATTAACCCAGCGGAAAGCACTCTAAAGACTCTTTCGTCAATGCTTTCAGCATTGCGTAACGAGTATTCGCAGCCCTTCATCACGGTCTGAAAGCATTCTTGCGAATAGTGGCGCAGCCAAAACTTTCTTCGTTCTTCCAATGAAGGGTGGTTCATGGATGCAGCATAAAAGCACAAACTTTCCAGTCGAGCAGATTTTCAGAGAGTTGATGGCCCACGAGCCGTGTGCCTCGGGTGTCAATCCTCATCCGGCAGCATGACGGTGATGGCTGGTTGCGCGTCGTCCATGTCGAGCGGGCCGCACGTCGCAATCAGTTTCACCAGCCGGGCAGCGCGGTTGTCGTTGCGGACGTAGAGCGCCACCGGGATGCGATCAACGCCGGGACGGGCGCGGAGGATGCCGAACCGCGTCATCCATACCACATCCCAGAGCCGCCCGGCCTCGTCCTGACACGACACATCCGGCGGCACGGCGACGTAGGCATCGAACACGGCGCGCGTCAGGAACATGGGGAACTTGATGCCGGCCTCTTTCGCGGTCGTGGTAACGTCCACTTGCACGCCATCGGCAAGGGCTTGTTTGCGGGTGTAGGCGAAGATGACTTCGCCGAACGTGGAGTCTGGTGTTGTTTTCATTTTTCAGTATTTCTTTACAGTTTGGTTTTACTTTGGTTTAAAGTTCGGCGATCTTTCGATCTATGGCGCATCTCAAAATACATGCAGCTCTACACGCTGATGTTAATCAAGGCTGGGTTTGGCTTGGCCGCAGCAACCTTCCTTACAGAAGCGTTGTCAGACTTTTCTCCACCGCCGCCAATAAGAGTGTTTATTGCGAGGCGCTGACGATTGATGATAACTTTTTACGCAACTACAATCGTGAGCCCCGGATTCCGATAACAGATCCGCAGTCAACATTGGTTGCTGCCGAGTGGTATCGTAAACGACTGGGCGACTTAAAAACGGGCACTGAATCCGATATTGAGGTGACACCAGCTAATTGCATGTATGGCCGTATTCGTGCGTGTTTAGACCACCCACAGATTGTTGTTCGCATTGCCGTCAAACTTGCGATTTGGAGTGTTGTCCTTGGTATTGCAGGCTTTATCTTTGGGATAGCTGGAATCATTTTAGGAATTATCCCTCTTTTAAAGTGATAAATAGAACACCTATAAAATTGCAGCCCGCCGTTGGCGCTGGCCGATACGCGTTGTGGTTCACGTTGCGAGTCGGTGGTGACTGGGCTTGTCCGTGAGGCGTTTTTGCAACACACAAAACAAACCAAAAGGAAACATATGCAAACAATGGCAGAAGCAGGAAATGGGATATATCAAAACGCGAAACACGAGTTCGACTACGAGCCAGTGATTCGCACAGCCATGCGCGATTTTGGCTTCCCCACTCAAGAGGCTGCTGAAAATGCTATGGATGCATTTCTTCAGTGGTTTTCATTGCTACCACTCGTTGAGGCCGGCAAAGGGTATGTGATGCTCAACTCCACGGTGGACGAGATATTTCATTCGTTCCTCCTCAACACTGCATTCTACCGTAGTTTTTGCCAGCGCACTTTAGGTGGGTTTGTTGACCACAATCCGCTCGACCAACCCAAGCCAGAAATGCCTATTCACGATTATGCTGTTTATACCGTGCGGCTTCTTCAGGAGCAGTTCGGGAGCAGTCTCAATCCATTGTTACAAGATTGGGTGACACAGGTCACGCAAGGGAGCTACAGGATTAGTTGTCTTGGTGAATGTCCGAGCAGTGCTGTAGCAATGAAGCACACTGGCATGGCGAGGACGCCTTCCGGTGCACCAATAATTGGATGATGTTATCCCCTGCCTAGCGAGTCGCTAAATCCTAATATAGGCTTCAGCGATCCGCTTGGCGGCTAACTTGAGCCGTCCTAGCGGCGGCTGATTCGTTAGCAATCCGCTGCTGCTCCCGGTGGTAGCGGTCACTCTCGGCCTGTGCCGCCCGTTGCTGCGCTTCCGTCCGGGTGTCCTTGTATTCGTATTTCTCCGGCAGGCTTTGTAGGGCTGACGCCGTGGTGTCGCTCTGATCGGATTCAACCTGCCACAGGGCATCCCAGCCTAACCATTGCGCGGCGTGCGCGGCGATGGACGACGCCTCTGGCCTGATGCCGTTGTGCGCCACGAAGTTTTTGTAGCCGGTTGACTCCGGCAGGTAGGACTTCTCCGCCCGGTGCCCGCAATGATTCCACGACTCTTTCAGGTCAATGACGCAGTGAGTGGACATGACCATGAACGAGAAAAGGTCGCGTCGGGTGTCGGCGATGGAGAACTCCAACCGGCTGAAGTCCATGTCGCCCTGCACGAGCGGTACATGGAACACGAAGCCGCGCGTTTTGCTGTCGTTGAGCCATGCTCCCTGCCACCAGACCTCGACGGCGACGAACTGCTGCACGATCTGCACCGTGGCAATGAACGCCGCCGCCGTTCCGGGTGGCACCTGATTGTCGTCAGTGGACACGACGATCCTGACTGGCTCGCCTGCTTTCGTCTCGGCGTTGACGACGCTGTGCATTCGCTTAAAGAAAGGTTGATCATCCCCCTCGGCCAGCAGCGCGGTGTCGCAATGCTCGCCCTCGTCACGACGGAGCCACTGGGCTTTCTTGGCAAGACGAGGGTCCAAGGCCAGCGTGTCCTCAACCAAGCGCCCTGCGGTCATCACAGCCTTCGAAAGGCGTGACTGGTCGCCGTTCACTGGAAGGTTACCAATCAACGCCAACTGGCGCTCGTCATCTTCGTTTCGACGCTTCCAGATGTTGCGCCGGCTCAAGCGGACGGCTTCGGTCATGGTCGGCAGCCGGTGAATGTGGAGCTGGGAAACCGGGGCGATTCCGTTGATGGGCGTTCGCGCCTTGCCAGACAGACGGTTGCTCATACGGGTGGGAGACCGCAGGTGTTGATGATCTGTTTGCGGGTGTCATCGGCCACGAGCTTGAACACCAGCGCCTCGGCAATCTCGGTCATCGGGATGCCGTGTCGGAGGGCGCGGCAGCCGTTGATGCTGGCTCGCGGGCTAATGAGCACGGAGTTGCCAACCTGTTGCCGCACCTTCTGAACCCACTCGACGTAACGCTTCTGGGTGTCGTGCGGTGCTGGCTGGCCAGACCGCCACGGTTGCGACGGCACGCCCTGTCCGCACGCCAGCGCCATCTCCAAGCCGGCATCGTATTTGATCTCGATGACCGCGAACCGGTCGAGCGTGGCCGCATCCAGCCGGTTACGCGCCGTGTAGCCCGCCACCGCACCGGTGCCGCGTGTATTCGCCAGCGCCAGCGTGTAGAACTTGGGGTGACGTTCAACCGTCTCGCCGTTCGGGAACAGGTAATGCGTGTTGGAAAGCAGCGCGTTGATGGATGCCACGACTCCGGGATCGCCGGTGTCAATTTCATCCAGCGCCACCAAGCCTCCGGCCTTGTAGGCTTGGTAGAGGAAACCCTCGACAAAGCCGCCATTCGCCACGTTGCGATAGCCTAGCAGCTTGGCGACAGTGAGTGTCGGGTCAACGCTGACGACGCGCGGCTCGATTTCCAGCATGGCCGCAACCTGCCGGGCCAGATGGGTTTTGCCGGAGCCAGCAGCGCCCCATGCCCACACCGGCACGTTTGAACGCAACCACGCCGTGATCTGTGGCACTTGCGGGTGCATCAGGCCGTCAACCGGCTTGACCTCGCCGGTTGCCGTGACGAACTCGACGCGGTGCGCGGCGTTGAGGGTCAGTTCCGCGACGATTTCTCTGACGCGATCAGTGGGGAACGAGCCGTTAGACAGATGCTTCTTCAGCTTGCCCTCGAATTCCTTGTCCGCCTCAAGCAACGCCTCGGTGACGGCTGAACGGGCGCACTTGTCGGCTATTGCCTCGACAGCATCGGCATCCACGCCCGTCGCCTGGGCCGTTACGCGGCCCTGCAACAGCTTGGCGAGCAGGTCGGCCACTTCGCTGTCACCGCCTGCCGCCGACGCGCTGGCGGGCGTCAAACTGCGTGGCTCGGCCACTTTGACCGGCTCCACGTCCATTACCTGCGGACGGCTGGCTGGCAGCACGACCGGCTGCACGTCCATCGGGTCAACGCGCTTACTCCCGTTGCCGGCCTGACCATCGAGCTTGCTCCAATCCGGCTTGCCGTTATCGGCGCACAGGGCGTTAAAGACCTGTTTGTAGAGCGCGGACTTGTCCTCGTTGCAGATGAGGGGGTCTGCGTGATAGTTCACGAGCAGGAAGTGTTTGCCGCTCGTGACGGTACGAAGATGGCTGGCAACGCGCATCTGCGCCTCGCTGCCGACCTTTTTGATGGCCGATGTCAGCCAATCAAACTGCCTTTCGACTCCGGGGGTTGTTTTAGTTTCGATCATAAATTCAGGAATAAAAGAAGCCGAGTTCGCGGAGGCTCGCCCACGCTTTGGGACGCTCTGGCGTGGCCTGGCCGAGCACCACATGGTCGAGGACTTCAATCCTCAAGAGCTGGCCGGCGCGGATCAGATCGCGCGTCACCTTGATGTCGGCATCCGATGGGGACGGCTCCCCGCTGGGGTGATTGTGTGCCAACGCAATCGCCGCCGCATTGGTCACGATGGCCGATTTGAAGACCTCACGAGCATGAACGAGCAGGGTATCCAGCGTGCCGGTGCTAATGATCTCAAACCCGATGGCATTGCGCCGGGTGTTGAGATGCACGACGATGAAGTTCTCCACGTCGGGCCGGTAGATCAGGCTGTCGGCCAAATTCAGTCGCAGGTAATCCACCAACCGTTCGGGATTGTCGAGCGCACTGCCCGATGGCAGCGCGTCGTTGAAGCGCGTCAGCTTGAATTCTGAGCCGCGCAGTTTGGTTCGCCATATTTTCATGATGTCCTTTGCCGGCCACAGTTGGTTTGGCTCTGTGGCCGGGAAAAGAGCCGCGTGGTAGGGGATGAAGACAGGCCGGGGGAGCCTACGCGGCCAAGGCCATGCCGGCGGGGGTGAGAGAATCAGAGGCGACCAGCAGCACACTGCGGCGTCATGGAAGGCTGGAATCCTTTCGGACTGCCACCTGTCCGTCATGCCCGTGCATTATTCACCTGCTGGCCGCCAAAACTGTTCGCAAAGCAGCTTATTTCTTGGCCAGCGAGGTCATGGCGCGGAGATTTTCCACGTCCATGCCCAAGCTCGCCGCCAAAGCGACTTCCAAGTCGGCCTGTGACGCCGGCAACGAACGCGCCGCCGGAGCCGCTTTGACTTCGCCGACTTTGTAGGTACGGACGCCCGATCTGCCGACGCTGATCTCCCGCGCCACTTTGCCCATAGCCACCTGAGCCGCGAAGTCCGCGCTGATCGCCGCCGTGAATTTCTGGAGGTGCGTGCCGTAGATGCGCTTCGCTTCGGCGTTTTTCAGCCCGTGCAGCTTGCGAAATTCCGAGCGCGGCATCGGCTTGAGGATTTCACGGCCAGCGGCGCTGACGGTTGACCGAAGGAAGTTCGCCGGCAACGCCGCGATGTTCGCCGACACTGTGGGATTGGACATTTGGACGAGTTTCATTCGGGAATCTTTCGTTTTACTTGGCTCTGGCTGGGCAATGTTTTGCCGCACGGACTTGCCACCGTGGACGATTGCAACCGCAACCGCCCGTGCATTACACCTCGCGCGACTCCGGCGTGCAGAACACGCCATCTACGCCGCGCAAGGTCAAAACGAACTTTCACCGCGCAGGACACGGTGAGATTTGACATGAAAGAACAATGATTCGACCACTCCACAACATCACGCGCTGTCCGCAACCATGTCGTCGCGGGGAAAGCCTGTGGACTGTCCGAATTTGACCGTGGACTCTGGCAAGCTGACGCCGCCCTGTGAATCCCGAACAGCCGCAACGCTAACGTCGCCGCCGTTCGTATCAGTCGCCGCAACGCGCATCGCTGCGTTTGCGGTCATATACCCAGTGCTGACTGGCTGTCCCTTTTACAGTTGTTATGCCGGCCTGTGGTTCAGGCTGACGTGGGAGGGGAAGTCTCCCGCAGGTTTAATTTTACTCGCCCAGAATGTCGAAGTGACTTTGAGAATCAAATTTCCCTGTGGGCCGTGCGGCGGATGATGGTTCGACTGCGAACTTCGGACACCCGTTGGCACGCCGGAAACTTTTTTCCGATGGCTTTCAGCGCGTCGGCCATTGCTGGCGTTCTGCTGACGCGGCAAGGTTTTGGGGAAGGTTTTGCGACCTGCGGTTTTCTTTCAGCTTTCCGCCGCCAAGTTCGTCTTTTCGGCAACCTTTCGGTGTTCGACTTTCGGAACACCCTGTATTTGAATAGTTAGCACAAACGCAGTCACCCTATGGGAAAAGGGTGACAGCTTTGATTTGACGGGCGCACGCGACCATTTGGTGCGCACGGGTGGCGGGGGTGGGTGGGGTTTTGCCAGGGCGTGTTCGGGGAAACACAATGACCGGTTTCTCTACTTTCTGGAAATTGGGGTTGAAAATTATCGAGACCATCCGCTGACGAGTTTGCGATTGCCTAAAAGCTTTTGCGGATTACGATGCCCGCCAACCTGCATGGCAAAAGCAAAAACTCAGAAAACCGCCAACGGCTCCGCCCTCAATTTCGAAGCCCAGCTTTGGGCGGCTGCCGACAAGATGCGCGGGCACATGGATGCCTCGGAATACAAGCACGTCTGCCTTGGCCTCATCTTCCTGAAATACATCTCCGACGCCTTCGAGGAAAAGCGCGAGCAACTGCTGTTCGGCTTCTCCGATCCCAAGAGCGAATGGTTCATCAAGGACGAACCACAACGCGCCGAAGCCGCCGAGAATCGCGACGAATATCTCGCAGCGAATGTCTTCTGGCTGCCGCCCGAAGCCCGCTGGCACACCATCAAGGCCAAGGCCAAGTCGCCGGAGATCGGCAAGGTCATTGACGATGCGATGGGCGCGATTGAGCGCGAGAATCCCACCCTCAAAGGCGTGCTGCCGCGCGATTACGCCCGGCCCAGCCTCGACAAGGTCCGGCTCGGCGGACTCGTGGACATCATCAGCAACATCGGCTTCAACGAATCGGCGGCCAAGTCCAAGGACGTGCTCGGGCGCGTCTATGAATACTTTCTCGGCAAATTCGCCAGCGCGGAAGGCAAGGGCGGCGGCGAGTTCTACACCCCGCAATGCGTTGTGCAGGTGCTCGTCGCCATGCTTGAACCCTACAAAGGGCGTGTGTTCGATCCGTGCTGCGGTTCAGGCGGCATGTTCGTGTCCTCGGAAAAATTCGTGGAGGAACACGGCGGACGCGTGGGCGACATCGCGGTTTACGGGCAGGAATCCAACTACACCACCTGGAAACTGGCGCGGATGAATCTCGCCATTCGCGGCATTGACGCCAATCTCGGCCCGCGCAACGCCGACAGCTTCCGGGCGGATTTGCACCCCGACCTCAAGGCCGATTTCATTCTCGCCAACCCGCCGTTCAACATGGGGGATTGGGGCGGCGAAAATCTGCAACAGGACGTGCGCTGGAAATTCGGGATGCCTTCTGTCAACAACGCTAATTACGCATGGGTTCAGCATTTTGTGCATCACTTAGCACCAAATGGAAAAGCTGGCTTCGTCCTTGCAAATGGTTCGCTTTCATCGGGACAAGATGCTGATTTTTCAATTCGAAAACAACTGATCGAAGACGATGTGGTTGACTGTGTCGTTTACCTCCCTCCTCAACTCTTTTACACCACGCAAATATCCGTAAGCCTCTGGTTTCTGTGCCGCAATAAACGCAATTCAAAAGAACGAGTTCGCAACGGAGAAACGCTTTTCATTTACGCATACCGGATGGGGTCTTTAGTTGACCGAATTCATCGCGAGCTTTCAGCCTCTGAAATGGAAAAGATCACGACGGCATACCAAAGTTGGCGTTCTGCGCGAGGGGATTATGCTGACGAACCAGGTTTCTGCAAAAGCGTAGCCACGGATGAAATTCGGAAACGTAGCTACTCTCTCGTTCCCGGAAAATACGTCGGCTTTTCTCCATCTGCTGCTGACCATGGGGATGCACTTGACGCCGAGTTTATCTCAGCCTTGCGGAATGATTTCGAGGGGCTGTCTCATCGCATTAGCGAAGCGTGCGATGTGTTGGAGGAATTATCAGATGTCTAAGCATCCCCATCAATGTCCCGACGGTTGGGAACTTGTGTCGTTGTTTCCCTCGAAAACGACAGGCGTTGTGTCGCGAGTGACGAGCGGTGGAACTCCGTCCACAGCAAAGGACGAACTCTGGGATGGGGGAATTCCATGGCTTACGCCAAAAGAGGTAACAAAGCTCCGCGATAACCTCTACGTATCGGAAACAGAGCGCACAATCAGCGAGGAGGGCCTTAAGAATTCGGCGGCCGCATTTCTTGAACCCGGGACGGTCATGCTAACCAAACGCGCGCCGGTCGGGGCTGTGGCCATCAACGCCATTCCCATGGCAACAAATCAAGGATTCTTGAATTTTACGTGTGGACCGAAGCTTCGTCCGCTCTTTTTGGCCTTCTGGCTTCGGCTTAACGTGGATTATTTACAACAGATGGCAAATGGTTCGACTTACCTAGAGCTTTATCAAAACGATTTACACGATGTCCTTGTTTCCTTGCCCCCAATTGAGATTCAAGATGGAATTTTACACGCGGCCAAATCGCTCCAATTTCTTTGTTTGGTTGCGGAAGCCGAACAGCAGTTGTCAGACAACGTAGAGCTCTTGCGTGATTTGAAAGAACGGACTGCGCGTTTGCGGCAACGCAAAGACTACCTTTTGCGGAAATTGTTTTTGGGAGAAATCGCACCGTCCGAAATCAGAAAACAAATTGCATGAATGATGAGGCAGCAGAAGACCCACGCGCACCTTGGAATTTCTTCGCCGAGAAGGACAAGAAGAAGTTGGGCAAGGCAGGTTACGCAACGCCTCGCGGCGGCGCGAAGAATGCCTACCAAAATCACGTCTATCGAAACAACAAAGTAATTATTCCATTTGAGAGGATCATTGAGGGCGTTGACTTAAGCGTATATCAAGATGGTTACGTCGTTAGGCTCTACCCCGACCAGTATTTCGAGTCGCCTAACAAGCCAAGGGGTGAATTCCTCACCGGAAACACCAACGGCATTGCAGTTCGTGTCGGTGAAAATGCGTTCGTTCTCTATCGGTCGTATTCTGCGTATGACAACTTGCCCCCGCTGGCAGGCTGGGAAGTTCGTCACTTAATAAAAAAGGGCACAAAAGTTATTCGTCGCGGCTTAAATGCAGCGGATGTTGGTCAATACATCTTAAGAATTCCACGGCTTGGTGATCGTCCTGCGCGCACAGAAGGCCCTCCGCAAGGAATCTTCGCTCCCGAATATGCTGATGCGGAAACAAACTTCCTGTCGCAATGTGTTCTTGCTTGGTTGATAATTCGCACGGTTGGTAGCCCTTACACCACCGCTCAGGCAGAGGAATTGAAAACGATTCTTGCCGAAAACGACCTTCTCGATGATGCGATTCGTGAAAAACAAGGTGTCATCTCAGGTGGGATTACCGCATGTCCGCTATGCGGTAAGAAAATAAAATATTCCCAACTGCATGCCATGCTTGATCTGAGTGGCGCAGCAGGTTTGGGAAACGCAGGCGCACAAGTGCAAGGCGCAACGCGTTCAACGATTGTGAACCTCTTTCACCTCGACCCTTTGCGATATGGCGCGCTGCTTCATGAGCCAAAAACGGTTGCGTGGGGACACGCCGTTTGTAACACGGTTCTCGGTCAACGCAAGTGCCACCCTCTGGCGGCGCTTCAAGAAGATGGAATGAAGCTGGGAATCATTGCAGAGGACGGGATAGAGACGTTTGGGTGGATGAGTAAAGATTTTGAAATGATTCGTTCGTCGGCAGGCGATGTCTGGATTCGATTGGTCGCATCGGTCGTTGAAGGAACTGATGAGCCTGCATGAAAACTTTTGTCTTTGAATGCAGCACTGTCACATTCCTTGATTGCGTGCAGAAAAATCTGTTCGGGTCGAATCTTCCGTGGCCGCTCCAAATCAAAACTGGCGACTACTGCTGCCTCTATCACTACGAAGTCAATACGCTATTTGGTCTCTGGCAAGCGAACGGCGACGGTGGAAAGAACCTTGTCCCAAAAGCGTGGGGCGGACGTTTCCCTTTCCAAGTGAAGGTCGCCCTCGTCACGCCCGAAATCGTTGAACTACCCAAGGCAAAAATAATCGAGGCTGTGCTAAACCCGGAAACCGGTAAATGTGACAACGTGCTAGAAGGAGATCGCACCGAAAGCCTGCTTCGAATACTCCGCAATCCTCATACAACATGAACGCTGCTGAATCCCGCACCCTCGCCGCGCTGCTGCCGAAGCTGCTGTCGGGCGAGTTGCGCGTGCCCGCATAAACTTTATGTCTGTTAGTTACATTCCAGAAAAAGTTAAAATCCGGCTTTGGGGCAAGGCTGGCGGGCGTTGCGAGTATGAAGGTTGCAACACCAAGCTCTGGCTCGATTCCCTTACGCAGCAAGAATTCAACGCGGCATATATCGCCCATATCATCGCTGACAGCCCTGATGGACCACGGGGACATGCCAAACTCTCAGAAGAGCTAAAATCCGACCTCACGAACCTAATGCTGATGTGCGATAAGCATCACCGCTTAATTGATCGAGACGACATTGCTGGTCATTCTGTGGATAGGCTGAGAGGGATGAAAGCGTTACATGAAAGCCGAATTGATATTCTTACTGACATTGCCCCGGACAAACAAAGTCACGTCCTCCTTTACGGAGCAAATATAGGAGTTCAAGGATCACCCCTATCCCTACGCGAGGCATCGCAGGCCATGATTCCAAATCGTTACCCCGCGAGTCCACATCCGCTGACAGTAGGGCTAGGCAATAGTTCATTTGAAGATCGCACTCCTGAGTTTTGGAAAATTGAGGCGCTACAGATTTGCAACATGGTTGTGCAGCAGTTACATCCGCGCATTAAGAGCGGCGAGATCACAAATCTTTCAGTGTTTGCGCTCGCTCCGCAACCTTTGTTGATTTTGCTTGGAGCGGAACTATCCGACATTCCATTCGCCGAAGTTTATCAACGCCGTAAAGAACCACAGTCATGGCGTTGGGAAGACAACCCGACGGCATTTGAATTTACTGTGGCGCGGCCCGCAGTCGAGAAAGTAGGCGATGCAGCTTTAGTCTTTGCTCTGAGTGCAACAGTTACAGATGAGCGCATCACAGCCGTCTTAGGAGTAGATGTTCCAATCTGGCGGGTAACGATTCCAAAACCTGACAATGATTTTGTTCGTTCACGAGCGCAGGCCGAAGCGTTTAGAAAGACAATTCGACTTTTGTTAGACCAAATAAAAGCATCGCACGGAGAAAACGGCCTGATTCATGTTTTTCCCGCAATGCCCGTTGCGCTCGCGGTGGATTTCGGGCGAGTTCTGAATCGAAAAGCCGATCTGCCCATTGTTGTGTATGACGAGAACAAGAAAAATGGTGGGTTCATCCGCGCAATTGCGCTGAACGAGGTGAGAGGTTGATTATGAATGGAAACCCAATAGGAGGCGAATTGCTTCAGATTCTGCGAGACCTTGCGGATGAATTGGATGTCCCGCCAGCGAAATATCAAGAGGCACAAGACAGATACGAAGCTGTTGGGAAGTGGCTCAATGAAGATCCAGCGCTGAAATATCGAGATGTTCAGGTTTATCCGCAGGGCTCGTTTGCACTTGGCACTGTTATCAAGCCGCTCGCTGAACAAGATTATGATGTAGATGCGATATGCCGTTTAACTTATCGCCAAACGGAGCTCACACAAGAGCAGTTGAAAAATAAGGTTGGCGATCGGCTAAAGGCGCATGGCACTTACGCCAAGATGCTCGATCCGCAAGACGGACATCGTCGTTGCTGGCGTTTACAATACGCCGATGGATCACAGTTTCATCTTGATATGACTCCTGCAATCCCAGATGACGCAGCGCGTTGGGTTAGTGCGGGAGTTCCGGCAGCACTGGCACAACACGCAATTTCAATCACCGATAAGAAGACGTGGCATCAGAGTGGAGATTGGCCCAAAAGTAACGCCACTGGCTATGTCATTTGGTTTAAGGATCGGATGCGTGTAATACTGAATGAGCGCCGTCAAATACGCGCGATGGAGAAAAATGCCAGGGTTGAAGAGATAAAAGATTACGAAATTCGCACTCCGTTACAGCGAGTGATTCAATTACTAAAACGTCATCGGGACATCCGCTACGGCGACGATGAAGATCGGCCCATTTCAATCATCATCACAACGCTCGCTGCAAAGGCCTATCAAAATGAATCAGACATAGAAAAGGCACTTTTTAATATCGTGCCAGGGATGCGAAAAGGAATTGAAAAGCGCAACGGTGAGTGGTGGATTCCTAATCCAGTCAACCCTCTTGAAAACTTTGCTGACAAATGGAAGGAAACACCACGCAAATCCCAATTGTTTTTTGAGTGGCTCGATGCAGTGGAGCAAGAGCATAAGGCTCTTCTGACACCTGAAGGATTCCAACGGGCAGGAGAATATCTGACAGAGGCTTACGGCTCGCGCGAATCAGGGCAAGTGATGTCAAAATATGCGGAGCGCCATAAGGGTCAGTTGGTAAAATATGGGAGCGCACCGTTAATTCTTAACGAATCTATCCGCGAATTAACATCATTTGACTTGCCTCAACGGGAAGCCCCGTCTTGGCCAGTTGTTTCAACCAATAGAGTCAATGTAACTGTTAAGTGGCGAAGGGCTGGAAATTGGTTATCCATCGGAAGCGGGTATGTGCTTCGCGGAAGCGACATCCGTTTTCAAGCGACTACAAATGTATCAGCACCTTATGACGTTTATTGGCAAGTGGTGAATACCGGAAAGGCCGCGCGTGTAAACGGCGACCTGCGTGGAGATATTTTCAAAGACAAAGAGCCCATGTCTTTGACTCATGACGAAACTGCCCGTTACCGAGGCAGGCATTGGGCAGAATGTTTTATTGTGAAAAATAATCTTTGTGTCGCTCGGAGTGGCGAGATATTGGTGAATATCGTTTAGCTAGATGAATTCAATCCGTGAATCCGTAGTAGAACAAGCTGCGCTCGATTGGCTGGACGGCTTGGGCTATGAAGTTTTGTCCGGGCTGGTCATCGCGCCGGGCGAACCAGCAACGGAGCGCACAGACTACAAGCAGGTTTTTCTCTTTGATCTGTTGCAAACCAAGCTGGAGGATTTGAATCCTAGGAGTTCACACTAAAGCCCATGCCCTTCAACGCCGCACATGCACTCCAACTTCTGCGCCTCGGCACGCAGAATCCCGCCGCCGCGTTTCGCGACGATCAGGAGGCGGCCATCCAGCATGTGGTGGATGGCCGCGGGCGTTTGCTGGTGGTGCAAAAGACGGGCTGGGGCAAAAGCTCGGTCTATTTCATCGCGACCAAACTGCTTCGTGAGCAAGGTTTGGGGCCGGCCATTTTGATTTCACCCCTGCTGGCATTGATGAGGAACCAGATTGCCGCGGCAGAACGCATGGGAGTTCGAGCCGTGACCATCCACTCCGGCAATCGTGACGAGTGGAATGCAACCGAGGCCACCATTGCCCGAAACGAAGTGGACATCCTCCTCATCCACCCGAAGCGCCTGATGAACGAACAGTTCAATACGCAGGTGCTGGCACGCATTGCCGGCACTGTTTCGCTGGTGGTTATAGATGAAGCTCATTGCATCTCAGATTGGGGCCATGATTTTGTTCCCGAGTATCGTCTGATTGAGCGACGGATTCGGCTGCTTCCGCCGAATGTGCGCGTGCTGGCCACCACGGCGACCGCCAACAACCGGGTGATGGAGGATTTGCAAAAGGTGCTCGGCCCGAATCTGGCGGTATCGCGTGGAGATTTAAGCCGTTCGACGTTGCTGCTGCAAACGATGCGGATGCCAAGTCAGGCGGAGCGTCTGGCGTGGCTGGCAACGCACCTCCCGAATATTCCCGGCAGCGGGATCATCTACGCGCTGACGCAACGTGACGCCGAGTGCGTGGCCGAATGGTTGAAGTTGCGCGGACTGGCCGTGGAGGCTTACCACAGCGGTTATGAACCGGAACGCACCAACGCCCTGGAAGACGCGCTTCTCGCCAATGAGGTGAAAGCGTTGGTTGCCACCACGAAACTGGGAATGGGCTTCGACAAGCCCGATTTGGCCTTCGTGATTCATTATCAAACGCCCGGTTCGGTTGTGGCTTACTACCAACAGGTGGGCCGGGCCGGACGCAATCTGCCCGCCGCATTTTCCGGGGCATACGGAGTGTTATTGAGCGGTAATGAAGAAACCGACATTACGAATTATTTCATCGGCAGTGCATTCCCCACAAGAGATGAAGTGGCGCAGGTGTTGGCGGCTCTCGGTGCGGCAGCGGAGGGGCTTTCAGTCAATGGCTTGATGGATCGGATAAACGTCAGCTACGGAAGAATCGAGAAAGCGCTGTTGCTCTTGTCGCTTGAATCGCCTGCGCCAATCGCCAAGCAGGACAGCAAGTGGACGCTGACCGCCGCGAACTTGAGCGAGGAATTTTGGCAACGCGCTGAGCGATTGACTGCACTGCGCCAAACCGAACAGGCGCAGATGCAGGAATATGTTCAGCTTCAAAACGGGCACATGGAATTTCTGATTCGAGCACTGGATGGTGATCCGGGTTTGTATCACGTCCCGAATCTCGCGCCGCTGCCTTCGGACGTTGACGAATTGGTCGCGCGAGATGCCGTGGCCTTCCTGCGGCGACCAAGTTTGCCACTGGAGCCTCGCAAGAAATGGCCGCCAGGAGGGCTTGCGAGTCTTGGCGTTCGTGGAAACACAAACATTCCTCCGGAAAGGAATCTGCGGCCCGGAAAAATTTTGTGCATGTGGGGCGACGCTGGCTGGGGCGATTCGGTTCGGTTGGGCAAGTATCGCGATGGCCATTATTCCGACGAGTTGGTAACAGCCTGTGCGACCATGTTCAGGGAATGGGCACCCAATCCGGCCCCGCAATGGGTAACGAGCATCCCTTCACTGCGCCATCCTAATCTTGTGCCAGACTATGCGCGTCGTCTGGCGGCCGCCTTGAACTTGCCATTCCATGTTGTGTTGGAAAAAACCGACCTGCGTCCGCCACAGAAGGAAATGGCGAACAGCGCCCAGCAGGCCCGGAACGTGGACGGATCTTTGCGGATTTACGGAAACGTGCCGACCGGGCCGTTGCTGCTGGTGGATGACATGGTGGATTCAAAGTGGACTTTGACGGTGGCCGCTTTTCTATTAACCTCAAACGGAAGTGGACCGGTGCATCCGTTGGCACTGGCCTCAACTGCAAACGCTGACGAATGATCGAGCCTCTAACACCAAACACGCAGGCCATCCTGCTGCTGACCGCCCCGTTGGTGGCCGGACGCGGCGAGTCGTCGTGCGATCTGCTCACCTTGGGTGAATACAACAAGCTCGCGCGCATCCTGCGGGAGAAGCAGAAACAGCCTGCTGATTTGATCGGATCAGACGCGCAAGATTTGATGGAATTGTGTGCGCAGCCATTTGGCCGCGAGCGGTTGGACGCCCTGCTCGGACGCGGGTTCTTGCTTAGTCAGGCGGTGGAACGTTGGAACGCGCGAGCAATCTGGGTGATCAGCCGAGCAGATTCCCGTTATCCCAAGCGTTTGAAGGCACGGCTTAAGGAAGATGCTCCGCCTCTGCTTTATGGCTGCGGCGAAATCGGTTTGTTGGAAAAAGGCGGGCTCGCAGTTGTCGGCTCGCGGCATGTGGATGATGAACTGATTAGTTTCACCGAGAACGTCGGACGGCTGGCGGCCAAGGCACATCGAACCATCATCTCCGGCGGGGCGAAAGGAATTGACCGGGCGGCCATGCACGGTGCCCTGCTGTCGGACGGCGAGGTGGCGGGCGTGATGGCAGACAGCTTGGAGCGCGCAGCGTTGGCCCGAGACAATCGCGAGCCGTTGATGGAGGGCCGGTTGGTGCTCATTTCGCCTTACGACCCGGCAGCGGGATTTAATGTTGGCCACGCGATGCAACGTAACAAGGTCATCTATGCCCTCGCCGATGCCGGATTGGTGGTGACTTCGGATTTTGAAAAGGGCGGCACTTGGACGGGGGCAATCGAACAACTTGAACGGCTTCATTTTGTCCCGGTGTTTGTCCGAAATGGAAACAATGCGGGACGGGGAAATGCCGCGCTCATTCATCATGGCGGCCGGCCCTGGCCAAACCCGGAGAATGGAGCAGAACTTGGCCGGGTGCTTTCCGCAGCAATGGAATCAGTGGCGGCGGAACCCAAACAGGAAGCGCTTTCCTTCGCGTTGCGGGAGCAGCCGGTTGCATACGCCAGCCCGGTTAAACCAGCCGAGCATGTGAATGTCGTTAGTGAAGGGCCAAAAGTAGTTTCATCCCCAGCCGAGGAACTTTTCAAAACCGTGCGCGAAATACTGCGGCGGGAACTTTTGGCTGGTCACACTGAAGCGGAAATCGTGAGTCTTCTTGGCGTGACCAAAACTCAAGCGAAGGAGTGGCTGGCCAAATTGCTAAAAGAAGGAGCGGTCGAGAAAGTCAAAAAGACCAAGCCGGTTCAATATCGTGTAGCAACCACCACCGAACGGCTGCTTTAATGATCAACGAAGCCATAGTTGAACAGGCAGCGCTCGACTGGCTTGGTGGCTTGGGCTACGAGGTGTTGTCCGGGCTGGTGATTGCGCCGGGCGAACCGGCAGCGGAGCGTTCGGATTACAAACAGGTTATTCTTTTTGACCGGTTGCAGACTAAGCTGGAGGATTTGAATCCCCAGATTCCGCTGGAAGGTTTGCAGGAAGCGTTGCGCAAACTGCGTTTGGTCAATCATCCGACGCTCATCGAGAACAACCGCGCGTTTCATCGGTTGCTGGTGGAAGGCGTGGATGTGGAGTTTCGCAATGCGGACGGTCAAATCGTTCACGACAAGGTTTGGCTGATTGATTTTGCGAATCCCGAAGCCAATGAATTTCTCGCCGTCAATCAGTTTACAGTTGAGGAAGGCCATTTTAACCGCCGCGCCGACGTCGTCGTTTTTATTAACGGCATTCCGCTGGCGGTGTTGGAACTCAAAAACATTGCAGACGACTCGGCGACCATCCGCAAGGCGTTCGACCAGTTCCAGACTTACAAGGCGCAAATCCCGTCGCTGTTCCACTCCAACGCGCTGCTGGTGATTTCCGATGGCCACCAAGCAAAGCTTGGAACCATTACGTCGGATTGGGAGCGGTTCATGACATGGCGCACCGTCACGGGCAAGGAGCTTGTGCCGCCCGGTTCGTTGCAACTGGAAACGATGCTTAAAGGTGTGTTCGAGAAGCCTCGCCTGCTTGATCTGATTAAAAATTTTGTTGTTTTTGAAGATGATGGCGAAAAGGTAGTGAAAAAGCTGGCGGGCTATCATCAATTCCACGCGGTCAACAAAGCTGTCGCAACCACCGTTGAAGCCTCACGGGCCACGGGCGACCGACGAGCGGGCGTCATCTGGCACACGCAAGGCAGCGGCAAAAGTCTTTCGATGGTTTTCTACGCCGGGAAAATCGTCCAGCACCCGGCGATGGAGAATCCGACAATTGTTGTCCTCACAGATCGGAACGACTTGGATGACCAGCTTTTTGATACGTTCTCATTTTGCAAAGAATTGCTGCGGCAGATACCCGTTCAGGCGGAGAGCCGGGAACATTTGCGCGAGTTGCTCAACGTCGCCAGCGGCGGCGTGGTGTTCACCACAATTCAGAAATTCTTTCCCGATGAAAAAGGCGGCAAGCATCCGCTGCTGTCCGACCGACGCAACATCGTCGTCATCGCCGACGAAGCGCACCGCAGCCAATACGATTTCATTGACGGCTTCGCCAAGCACATGCGCGATGCGCTGCCCAAGGCGTCGTTTATCGGCTTCACCGGCACGCCGATTGAAAGCGGCGACAAGAACACGCAGGCGGTGTTCGGCGATTACATTGATGTTTACGACATCCTGCAATCGAAGGAAGACAAGGCCACCGTGCCGATCTATTACGAGGCGCGGCTGGCGAAGATTGATTTGAAGCCGGAGGAACGCCCGAAGATTGACCCGAACTTCGAAGAAGTGACAGAAGACGCGGAGGAAGCCACGAAGGAAAGTCTGCGGCGGAAGTGGGCGCAACTGGAAGCGATGGTCGGGACGGACAAGCGCATCGCGCTCGTCGCCGAGGATTTGGTAAAGCATTGGGAAGCGCGTTACGCCGCGATGGAAGGCAAGGCGATGGTGGTCTGCATGAGCCGCCGCATCTGCGTAGAACTTTACAAAGCGATCCAGAAACTGCGCCCAGACTGGCATCACGACGACGATGACAAAGGCGTGATGAAAATCGTCATGTCCGGCTCGGCCTCGGACACTCTGGACTGGCAGAAGCACATCCGCAGCAAAGCCCGGCGCGAAGAACTGGCGAAGGCGTTCAAGAATCCGAAGAAGCCGTTCCGCATCGTCATCGTGCGCGACATGTGGCTGACCGGCTTTGATGCGCCGAGCCTGCACACGATGTATGTGGACAAGCCGATGCGCGGTCACGGTCTGATGCAGGCCATCGCGCGGGTGAACCGGGTTTTCAAAGACAAGCCGGGCGGGCTGGTGGTGGATTATCTCGGACTGGCCGAGGAGTTGAAACAGGCGCTGGCTGATTACACGAACAGCAAAGGCAAAGGCGACATCACGCTGGATCAGGAGGAAGCCGTCGCCGTGATGCTGGAGAAATACGAGCAGGTCTGCGCCATCCTGCACGGGTTTGATTACGGCGCAGCCGCCGAGGCCACCGCTGCGAAACGGTTGCCGTTCATCGCGCAAGCTGCCGAGCATGTGCTGCAACAAAAAGACGGCAAGCAACGGTATCTTCAAGCCGTATCGGATTTGTCCAAGGCGTTTGCGCTGGCTGTGCCGCACAACTCGGCACTGGAGATTCGCGATGAAGTCGGATTCTTTCAGGAAGTCCGGGCGGTGCTGGCCAAGAGCATCAGCGAAGGCGGCGTAAAATCACCGGAAGAATTGGAGCTGGCCGTCCGGCAAATCGTTTCCCGCGCCATTTCATCCGATAAGGTCATCGATATCTTCGACGCCGCTGGCTTGAAGAAACCGGACATTTCGATTTTGTCCGACGAGTTTCTGGCGGAAGTCCAACATTTGCCGCAACGCAATCTTGCCGTGGAGTTGTTGCAGAAGCTGCTCAACAACGAATTAAAAATCCGCTCAAAGAAATATCTTGTTCAATCCCGCTCGTTCGCCGAGATGTTGGAAGCCACCATCCGCCGTTACCAGAACCGCACCATCGAAGCCGCCCAAGTCATCGCTGAATTGATCGAACTCGCCAAGCAAATGCGCGAAGGCCAGAAGCGCGGGACGGAACTGGGTCTGACGGATGATGAAGTGGCTTTCTACGATGCCTTGGAAACCAACGACAGCGCCGTGAAAGTTCTCGGCGAACCCACATTGAAGGACATCGCGCGCGAATTGGTTGCCCACGTCCGCAAAAGCGTGACGATTGACTGGACGCTCCGCGAATCCGCCCAGGCGCAAATTCGCGTCATCGTCCGCCGTATCCTGCGCAAATATGGTTATCCGCCGGACAAGCAGGAGAAGGCCACGCAAACAGTTTTGGAGCAGGCCAAGCTGCTTTGTGGCGACTGGGCGGATGCTATGTAAGTGATGCCACGGTAGCAGGGGGGCTTTTACCCATCCCCCACCACTGCCTCTCAAACATCTATGCCTGCGTAAATTAGAATCGTAGAATCGTTGCTGGCAGAAAATGTTCCAATCGCAACGCATGCTCAATGGAGTCGAGAAGATGCTTCAAATTAATCGAAGCCGGTGTCTCATCGTTCGGTTGAGGGTTCAGGGTCTAGTCGGAAAAAGATGAGTCACGCCGTACTAATATCGTTGCACGCGATATCCGTTTGGTGTGTGCTTGGCTGGCAAAACACAGCGGCCTCTGGTATTGGTCTTGTATGACTTTTGTATGACTTTTTGATGGTTTATGGAAAAGGCCGTAAGCGACAGGAAAAGCCGTTAAGCGCACATGCTCAAATCAGCGATTGGGATAAAACCATTGATTTATTTGAACATAATACGCTTTTTCCTAGTAAAATTGGATTGGTGGTAGGTGATGGATTCGAACCATCGAAGGCATAGCCAGCAGATTTACAGTCTGCCCCCGTTGGCCACTTGGGTAACCTACCAAAACCAGTCTAACCGAGCACCGAAATCAATTA
>Ga0302281_10000936_pt1 | contig 21486 bp, 20 predicted proteins | sample III_Fen_E1_2_FD_198762 | JGI IMG/M metagenome (GOLD analysis project Ga0302281, IMG submission 198762) | Peat permafrost microbial communities from Stordalen Mire near Abisko, Sweden - III_Fen_E1_2 | ecosystem: Environmental > Terrestrial > Soil > Wetlands > Permafrost | place: Sweden: Abisko...
GAAGCTTGAGATCATGCGGGACAGCCGGCTTGGCAGTTTCGGCGGGCTGGCGCTGGTGTTGAGCGTCGCGCTTCGGATTGCCGCGCTGGCGGCCTCGCCGACCACCTGGGCGGCCCTCAAGCTGTTGATGGTGGCCGGAGCCGTCTCCCGAGCCGCCATGGTTGCGGTCAGCCATTGGCTGCCCCCTGCGCGACGGGATGGCCTGTCGGCCAGCTTGGGGGGGCCGGCTCGGGGTGCAACGCTGCTGGCTTTGGTTTTTGCCCTTGGCGTTGCCATTCTCCTGTTGGGCTTCAAGGCCCTGCCAGTCTTAGCCGTCGCGGTCGGCATGACCCTTGCCGTCATGCGCCTAGCACAGCTTCAGATCGGCGGCCAGACCGGCGACGTCCTGGGTACCGTTCAACAGGTGGTCGAGATTACCGTGATGGTCCTAATGGTTGGGCTGAAATGAGCCTCGTAACCCGCTGGTGGTGGGTACGCCACGCTCCGGTGATCAACCATGGGGGCCGCATCTATGGCCGGTTGGATGTCGATTGCGACACCACCGACTCAGCTCCGTTTCTGGCCCTAGCCGCCGCATTGCCGTCCCATCCGGTCTGGCTGGCAACGCCTCTGCGGCGCACCCGCCAAACATTGGCGGCCATTCTGGCCGCTCGGGGCAACGAAAGCGTCACCCCCATCCTAGAACCCAACTTGATGGAGCAGGATTTCGGCGCTTGGCAAGGCCTAACCCATGCCGAAGTCAGCCAGCAACGCGGCGGCGAAGCCCATCGTTTCTGGATCAGCCCGGCCACTGAACGCCCCGAAGGCGGCGAGAGCTTTGCCGACGTGGCGGCGCGCGTGGCACCAACGGTCACCCGCCTGTCAGAGCAGTATGCCGGACAGGATGTGGTGGCGGTTGCCCACGGCGGCGTGATCCGTGCCGCCTTGGCCCAAGCCCTGGACCTGCCCCCCGAAATCGCTCTCCGTTTTTCGGTTTTCAACCTGTCCCTGACCCGCCTTGACCACATCGTCCCCGATGACGGCGGACCGGCGGTGTGGTCGGTGGTGTCGGTGAATGTTGGCTGTTAGCGGCGGGGTTGGTTACAGGTTCCGGGACTCCTTATGCCATCGAGCCTTGATGGTATCAGAGAGAAAAGCCGGCCTTCATCCCGCCGCTGCGCCCCCCATCTCCTCGAGAGTCCGGCATAACAGGGTAATATCCTGATCACGGGACAAGCGGTGATCGCCGTCTTTGATCAGAATCAATCGGACATCCCGCGTGGTCAGGCGCTCACCCAGGCGGGCGCTGGTGGTCCAGGGCACATCGCGATCCGCAAGGCCGTGGATCAGGCGCACCGGGCATTCCAGAGCAATCGGATCACGCAACAGCAAGTGACGGCGCCCCTCTTCGATCAGCGCCAACGTGACTGGATACGAGTCGGAACCGGCCTCTCCCCCTGCGTCAAGCTGGCCGCGCTCAAAGAGTGCCTGTCGCTGCCGATGGTCCAACGAACCCCAAATCAGGTCTTCGGTGAAATCAGGCGCTGCCGCAACCCCGACCAACCCGGCCACCCGTTCTGGCCGACTGAGGGCCACCAGCAGCATGATCCAGGCGCCCATGGAGGATCCCACCAAAATTTGCGGCCCGCTGGTCACGCGGTCGAACACCGCGCGGGCATCTTCGGCCCAAAGGCCGATGGTGCCATCGACGAAACGGCCACTGGAGCTGCCATGCCCCTGATAATCGAACCGCACAAAGCCGCGCCCTTGGGCCTTTGCCCAAGCCTCCAGCGCCAACGCCTTGGTTCCGGTCATATCCGACTGAAATCCACCACAGAAAATCACCCCTGGCCCGGCTCCCGCTGTGGCATGAAATGCTATGGTAGCTGCACCCACCGTCAAACTATGGTAAGCGGCGGATGAAGAACCCGAAGCGGCGGTCACCCATGGGGGCTGGTGCGATCCGGAACCGGCATGATCGGCCATAAGCGATTTCCCCTTGTCCGAGACCATCATGGAAACAGGCCAACAGCTTAACATCGAGCCGCAAGGATACAAGCCGGCGGTGAAGACCCTCTCGGCGAAGGCCGATGGCGAGGCGTGCGCTGGCGATGTGCCCAGCCCGAGCGGCCCTCTGCCGCCCCCTCCCTTGCCCGTGGTGCTCCAGGTGCTGCCCGGTTTGGTCACGGGCGGCGCCGAACGGGGCTGCATCGACGTGGCCGTGGCCCTGGCAAACGCCGGAGCCCGGACACTGGTTGCCTCCAGCGGCGGCCCGATGACGCGCGAACTGGACCGGGTGGGAATCGAGCACATTACACTGCCGCTCGCCAGCAAAAACCCCTGGGTGATCTACCGGAACGCCGCCCGGCTCGAGGCTTTGATCCGCCGTCACCGGGTCACTATCGTCCACGCCCGCAGCCGCGCCCCGGCCTGGAGTGCCTGGATGGCCGCCCAACGCACCGGCGCCCGGTTCATCACCACTTTCCACGCGCCCTATAATTTCAGCAGCCGCCTGAAGTTTCTCTACAACGCGGTCATGGCCAAGGGCGAACGAATCATCGCCATTTCAAGCTTCATCCGCGACCATATTCTGACCCATTACCCGGCAGCCCCGGAACAGGTGCGGCTGGTCCATCGCGGAATCGATCCTGCCATTTTCGGGCCCGACCGCGTCAATCAACCGCGCATGATCCAACTGGCCAAACAATGGCGACTGCCCGACGATCGGCTGGTGATCCTGCTGCCCGGACGCCTGACCCGCTGGAAAGGACAATTAGACCTGATCGACGCCGTCGCTAAACTGGGGCGTCGGGACGTCTGTTGCGTGCTGGTGGGCGGCGACCAAGGCCGTCACCGTTATCGGAGCGAGTTAGAACGCCGGATCGCCCATCATGATCTGGGCGGTATCGTCCATATCGTCGACCATTGTTCAGACATGGCCGCCGCCTACATGCTGGCGACGGTGGTGGTTTCGGCCTCGCGGGAACCGGAAGCCTTTGGGCGCGTGATCGTTGAGGCTCAGGCCATGGGCCGTCCGGTCATTGTCACCGACATCGGCGCGGTGCTGGAAACCGTGATTCCAGGCGTGACGGCGCTGGTGGTGCCACCCGCAGACCCCGAAGCCATGGCCCGCGCGCTTGATCAGGCCCTCAACATGACCCTAGAGGAACGAGCAACCCAGGCCAAGCAGGCCATGGCCCATGTCGCAGCCCATTTCAGCAAGGACCAGATGTGCCGGCAAACCCTGGAGATCTATCGGGAATTGGCCGCCAGCCCGCGCCCAGCGGTGATTCCCCCCTGATCCCGGCGCAGACGGGCGCGTCCGCGCGCCCCCTAGAGTTCACACTGGGGCTTCGCGCACATGGACGCGCGGGGCCGCCAGGATCATGGTCCTTCCACATAGTCAGCCGCGACAAACCCGGCAAAAGCCGACAACACATAAGCCGTCACCGAAAACATCACAAACACCAACGCATTGACTCCATGGCCGCTGTGCAGCATATGCAAGGTTTCAAGACTGAAGGCCGAATAGGTGGTCACACCACCGGCAAAGCCAATCATAAAGGACCGAGTCTCGGCAATCACGGCACGGGTGGATAAGCTGGCGGTAAAGCCGGCGATGAATGAGCCGATCGCGTTGACCAAAACTGTATCTAAAAGAATCGTCCCGTGGGCCTGCTTAAACAAAGGGTCCAAGGAAATCGCGTACCGAAACATACCGCCAAGGCCGGATCCGATGGCAAATAATAGGTATTCGATAATCATCGACCAACCTTCCTGATCGGCATTTACGGGCTCCGCTCTTTTATACCATCGAGCCTTGATCTTGACCCATCAAGGCCGCCCCCAGACGCCGGTATCCCCCTCACGGCCCCATGATCGCCGCCGTTCCGGCATAGCCGGCAGCCACCGCTGCCGTTCCTCCCAGAACCGAAACCAGGACATTCACCAAAGCCAACCCCCGGTCACCTTGACGCAACAACGTCATGGTTTCCAGGCTGAAGGATGACAATGCCGTGAAGCCACCGCACATCCCGGCCCCGAAGAACAGCCGAGCCTGCTCGGACAACAGACCGACGGGCACCGCCGCCATGACCCCGATGGCGAACGACCCCAGGACATTGATCAAAAGGGTGCTCCAGCGGATATCGACATCCAGGATCGCCAGATAGCCCTCAATGCCAGCCAACAGCCGCCGAAGCAATCCGCCAAGAGCACTCCCCAACCCCACCAGCAGCGCGCCTTCCATCTAGTCTTTCTCCGCAGGATCAGGACTCCGCCCCGCCCCCAGTGCCACCACCTTACCGGGATTCATCAGTCCCAGTGGGTCTAAAGCCTGTTTGATGGTCCGCATGACTTCGTAGGTTGGACGTCCGAATTCTTCGGTCAGAAATTGGAGTTTGCCATAACCGACGCCATATTCGCCGGTACAGGAGCCTCCCAGAGCGAGGGCACGACGCACCAATCGCCGATTGAGGCGCTGCACCTCCATCATCTCGGCGGCATCGGTGGGATTGACCACGAACACCAAATGAAAATTGCCATCCCCCACATGACCGATCATCGGTGCTGGAACTTGGCAGGTTCCAAGATCAACGACGGTTTCGGCGATACATTGGGCCAGCGCCGAAATCGGCACGCAAACGTCGGTGGGAAACCCTTTGGCCCCCGGTCTCAGCGCCAAAGCGGCGTCGTAGACTTGGCTTCGGGCGCGCCACAGCCGAGAGCGCTCTTCGGGCCGAACCGCCCATTGGAAATCGGCCCCATCGAAATCCTGGGCAATGGCCGCCGCCGCTTCGGCCTGCTCGACCACTCCGGCCTCGCTGCCGTGAAATTCCAGAAACAGGGTCGGCGTCTCGGCCAATGTCAGCTTTGAATGCCGATTCACCGCCGCCATGGCCAATCCGTCCAGAAGTTCCAACCGTGCCACCGGAATGCCGCACTGGATGATGGCAATCACGGCATTGACCGCTTCGGCGATGCTGGCAAACGGGCAGACCGCCACCGAAACCGCCTGGGGAATGCCGTGCAGGCGCAGGGTCATCTCGGTGATGATCCCGAGTGTGCCTTCCGAGCCGACGAACAGCCGGGTCAAATCATAGCCCGCCGCCGACTTACGCGCCCGCCCTCCGGTCCGAATCACTTGGCCGCTGGCCAGCACTACGGATAATCCCAGCACCGCCTCACGCATGGTGCCATAGCGCACCGCATTGGTGCCGCCGGCACGGGTGGCGGCCATGCCGCCCAATGTGGCATCGACGCCGGGATCAATGGGGAAAAACAAACCTGTGTCGCGGAGATGCTCGTTCAAACGCTTGCGGGTGACGCCGGCCTCAACGGTCGCATCCATATCCTCAACACTGATCCGGGCCACACGATCAAGCCCGGACAGATCGATGGAGAGACCACCACCCAGCGCCCCTACGCCGCCTTCCAGCGACGTCCCAGCCCCAAACGGAATCATCGGCACCCGATGTTGAGCACAGATGCCCACCGCCTCCGCCACCTCGGCGGTTGAGGTTGGAAAGACAACCCCGTTCGGCGGACGACACTGGTGATGGGACTCGTCCCGGCCATGCCGTTCGCGAACCACTGCGCCCACCGAAAACCGCTCGCCAAAGCGATCCGCCAGCCGACGGGCGGCGTCAACCCACCCTCCGGGAACCGGCGCCGCCTCGCGCCCCACCCTATCCCGCTGCTTGGACACGCTGGGGCTGATCATCGCCCTGGGGATCACGTAAAACGTAACCGCGCCCCCAGACCGTCTCGATGTAGTTCTCGCCGCTTGAGGCAACAGCCAGCTTCTTGCGTAGCTTGCACACGAACACATCAATAATTTTCAGCTCGGGCTCATCCATCCCACCATAGAGATGATTTAAGAACATCTCTTTGGTTAAAGTCGTGCCCTTGCGTAGCGACAGCAATTCCAGTATCCCGTACTCTTTTCCGGTTAAGTGCAAGGGATGATTGTCAATCTCAACAGTTCTCGTATCAAGATTGACCGCCAGCCGACCTGTTCGGATAATGCTGTCAGAGTGGCCTTTGCTGCGCCGAACGATAGCCTGGATGCGTGCCAGCAATTCGCGCTTGTCGAACGGCTTGGTCAGATAGTCGTCGGCGCCAACTCCGAGCCCTTTGATCTTGTGATCCAACTCGGTCAGACCCGACAAGATCAGAATCGGTGTGGCGACGCGGGCTGCCCGCAAGCGCCGCAGCACCTCGTAGCCGTCGATATCGGGCAGCATCAAATCCAGGATGATGATGTCGTAATCATACAGCTTGCCGATCTCCAGGCCATCTTCTCCCAGATCGGTGGAGTCGACGATATAGCCATCCGATTGCAGCATCAACTGGATGCTCTTGGCGACGGTTGAATCGTCTTCGACCAGCAGGACCCTCATGGCGACATCCCGATGTTGACCGCGCGAAAGCGGCGGCCCGATGTTGGCGGCCCGACAGTAGCGGCCCGATAGTGATAGCCTGTGTTGAAAGCCCAACCCTCGCAGCCCAACCGGCTCCGAAGCCGAAGCTCCCGGCGTCCTGGTCTGAAAGAGGCCGGTGCCCCCGTCATCAAACCCACTCAAGCCGCCCCATTAACGATAAATTCCACACGCCCCCAAAATCAAGGAAACTTCATCTCCCGTTAAAGAGTTTCTCGGCGCATAATGAAAGCGGTCGATCGGATGGCTGAATGACTCTGTTTTCGGCCCCCTTAGACTCTCCCTCCCCCATTGGCGAGACCGCTCGTGTCACTAGCCCTTGAACAGTTTATCCGACAGGTGGCGCGGATGCCGGAAAGCCGGCGCTATGGCCGCGTGACCGGCGTGCAGGGATTGCTGGTGGAAGTCGCCGGCATTGAGAAGCATTTGTCGGTGGGAGGGCGCTGTGTCGTCCTGGCCCGAGGCGGGCGGCGGGTGCCCTGCGAAGCGGTTGGGTTCCGTCAAGGGCGCGCCCTGTTGATGCCACTGGGAACGCTGGAAGGCATCGGGCTCGGCTGCGAGGCCGAGTTGTCGGAGGACTTGGCCTCGGTGTTTCCTTCCCAGCATTGGCTGGGCCGAGTGGTCAATGCGCTGGGAGAGCCGGTGGACGGCGGCGGCCCACTTCTGGCCGGTTCGGTGCCGGTCCCGGTGCGCAACGCTCCCCCTCCCGCCCACACCCGCCAACGAGTCGGCAAGAAAATTGAATTGGGCGTGCGCGCCATCAACACCTTCCTGACCTGCTGCCGGGGTCAACGCATGGGCATCTTTGCGGGCTCGGGCGTCGGCAAGTCCTCGCTGATGTCAATGTTGGCGCGATTCTCCTCGCCCGAGGTCGCAGTGATCGGCCTGGTTGGTGAACGGGGCCGCGAAGTTCAGGAATTTATTGAGGATGATCTGGGCGCCGAAGGATTAGCCAAAAGTGTGGTGGTGGTGGCCACGTCGGACGAACCGCCCTTGATGCGCCGTCAAGCCGCCTATATGACGTTGGCGGTAGCCGAGTATTTTCGCGATCAAGGCCGGGATGTGCTGTGCATGATCGACAGTATTACCCGTTTCGCCATGGCTCAACGCGAAATCGGCCTTTCGGCAGGGGAGCCGCCCACCACCAAAGGCTACCCGCCCACCGTCTTTGCCGAGCTGCCCCGCTTGTTAGAACGGGCCGGGCCAGGGCCGGTCGGATCCGGCTCCATCACCGGCTTATTTACGGTTCTGGTGGAAGGGGACGATCACAACGAGCCAATCTCGGACGCCGTTCGCGGCATTCTGGATGGCCATGTGGTTTTAGAGCGCACCATTGGCGAACGAGGCCGCTATCCTGCGATCAATATCCTGCGAAGCGTCTCGCGAACCATGCCCGGCTGCAACTCGCCCCAAGAGAATGAGCTGGTTACGCATGCCCGCCGTTTATTGGCCGCCTATGATAATATGGCCGAGATGATCCGCTTGGGCGCGTATCGGCGCGGCAGTGATCCCACCGTGGACGAGGCGATTCACTATCAGCCAGCCCTCGAAACCTTTCTCAAGCAAGGCAAGAAGGAACGGACCAGCTTGGCCGATGGCTATGCTGAGTTGGCCAAAATTCTTGGTCGGCCCGCCCCATGACCGATCTGCGCGGCCTGATCCGACTCTATCGCTTGGAACTGGACGAGAAACAGCGAGTGCTGGCCGGATTGTACAATCGGGAAGACCAGTTGCGCACCGACGCCGCTCGGCTGGAGGACGAGATCAAGGCCGAACAGCAAACCGCCCAGGCCAATTTTGAGGTCTCGTTCGGCTATGCCCGCTTTGCCCAAGCGGCCCTAAACCGTCGCACCCAAATCGCCCGCGCCATTTCCCATGTTCAAAGCGAAGTCGCAGCGGCCACCGAAGAGTTGGCCGAAGCCTTCCAGGAACTCAAACGTTATGAGTTAGCCCAGGAAGAACGAGAGCGGCAGGAAAAGCAGAAACAACGACACAAGGAAAATGAATTGCTTGATGAAACCGCCGCCATCGGCTTTCGTCGCCGACAGCAGGAAGAAGAAAGCGGTGAACGATAAAGATAAGGGCTCGCCGATATAGCTCGGCTCTTTGCGGGTATGGGCAGAGCCTACGAACACTCTGCCCTTCCCGAACGGAATTACGCGATCCGGCAAGCCTCTTCAAACGCCAAACGCGGATTGCGAGGGTGTGGAACCGACGCATCGGGATAGCCGAGATTCACCAGGATATTCGACCGCACCCGCCCATCGGTGAAGAAGGCTTCATCCACCTGCTTTGGATCAAAGCCGGACATCGGGCCGGGCACCAGCCCAAGTAACCGCGCCGCCAGGATGAAATATCCGGCTTGAAGCGTCGCATTCCGAAACGCAAAAACCTCGGCTCCGGCGGGGTTACTGGCAAACAAGGCCGGAACATTGACTTGGGGAAAGAGACGCGGCAAATGCTCTAGAAACTCGGAATCGGTCCCGAGCACTGCCGTAACTGGCGCCTTCCGGGTCTTGTCGACATTACCGGGAGACAAGGCTGGCAAAAGGCGCTCCTTGGCCTCGGCTGTGGTGACAAACACAACACGCAACGGGCTGGCGTTGAACGCGGTCGGTGCCAACCGAACCATCGTCCATAACTGCCGAAGCGTTTCCTCCGACACCGCCTGATCCGAAAAGCCGGTCGCAGTCCGGGCCGCGAAAAACAACCGCTCGCTGGCCCAAGCGAGGCTCCCCTCGCCGTCGGCTTCTCCCTGATGGTGGTGATCGCACATGGCCTCTTCTCCCGTGGTCGTGATGAACGCCGCCAAAATAATGCCGCCCTAAGCCTCAAAGCCAGCCAAGCTGCTGCATCCCTCACCCGCCGCATCCCTCACCCGCCGTTGATGATCCCACGCCGTTGCAAAAAGCGCCAAATATCGGCATAGGCAAACCATGTCATAGCCACATTGCCACCGACCGTAGCGCCTTTTCCAGTTGGACTATGGCGATTAACAGCATCGGGAAGGTGCGTTTTGGTCCATTCCAGCACATCGAAGGCATGAAGAGCCCCAGGGTAAACCCGCAGATCAATATGCTCTGGATCGCGTTGGGCGAGCTTGCGGCAGGGTTCGGCGGGCGTCCAGTCGTCGGCATCGCCCACCAGAATCAAAGCTGGCGCCAGATACTCTGCCGTTTGCCGCCTGACATAAGAGCAATCCGGGTAAAGCCCAACCGCCGCCGCAAAACGCGGAGTATCCGCCGGACGCGGCCCAACCCGCAGCGCCGTGACGACATCAAGGGCGACTCCGCCACCATGGGAGAACCCCATGGCCACGATCCGATCGGGCCGCACAAACGGCTGATCCGCTAGGTAATCGAGCGCAGCATAGGCATCAACAGCGCGCATGCTGGACGTCACCTGCCCGCCTCGGGTGCAAATCTGAGCGATACCGCGTGGCCGCAGACTATCAACCGCCAATGTCGCAAAGCCAAGATTGGTGAAATAAGCCCGCCACAGAACTTCATTGCTGCGCATCCCGCCGCAGCCATGTAACAGCACCACACCAGGAAAGGGCCCTGGACCGGGCGGGCGGCTGAGATAGCCCACCAATTCAGGGTGACTGGCGGTTGCCGGCAAATGCACAACCTCACTACCCGCTGCGACATGCAGGCCAGACGGCGCCTCGTCATGTGGCCGAGTGACCGACAATCCCCAGATTGGGCCAACAAGCAAGGATTCGGACATCCACATGGGAAACCTCCAAAACTCAGGCGAATGAGACGAGCATCTTCAAGACTTTCACCCCCTTCAATAGCCGCCTTTACATCTTAACCAAGCGCCATGAAGTCACCATTCCTGGTGAAAAATCTCGCAAGAACAGAGAACAAGCTGGCTTCATTACCCGATTTTTCTCAACAGGCTGAAGCAGCCTATGCTAGTACTCAGGCATTCGATAATATACAGATACTATTATCTCCTGACCCTTGCCAGCTTCCAGGCTACAGCAAACGACCCTACGCTCCACCATTCAGTAAATAGGAGTGAGAGAGGCTATAGGCCATGGGCCAGCCCTTATATATATTGCTGAAGCAAGGCCGTCAACCTGAAATGCTGCACATGCGAGATGGACTTTTATGTCTCATCACTCGCATTTTTGGCAAGAAACGTCATTAATAAAGGATTAAAGAGGGTCTGAAAAGTCGTTCGTAAAATTATGACTTTTTCATGTCTGGATTGGGAACGCGGCGCCTTCGCCGTTCCAGAGCCGATGGCTGCGACGGTGGGCGGTTAGCAAGGCGACAGACCCGTGGTCTGCCCGAGCGCCAGAGCCCCGATGGGGTCAGTCTCATCGGGGCCTGGCACGAGGCCCCAGAGCACCACAAGAATCAGTATTGATCACCTAGCACAAGATATCGGCCATGTGATCGGCTAACTCTTCAATCGCTTTTGGTGTATAATCTGAAATGGCATCAATGGTGATATAAACATCGCCATATGAAATAGCCACTTCGGATCGATAGCGGGTCGCCATGGTTCGCATCCGCCTGTTTGATAACAGGCAGACCACATGGACCTTGGTGATTCCTTGGTTTCGGAGGAAGATTAAGGCGCGCGACATCAAATTGCTGCCAATTCGACTGTTCTGGAATTGGCGTTCGACGCTAAAGGCTAACTCGGCATTGGTCGGCGACGGTGCGGAGTCATAGCGGATTTCGGCGGCTCCCCGCAAAAGAGCATCTTGAAAATAGCCGATAACCTTGGTGCAATGCCAATCGATACTGGTACAATAACGCTGGATTGTGCTTTCCGAGACATGCGCGGCAAAACGAGCCGTGCGCGAATCTTCGTCCAATCGAAGAAGATGATCTCGATACTGTGAGACTTCTCGGCGGAATAACGGGCGGTAGCTCTTCATGGTCCGGTCCCCCCCGCAGCGAACTCTTGGGTCTCCACCCCGGCTTAACACACCGGGGGGGAGACCAAAAGCTCTCCGTTCGATATCAAACGGCCAGTTTCACCATCCCCCTTAGTCTTTCATGCTGCCGGTGGCGGTGAAACGGGTATGCCACGAGAACGCTTCTTCCAGCACATGCGGGGTATGGCCGCTGCGCTTACCGGCTTCCCGAATGTAGTCCTGCATCAATTCGCGATAGGACGGATGGACGCAATTTTGGGAGATCAGCACCGCACGCTCACGCGGAGCCAAACCGCGCAAATCGGCCAAGCCGCATTCCGTAACCAGAATATCAACGTCATGCTCGTTATGGTCAACGTGGCTGACCATCGGCACGATGCTGGAGATTTTGCCGTCCTTCGCCAACGACTTGGTCACGAAGACCGACATATAAGCGTTACGGGCAAAATCGCCCGAACCGCCGATGCCGTTCATCATGTGGGTGCCTTGAACGTGGGTCGAATTGACGTTGCCGTAAATATCGGCTTCCAGCGCGGTGTTGATCCCGATCACACCTAAACGCCGGATGACTTCAGGATGATTGCTGATTTCCTGCGGACGCAGCAACAACCGGCTCTTATAGCGGTTGATATCCTGCAAAACATGTTCGTGCCGGGAGGTTGACAGGGTCATCGCCGAACCGGAGGCGAAGTCCAACTTGCCCGCATCGAACAAATCGAAGGTCGAATCCTGGAGCACCTCGGAGTACATCTTGAGGCTGTGGAACGGCGAATCAATCAGCCCGTGCATCACCGAGTTCGCGATGGTCCCGATACCAGCCTGAAGCGGGCTCAGGGTATTGGTGAGGCGACCTTTGGAAACCTCATACTTCAACAGCTCGGTCAAATGACCAGCAATGGCGCGGGTTTCTCCATCGGGCGGCTGAATGGTCGAACAGCTGTCGGCCTTCTGCGTCACCACGATCGCCTTGATCCGCGACGGATCGATCGGGATGTAAGGAACACCGACCCGCGCGTCCGGGGACATCACTGGAATCGGCGTCCGATAGGGACGACGCGTCGGAATATAGACGTCGTGCATACCTTCGAGAGCCGGCGGCTGAGTCAGGTTCAGCTCGATGATCAACTGCTCGGCCAAAATGGCGAAGGTTGCCGAATTTCCAATCGAGGTGGTCGGAATCAAGCCGCCGTCTTCGGTGATGCCGCACACCTCGATCACCGCGACGTCAACCGGCCCCATCTGCCGGCTGCGCAGCATCTCCACGGTCTCGGACAGATGCTGGTCAATAAACATCACTTCGCCGCGATTGATCGCAGCGCGCAGGGTGGGGTCACCCTGGAACGGCAGACGGCGCGACAGCGCCTTGGCTTCGGTCAGCATCCGGTCAATGTCGCTGCCCAGCGAAGCGCCGGTCATCAGCGTGATCTTGAACGGCTCCCGTCGAGCCCTTTCCGCCAACGCCAGCGGAACCACTTTGGCTTCACCGGCTCGGGTGAAACCGCTCATGCCGACAATCATACCGTCTTTGATCAGCGATGCCGCGACTTCGGCATCGACAATTTTATTCCACAAAGACTTCATCCGGATGCGATCGCGATACATAGAACCTCCCTAAGGTTGATCGACTTCTTACAACAACGGAATCTTCGCCAGAATGAAGAGTGCTATACCGGCAAACGTTCCCAAGGCATAACTTGCGCCGCTTAAAATTCCAACCTGCACGCTGATAGACTAAGCCTGACACAACGTCAATACAGATATGCAGAGAAGAGTAGGCGCCCAATTATGGCAAAATTAAGATTGACTCAAGCTCAGAACAAAAACCCCCGATAGTGGGCGCAATCGCTTCACCCCCTCAACAATAACAAGCATTAAAAACAATCAATGGCCCCCAGCCCTACAAGCAAGCCCCCTCCCCTACCCGACTTCAAGCATAAGACTTCGGATAAGGGAGCGGGAATTACGGGGACTCGACGTTAGGCCGTAGCTATTCCAACAATCCCCCCCAACCGCGCATACTGCCGGTGGCGGTGAAGCGGGTGTGCCAGGAGAACGCCTCTTCCAGCACATGCGGCGTGTGGCCGCTGCGCTTGTTTGCTTCCCGGATATAATCGCGCATCAACTCGCGATAGCTGGGATGAACGCAATTTTCAGTGATCAAGACCGCACGTTCACGGGGGGCCAGGCCGCGCAAATCGGCCAAGCCACACTCGGTGACCATGATATCAACGTCATGTTCGGTGTGATCCACATGGGTCACCATCGGCACGATGCTGGAAATGGCACCACTGATCGCCAAAGACTTGGTGACAAAAACCGACATATAGGCATTACGGGCAAAATCGCCCGAACCACCGATGCCGTTCATCATCTGGCTGCCCTGGACATGGGTCGAATTGATATTGCCGTAAATATCGGCTTCCAGAGCGGTGTTGATTCCGATCACCCCAAGGCGCCGGATAACTTCAGGATGATTACTGATTTCTTGAGGCCGCAGAATAACCCGGTTCTTGTAACGGCTAATATCCTTTAAAACATTCTCGTGACGACCCGTCGATAGGGTCATCGAAGACCCCGAGGCAAAATCCAATTTCTCAGCATCGAACAGATCGAAGGTCGAATCCTGAAGAACTTCAGAATACATCTTAAGGTTATGGAACGGTGAATCAATCAAACCATGCAGCACCGAATTTGCGATGGTGCCGATGCCGGCCTGAAGCGGTGCCAACGTATTGGTCAGTCGTCCCTTGGAGATTTCGTACTTGAACAGCTCTGTCAAATGACCGGCGATGGCGCGGGTTTCATCATCGGGCGGCAGCACCGTTGAAGATCGATCCGCCTTGTGCGTAATGACGATGGCCTTAATGCGCGACGGATCAATCGGAATATAGGGCAGGCCCACTCTGGAATCCGGCGACATAACCGGAATTGGGGTTCGATGCGGACGGCGTGTGGGAATATAGACGTCGTGCATGCCTTCCAAGACAGTCGGCTGCGTCATATTCAGTTCAACGATCAATTTCTCGGCTAAAATCGCAAAGGTCGCCGAGTTACCGATCGATGTTGTGGGAATCAGGCCGCCATCTTCGGTAATGCCAACGACTTCGATCACCGCAACGTCAATCGGCCCCATCTGCCGACTGCGCAGCAGCTCCACCGTTTCGGAAAGATGCTGATCGATAAACATGACTTCGCCGCGATTGATTGCGGCGCGCAGCGTCGGATCCCCTTGGAACGGTAGGCGTCGTGACAGCGCCTTGGCCTCGGTTAGCATCCGGTCGACGTCGCTGCCCAATGAAGCGCCCGTCATCAAAGTGATCTTAAGCGGTTCCCGTTTGGCCCGTTCAGCCAGCGCAAGCGGGACGACCTTCGCCTCACCGGCTGGGGTAAATCCGCTCATCCCTACGATCATGCCGTCTTTAATCAGCGCAGCCGCCTCTTCGGCCTCGACGACTTTGTTCCATAGAGATTTCATCCGGATGCGATCACGATACATGGGGCCTCCCTAAAACCGACGATCTTTGTCTATATTGCATCACATCACCCGCGCGACAGCGAGCATGGGCCAATGAGTGCCAAGGCTGCCGATACGCCGCAAGCATTTGCCTCGCCGCCCAAGCATACCAGCCAAGCCGGCATTTACAACAAGCCTGATCGACGAAAACGTAAGGGTAGGATTGTGGCAACATTATGGAGAACGCCGCCATCAATCGAGAACAGTAAGGTTATGCTCTGGCCGCTAACACCGGGGGTTCGTTGGTTTGGGCATCGCGATCGGTCAGAGCAATGGGATAATCACCCGTAAAGCAGGCATCGCAGAATTGAGGTGCGGCACTGTCACGCCCCTCGACCTGCCCCATCGCCCGATAGAGCCCATCAATCGACAGAAAGGCGAGGCTATCGGCTCCAATATACTCGGCCATCTCTTCGATGGTCATGTTATGCGCCAACAACTTTCCCTCTTCGGGGGTATCGATCCCATAGAAGCAAGAATGACTGGTCGGAGGGCTAGAAATTCTCATATGCACCTCGGAGGCTCCAGCCCCCCGGACCATCTCGACGATCTTCTTAGAGGTTGTCCCACGCACAATCGAATCGTCGATCAATACCACCCGCTTACCCTCAATAATACTGCGGTTGGCATTGTGTTTCAACTTAACGCCCAAGTGACGAATGGAATCGCTGGGCTCAATGAAGGTTCGGCCAATGTAATGGTTCCTGATGATCCCCAGTTCAAACGGGACGCCGCTGGCGGCGGCATAACCAAGTGCTGCCGGAACGCCACTGTCAGGCACCGGCACCACCAAGTCAGCGGCAACAGCACTCTCGCGCGCCAGTTCCCGGCCAATTCTTTGGCGAACGCTGTAGACTGAATGCCCTTCCATGATACTATCGGGACGGGCAAAGTAAATATATTCAAAAATACAGAAACGGTGGGGTCTGGGTTGAAATGGCCGCAGGCTATGAACCCCGGAACTGTCCAACACCAACATTTCGCCGGGTTCAACATCACGAATCACTTCGGCTCCGATGATGTCCAGAGCACAAGTCTCGCTGGCCAAAACATAGGTCGCGGGTGAACCCTCGATCCGTCCCAACACCAAAGGCCGCACACCCAACGGATCCCGAACGCCAATCACCGTATCCGGCGTCAACGCCACCAGTGAAAACGCGCCCTCCACTTGGCGCAGAGCCTCGACCATTCGGTCAATCACCGAACCACCGCGCGCGGTGGCCATCAGGTGAACAATCACTTCGGTATCGGTGGTGGACTGGAACAAACAGCCCCGCCGCACCAACTGCCGACGCAACATCAACGCGTTGGTCAGGTTGCCGTTGTGAGCCAGAGCAAAACCGCCGCATTCCAATTCGACGAACAGCGGTTGAACATTGCGCATGACCGTCACGCCACTGGTGGCATAGCGGACATGGCCAATGCCGGCTCGGCCCTTCAGCCGATCAATCACCTCGTGCTTGGAAAAATGTTCGCTGACATGGCCAAGCCCATGGTGGGGATGGAACTGCTCGCCATCAAAGGTGACGATGCCGGCGCATTCTTGGCCTCGATGTTGCAGGGCGTGCAGCCCCAGCGCCGTGACGGCGGCGGCCTGGCTGTGACCGAATACGCCAAACACGCCACATTCCTCGCGCAACTTGTCGTCGTCGAAGGGGTCGGTGGTGAACATAGGACAAGACCTCGATAGCGGAGCGGGCGGACATCTCTTATCAAAAGAGATGGCGTGTTCTGGCTCAGTTGGTATTGGTCGTGGGGCCGGTGCTGTTCTTGATCAGCCGATCAAAGTCGCTGCGATCCTGCTTTTGATAGCCAGCATCGGCGGGTGGGGGAGCCGCCTGGGGCGTGGCCTCGGGCTTGGGCATGGTCAAACGCCGCAGCGCCTCGGCATCCTGAAGCCGCTGAAGGGCCATATCCTTGGCGGCGTCGGCCTGGGCGGCAGCATCGGTTCGCATTTGACTGGGGACCATGGACTGAAGATAGGCCGCGCCGCTCTCGGCCAAGGGGCGGGTCCGAGCCGCCTGCAACCAATCAGGCCGGTCCTTGGGATCAGGAATCAGCCATGACACCACCATCCAGGCCAGCGTCACCAGCACGAGGCCGCGCGCCACACCGAACACGAGGCCAAGCGAGCGGTCCACCGCGCTGAGGGCCGAATCATGCACGCCTTTGGAGATTTCGTGAGCCAGCACCGACAGGATCACCAGCGCCAGCACGAACACCCCGGCAATGGTCATGCCATCAGCCAACCGCGATGGCTCCACATGCGCCCGCATGTAGGGGTCGAGATAGGGGCGGATCGCCAGGGTTACGAACACGGCACCCACCCAGGCCGCCACCGAGAGCACCTCGCTGACCAGGCCACGCACCAGGGCCAGCACGGCGGAAAGGGCGATCACCACGACGACGCCCAAGTCAACCAAGTTCAACGGACGTTCTCCCCAAGAAAGAGCTTAGGCGGCGGGACGCGCCACGCTGGACATAACTTCGACGAAACAATCACGCTGCGACTCACGATGGCGTGCAGGCGGGCATGACGCGCCCCACCCCCAAGGCGCCCCAAAGGGCGTGGACCTCACGCCACCAGCGGGAGGGGCCGTTCTCGAGCACCCCAAGCCGCCGGCCAACCCTGTTGCGCCACGCGTCATTCATGGCCCTATCATGGGACGATGCGCCCGGCGGGTCAATATGGTCATCCTTTTTCCCCGATGCTCCAGCTCCCCGGCTTATCCTTTCCCGACCAACCGACCCGGCTGCCGGGTCGGTTGATCCTGAAGCAACGGCAGCAAATGGCCGACCTCGGCAAATTCCAAAATCCGGATGGCATCCTCTCCCCGCCGCCCTCGAGCCCGAGGCGGAACCAGGGCGCTGGCAAAGCCCAATTTGGCGGCTTCCTTTAACCGCAACTCGGTCTGACTCACCGCGCGCACTTCGCCAGCCAAACCAATCTCGCCGAACACCACCGCATCGGGCGGAACGGGAACCCCGGTCAGGGACGAAATCAACGCCGCTGCCACCGCCAAATCAGCAGCGGGCTCGTTGATCCGTAATCCTCCCGCGACATTCAGATAGACGTCATTAGCGCCCACCGAAACGCCGCACCGCGCCTCCAACACCGCCAACACCATGGCCAACCGACTGCTGTCCCAACCAACCACAGCCCGTCGTGGAGTACCCAACGGCGATGGCGCAACCAATGCTTGTATCTCCACCAACAAAGGGCGGGTTCCCTCGATTCCGGCGAACACGGCGGCGCCCGAAACATCTCCTCGTCGTTCGGCCAGAAACAGCGCCGACGGGTTCGGCACTTCGGACAGGCCGCGATCGGTCATCTCGAACACGCCGATCTCGTCGGTGGCGCCGAAGCGGTTCTTGACCGCCCGCAAAATGCGAAACTGGTGGCCGCGTTCCCCTTCGAAATAGAGCACGGTGTCAACCATATGCTCCAGAACCCGTGGCCCGGCGATCGCCCCTTCCTTGGTGACGTGGCCAACCAGCAACATCACGGTGCCCCGACGTTTAGCCACACGAATCAGCTCTTGGGCGCTGGCCCGCACCTGCGCCACCGTGCCCGGCGCACTATCCAGAGTATCCATCACCATGGTCTGGATGGAATCAATCACGCAAAAATCTGGGCCACCCGGCGCATCCAAAGCGGCCACGATATCGGCGACATTGGTCGCAGCGGCGAGTTGAACCGGAGCCGCTGCCGTCCCCAATCGGGTTGCGCGCATGCGGACCTGATCGATGGCCTCTTCGCCTGAGATGTAGGCGCAACGATAGTCGGCAGCGAGTCGGCACATGACCTGAAGCAACAGGGTCGACTTGCCAATCCCCGGATCACCGCCAATCAGCACCACCGAACCCCGAACCAAGCCGCCCCCGGCCACTCGATCAAATTCGGCAATGCCGGTCACCCGACGAGGAGCAACCTCGGGATTTCCCGAAAGATCGGAAAACTCCACCCGCCGTGCGCCCGTTCGAGCACCGCGACCGGCGCCGACCTCGCGCACCACCTCCTCGACCAGAGTATTCCACTCGCCGCACGCATCACATTTGCCGCCCCATTTCGAAAACGCGGCGCCGCAGGCTTGGCAGACATAGCGACTGGAGGATCGGGCCAAAATATGCCGGAGGGTTCGTTGAAGGGATGAGGGCCGGAGCGGACCTTACCACGGTCGTCAAGCCGATGGTATGGGATCATACCGGCGAGCCCTGATACTGACACATCGCCGGTATCGGGCCGCGACGGCGGCCCCGCGCGCCCATGCGCGCGAAGCCAATGGCGCGGATGCGCCCGCCCGGCGTCTGAGGGCAGCCTTGATGAGTCACCATCAAGGCTCGACAGCATGAGGATTAAGCGGCTGGCGCAACGGTAGCCGGCTGGGCTTTTTGGCCGGCGGCGGCGCGGGCGAGGGCTTGGTACTTGTCCAGATTCCGCATCATCACCTGGGAAACGGCATCGGGAGTGAGGGGTTGAGCCGGGAGCGGCGGCGGATCCGTGATGGGCCGGGCCGGTTCCAAGGGTTGGGATCCCGGCGATTGCGGCGATGCCAGCGACTTGATCGAAGGGCCATCCGTCAGCGGCTTGATGGCCGGCGAAGCCAAGCGCATCCCCTGATTGATTCCTGTCGGCAACACCACCGCCGGAGGCCGAGCCGGGCGTGGGGTAGACAGAGTCCGGGGCGCCAGCGAGGCCCCCGCTGGGGCTCCGGCTCCGGCCCCCGCCGCCGGTTGCCCCGCCGTTGCCGCTCCTGCCGCTGTTGTTCCATTCGCAGGGGCCGGCGCGGCGGATGCCGTCTGGAAGCTCCCGCCAAGACGCCGGGGTAATTGCAGCGAAGGGGGCGGGGGCGGATTGGGGTTGTTCGAAATCACGCCATGGCTCGTCAGCCGGGTCAAATGAGAGTCGCCATTACTGGGCAATCCTGGAATCAACGGCCCTGGCCCCCCGGCTGAAGCCACTTGAGAGGGTGCGGCTTGAGGAGAGGCCGCCGGAGCCTGGGGCGCTTGAGTAGACGGAGAGGCCGAAGTGGCCCCCGATGCCGCCTGAGCGCCGCCTGCCAGGTCCAACGCCAACTGATGGAGGGCCGCCTGATTGGCATCAGCGACGGACACCGGAGCCCCTGTCGACGATTGGGATGTCAACGATTGGGATGTCGACGGCTGGGATGGGACCGCCGGAGATGAAGAAGACGCTGCCGCCGTTTGGGTGGAGGCGGAAGAGGAAGCCGGAGCCGCAGCAGTGGCGGTGGAGTCATCTCCAGTGAAATAAGCGATCACCGCTTCTTCGGGATCAACGCCGATGGCTTCCTGAACCAGAACCGAAGCGGTGGCGATGGCGCCCCCGACCAAGCCCCCATACAGCAGCCCGCCCAGAATGGTCCCTTGGGGCCGGATGGTGTCGCCCGTAAAGTGGCGGTACAGGCCATCGACGATCGGGATTTGCTGGAGCGGGTTGATGGCGTCAATCACATCGTTAAAGGTCAGGAATGGCGAGTCCGATCCGTCGGTTTTGGCAGGAGGATCGCCCGCCGACAGGCCGCTAGCAACGGGGCGACGGGAAGAAGCGGAGGAAGCCGCCGGTGTTGCCGTGTTGGAAGACGCCGCAGAAGCCGAAGCCAGACGCGAAGCCCCCCGAGCCGCCGCAACCGGGCCAGCGGCGGCGAGCTTGTCCCAGTCAGTGCCTGCAAAGGCTTGGGTAAAGGCGTCCAGAGACATGATCAGCCCCTTGGCTTCGGTCGTCCCTCGTTAAAAGCACATTTCATGCCAGATATGAATGGCGGATCTGCGGCCCTCGGCAGGGGCAACGCCGAGCGGGCATGTGAACAAACTGCCGCCCCCGGCAACAACTGCCGGGTGATACCGGCGAGCCCTGATACTGACACATCGCCGGTCCTCGGGCCGCGACGGCGGTCCCGCGTCCTCGTGGACGCGAAGCCCCAGTGTGTGGACTCCAGGGGGCGCGGATGCGCCCGCCCGGCGTCTGGGGCAGCCCTGATAGGCCACGATCAAGGCGCACCGATACCAACGTGCCCTACGGTAACAAGATCAACTTCACGCCCAGCGCCACAAAAATCACGCCCGCCACCCGATCCAGCCACTGCCCTGGCGACACGCCGATGGACGTCTCTGGGATTAACCAACCCCGAATCCAGCCGGCTCCGGCCCCAAGGGCTCCGAATATCACCGCCGCTTGGAAAGCAAACAACAGGCCAAGTTGAGCCATCTGAAGACCCGGCGTGCCCTGGGACGCGACCACGAATTGCGGCAGAAAGGCTAGAAAGAACAGCATTACCTTGGGATTGACGGCATTGGCCAGCATCCCCCGGCGAAACAGGAGCCCAAGGGGCTCGGCCCCGCCACCGTCACGGTCTTGGCCCCCGTCCGGGCGGGCTCCCCACAAGGCCACCAGCACACGGAGCCCCAACCACACCAAATACCCGCCGCCGCACAGCTTGAGGGCTCCAAACGCCCAGGGCGAAGCCGCAATCAGCAGGCCAATCCCCAGCGCCGCCAACAGAGTATGACTAAGTGTCCGTCCCGAAAGTTTATGAGGGATTGCAGAGTTTTCTGAGCATGAGGCGGATAGAGGCGAAGCGAAGGAAGGCGAGAGAACTGAGGTTGAGGTTTTCCCAATCTTTAGCAAGACGACG
>Ga0302281_10000939_pt1 | contig 21439 bp, 26 predicted proteins | sample III_Fen_E1_2_FD_198762 | JGI IMG/M metagenome (GOLD analysis project Ga0302281, IMG submission 198762) | Peat permafrost microbial communities from Stordalen Mire near Abisko, Sweden - III_Fen_E1_2 | ecosystem: Environmental > Terrestrial > Soil > Wetlands > Permafrost | place: Sweden: Abisko...
TCGCGTACCCCGATTTTGGTCCACTGGTGGTCCATTCACCGGCAAATAACGGCGATATAATTCGAATCGCCACAAAAGAGGGAATGGCCCAATGCTTTGACATTTCGTGTTATCACCTGTTGCAACATGCTGTGATTAAATGTAAAACTACGCCTTGAAAACTGCCGTACTGGCAACGGTACCGTGAGTTCGAATCTCACCTCTTCCGCCAACACACCAAATAGTTGAGTCAATAAAGAGATGACACACCTATTTAGTGTGCCCATGTATACAATTGATTATTATAAAGTAATAGCTTCTCCTATTATTGAGGACAACCGTACTATCTGTTGCTAAGAATTGCTGTTTTTACAGCCGAATATTTATTGACTGGGGAAATACAGATTTTTCTGCTTGCAACCGATTGAGAAACATTGAAATGTTACTGCCGGTTGTCCTGAGATAGAGAAAGTTCGAAACTCACATGGAATATACAATAATAACATATGGTTGGTTAATTTTTGGTTTTCGGTATGAAAAATTGGAGAAAACAAGAACTGGAACGAAAGGGATTTGTTTTTGAGAATCCTAGGCAGGTTTGGTGAACTGTAAATTTGACATGATTTAGGCAATAAAAAAACCCGCCTGGTGCGCATTGTTAAGAGGCGTTGCGGGTGTTATTGCTTTCTTTATAGCACCCTTTGCCAGAAAATACAAGCCCCGAAACATCCAAAAAACGATAAAAAATTATTATATCTTAGTGTGTTATAATATAAGTGTACATCAACACCAACTGTGTTGCCATTGGCCGTACAATTTGCTATACTAAGAAAAAAGGGAGGTATGTTATGCAACCAGATCAACGTATTGAAAGACTTGCTATACGCGTTTCCCCCGCAGCCAAGCGCATTTTGCTTTCCGCTGCTGAAACGCGGCATAAAACGCTGAGCGAATTTGTGCTCGATACCGCCCTGACCGAAGCGGAAAACACGCTTGCGGAAAAGCGCCAGTTTATCCTCGGCGATGAAGCATGGAACGCTTTCCAGCAGGCGCTCGATGCGCCGCCGCGGTCGCACCCGCGCATGAGCCGCCTTTTGAATGAGCCCGGTGTTTTTGATTGACCGCCGTTACCAAACCCCACGTTGAAAAGCTTGCACCACACCATCCGGTTGCGGCGTTTGATTGCGGCGTGGAGGCACTCAATCAGTTTTTGTGCCGCTACGCCTTGCAGAACCAGAAAAAGGACGGCGCGCAAACATGGGTTGCGCTCTCCGCAGAGCGCCTCATTGGATATTACACGCTTGTCGTCGGCGAGGTGTCGCACGCCGCGGCTCCCGACGCTTTACGCAAAGGGCTGTCGAAACATCCCGTTCCCGTAATGGTATTGGCTCGGCTGGCCGTCGATACTGAGTTCAAAGGACAGAAAATCGGTCAGGGCATGGTGCGCGATGCCATGCTCCGCACGATCAATGCAGCGGAAATTGCCGGTATTCATGCGCTCCTCGTTCATGCCAAGGACGAGAATGCCAGCGCTTTCTATACGCATTTAGGCTTTGAACCGTTTCCCGATGAACCGCTCACGCTTTACCGCTTGCTCAAAGATATACGGGCCATGTTGCAGGTGGCTGATAGCCATAAGGATAAAGCAGCCGATGACAAAGCGTAGCTTAAGAACATTCCGGCAAGTGGAAGAGAAATATTTCCGCAACCACCCCGGCGAAGTAGATGCTTACATCGGTGAAATCTTTGATGCCTACGCCGAAGATGCAAACACCGCAATTTTACTTGCTTCATTGCGGGTAATTGCGAAAGCGAAAGAAATAGACCAGCATTTGCAGTCTGCCCTGTCTCATAGGGAAAACCCGCTCCTTGATGATGTCAATGCCATCATGAACGCACTGGGCTACCGACTGATGCCGGAGCCGCTCGATCATCACCCGCCTGCTTAATCGCATACTGAAGCAATCATAATTCAAATGGTCTGACTATCCATTGGTGGTCAGGCCGCCATTTTAGGAGGGACGCTTTCCGTAATATGTTTGATCAGCGCTGCCTGCAACTGATGCGGATTAAACGGCTTGGGGATATAATCATTCATTCCCGCAGCTATGCACTTTTCGCGGTCTCCTTTTAGGGCGTGGGCTGTCATCGCTATAATAGGCACACGCGATACCCCTTTTTTAGCCTGCTCAAATCCACGAATATGGCGGGTGGTTTCATAGCCATCCATGAAGGGCATTTGCACATCCAGTAATATGAGCGAATATTTGCCGGGAGAAAATTTATCAACGGCTTCCTGTCCATTACGCGCCACCTCATAACGGTAGCCAAAATTCTTGAGCATAACGGTGGCCACTAAAATATTTGGCTCATAATCTTCGACCAAAAGAATGGGCAACTGCATAGAGTTTTTATGCGTATCAAGATAAATAGTATTTTCCTGATAACTTGGCTTGCTATTTTCTGTCTCTGCAACAGGAAGGCTTAAATGCAGAACAAACGTAGAGCCATGACCAACCACGCTGGTAACGGTGATAGACCCGCCCATTTGTTCCGCCAGTGATTTGGAGATGGCAAGCCCCAGACCCGTGCCGCCATACCTGCGGGTAATAGAGGGGTCAGCTTGTATGAATTTTCCAAATATATCTGAAATCTTGTTTTCAGGAATACCGATTCCGGTATCCGTGACTGAAATCGTTAAGTGCTTCTTCCCATTTCCTCCTCCGCCATTAGCAAGAAAAACGGATACGTTACCCTGATCGGTGAATTTAACGGCGTTGCCTACCAGATTCAGCAGTATCTGGCGGATGCGCCCGCTATCGCCAATAAACGTCTTATAGAGACCGGCTTCATAACGCACATCAAGTTTGATGCCTTTTTCTTTCGCACGCACGGACATGACGCTGATAACCCGTTCAAGCAGGGAAGTCAGGTTAAAAGGAGCCTCTTCCAGTTCAATGACTTCCGCTTCTATTTTATCAATGTCCAGCAAATCATTAATCAGCACCATAAGTCCGTCAGCACTTGTCTGTAGAACGCCAACATATTGCTTCTGTTTATCATCCAATCTGGTCGTCAGCAAAATATTGGTAAGGCCTATGATGGCACTCATGGCTCATATTGGCAAGGAAATCTGATTTTGCTTTATTGGCTTTTTCGGCAACAAGAGTAGCAACTTCGGCAGATGCCTGGCCTTTTTCTGCAAATTTTGTGGCATCCTCGGCTGACTCGCGGCCTCGATCGGCAACATCCTGTCTTGCATCACTTTTAGATTTTAAATCCTCAGCAATATCCACATTGGATTGAGCCAATTTCTCAGCAATTACCACGTTAGCCTTGGCCAATTCCTCAGCTATTTTTTCATTAGATTGTGCCAGATCATGTGCAACCTGTTCCAGGCCAAGTGCGTGTGTAATAGCGGCTTTATTTGCGTCCCGTTGTATATAAATGAATACCAGAATTAATACCACTACCCCTGCGGCAAGTACCAATTCTTCATGTCGGTATTCACCGCCTATTAGGTAAGTGGTAAGGAAGCGCAAAGAGCACGCTGCGAGAATAATATACAGGCAATAGTCGAGGAGAAATTTTTTCAAGGAAACCATTATTGTTTTTACCTAATCTGCCAAAAGGCCATGTGGAAAGGTATTCAGCAAATAATTTTTGCGGTGATAATACTACCCCTGTATAGTTTAGAGAAATGAGTATAAGTTCTATACAGGATAAAAGTGGCTTTATATAAGGGAGGCGTAAGGATGGATTGCCTGCTTATTTCCATTTTACCTGCTTCGGCTTGGGATCTGTGATTATAACCATGTGCTGCGGCGCGGAATTCCCCTCTATTGAACGCTTTCCTGCTATGCGGCGAGTATTTCCGTATAAGGAAATTTGTTCTTATTCTGCTCAATGGCCAGGTTGCAAATTTCCACGTATTTCAGGAATACCTGTTCATACTCTTCTGCGTCTTTAATTGCTTGAGCCGATTGCATCGCTGTTATCCTCAGAGAATTATGTAGCGGTCTATCACAAGACCACTACATATCTAACAAAACCAATTATTTCTTATCATTGCTGACAGCAGGAGTTTTATAAGCCTCTTCCTTTTTATTGGCATCAGCTACCACTGCGGCAGGAAGAGCTACAGGTGCGTCATCTTTTTTTGGAGCGGTTGAAGCGGTCATAAAAACCCTTTTGTTGCATTCAAAGAATATTGAATGGAGAAAGAGGTTATACCACATGAGGCACTATAGATATGATTATCTCGATGGAATATTTAAATAATTCTTATTTGTTTGTCCGCTTGACCGATTCTATGCGCAAATTAATTTTGCGCCAAAATTGCAAATGGCTCTCAAAGACAGCCTAACCATTTGAATGCAATTACAGAGAAGGTTCGTTTTCAGTAACGCCCTCTCCGCCAATCATATGCTGTTTTGCTCCGTTACGGAGATGTAAGCACTAGCTTCAATGTGTCACAGCAGGAATCAGCAGCCCATCTTTATGGCTGCGTTTGGGTGGTTGCCGAAATCATTTGCCTCGCCGAGGCAAGTTTTTTGCTTAATATTTCATGATCGAAGGGCTTGGAAATATAATCATCCATGCCGATAGACAAGCACCGTTCGCGGTCGCCTGCCAGCGCGTGCGCGGTCATGCCGATAATAAGTGTGGGGCGTTTGCCTGTCTGTTTTTCATGCTCGCGGATGAGCCGCGTCGCTTCAAAACCGTTCATGCCGTGCATCTGGACATCCATTAGCACTGCGGCGTAATGGCCGGTCTTGACTTTCTCGACCGCTTCCCTTCCATCATTGGCCAGATCGTAGTCGTAGCCGTAATGTTGGAGGAACGTGGTGGCGACAAGGATATTTGCCGCATAGTCCTCCACCAGCAGAACGCGGGGCTGATCGGGCAATTTTTTTGGGGTAGGGGTTTTTACCGCCGCCGCCGAAACCTCCGCCGGAACATCGAGAGCAATTTGAAGCGGCAGGCGTGCCGTAAAGGTTGAGCCTTTTCCTAATGTGCTTTCTACCTCTATCGTACCGCCCATGATTTCAATCAATGTCCGGGTAATAGCGAGGCCGAGACCTGTGCCGCCATATTGGCGGCTGATCGAATTATCGGCCTGTACAAATTTCTGAAATATTTCCTCATGTTTCTCAGGGGGAATGCCAATGCCGGTATCGGTAACGATAATGCGGACAGTTTCGATTTCGCGATTATCTGTGGGTTCGCAGACAACGGAAATATGAACGCCGCCGCGCTCGGTAAATTTTACGGCGTTGCTGCACAAATTCAGGATGATCTGCCTGAGGCGCGTGGAATCGCCGATGAACATATGATGACGGGCGTATTCTGCATCGGTCGTAAGGGTCAGCCCTTTTTCCTTCGTGCGCAGCGACATCATGCTGATGACTTCCTGGGTCATCCGCTTCAGACAGAAGGGGAGGCTTTCCAGTTCCACGGTTTGCGCCTCGATCTTGGCGATGTCGAGCAAATCGTTGATGAGCGAAAGCAGGGAATTGGCGCTTAGTTGCAGCGTTTTGATGAATTCCGCCTGCTTCGGCGTCAATGGCTGGCTCAATGCGAGAATATTCGCCAGCCCTATGACCGCATTCATCGGCGTACGAATTTCATGGCTCATATTGGCCAGGAATTCCGTTTTGGCGATATTGGCGGTTTCGGCATAATTCTTTGCGGCAATTAAATCTTTCGTTTGCTCGTCGACCAGTTGCTGCAGATTATCCCGATGCTGGCGAAGTTCCGCCGTACGCTCGGCAATTTGCGCTTCGAGCGTTTCGTTAAGCAGGCGCAGCTCGTTTTCCAATCGCTTTTTTTCGGTAATATCGCGCGCGACTTTCGAGGCGCCTATAATATGGCCCTGACTGTCACGAATAGGTGAAATGGTGAGCGAGAGATCGATGCTGCGGCCGTCTTTGGCAACGCGTACGGTCTCATAATGCTCGACGCGCTCACCTCGCTTGAGCCGGTCAAGGATAAAGCGCTCTTCTTCGCGCCGTTCCGGCGGGATAAGGAGGAGGATGGATTGGCCGATGGTTTCTTCTGCCGTATAGCCGAAAAGGCGCTCGGCCCCCTGGTTCCAGGAGATAATACGGCCCTCTAGCGTTTTGCTGATAATGGCATCCTGGGAGGATTCCACGACGGCGGCGAGCAAGGCCTGTGGATTATCCGCAAGTTTAGCTGCTTCGTTAAATGGAAGGTATTCAGCTAAATTCTGTTTAATGGTAGCTGGCACACACAACCTTCGGCAATATTAGCAAGGTTTAGCAAGCCCCATTAGCTAGTACGGCTCATATAAAGAATCCATTAGAAAGCAGGGTTTTCCTTAAATACGCCCGGTCGCAATTACCTTAGAATGGAGTTTTTATGTTTTTTATGCTTTTTTATATCCCTGTAATAGAAAAAGCGGCTAAACAGCGCAAGGAAGGCCATCTCTGATACAATTGCCCGAATTTATTTTACCGAAATCGGAAATGGAAGCGCGCGCAGTACAAGATGCTTTGCGTTCCCGAGTCAAAATGTACGATGATTTCGGCGCATTGGAATTAATCGCTGGAGTAGATGTCGGATATGATGTCGCCCGAAATCTGGCCCATGCCTCTATCGTTACCATGGCGCGTGGCGAATTAAAGCCGCTGGAACAGGTGCAGGCGTTTGTACCCGCCGATTTTCCTTATATTCCGGGATTGCTTTCTTTCCGGGAAATTCCAGCCATTCTGGCCGCCCTGGCGACATTAAAATCCACGCCGGATATATGGATGGTGGATGGGCAGGGCATCGCTCACCCCAGGCGTATGGGTATCGCCGCCCATCTGGGGGTTATTCTCGATATGCCCAGCATCGGCGTTGCCAAATCGCGTCTGACCGGACGGTTTGAAATGCCGGGCACTAAAAAAGGCGACAGCAATCCACTTATGTCGGGCAAGGAACAGATCGGCGTCGTATTGCGCAGCCGGGATAATGTAAAACCATTGTTTGTTTCGCCCGGCCATCGCGTTTCCATCGAGACCGCGCTGACGCTTGTACTCCATTGCCTGACGCGTTACCGCTTGCCGGAACCAACGCGCATGGCGGATAAACTATCGAAATGCAATCAAAAGACCATGAGCTCTATTTAGGAACAGGAATATACGGCGGAGATTTTTCCTCGGCAGGGGAAACGACCGGCATCATTTGAATGGTTCCGGCTTTAATAAGCTCATCGATTTTGGGGTGCGGCGTCAGGTAGTGGCCGATGAGGTAGCAATCGTTTTCCAGCGGCAAAAGAAGCGCGGGTAACCAGGTGTATTCTTGGCGCATTTCTTTGTTGATTTTGGGGCAATAATAGCGGGGGAAATCGATGATAATATTGACCTTTTTTTGCTCTAAATAACTGTCCGGCGCGCGGTGCCGGTGGCCCGCCATGCGCCTGGAAAGCCAACCGTTTTCGGCCACCCAGCGGTCATTTAACCCGAATAAATCGACGGTCGGCAATCCTGAGTAATATGGTATCGCCCCCGCCGGATAGGTAGCGATCAGCACATCGTCGGGCGAACCGGTGTAGAAAAGTTTCCCGAGCGATTTGCCCGAGGCTATCCAGTTGGTATAGGGTTCGGTAAGAAACCTGTTCAGCTTGGCGGTCGTATCGGTCAAGCGTGTCGATTGAAAAACGATGGCGTGCTGTATGTTAACCGCAACGCATACTACCGTAAGCAATAGCCAGAACCAGGGCTGTTGTTTTGGCACGGCCCAGGCAATGAGGCTTAGGCAACCGATATAGAACAGGGGCAGGGCCGGTACCAGCATGCGAAATTCCATGAAATCGCCGCCGATATATACGATATACAGGATCCAAACCAGGCACGCGGCCAAAGCGTAAAAAACCATGGAATCGAAATTCGCCGATTGCGAGCGCGCCGCGATCCATGCTGCGGCGGCCAGGAATATCAGGCACAAGGGAAAGAAACTCTGCGCTGTAAGATAGGAGTATAGATACTGAAACCCTTCGGGCAAAAACTCTCCACTGCCGTCAATTTTGGCATAGAAAGTATTGGGCAGCGGGGTGCCGTAATAGAGATAGCATCCGAGGAGCAGGCCAAATACGGCCAGGGTAGGGACCAGTACCGTTACCAGCGCCGGTAGCCATAGCCTGCGGGTACCATTTTCCTTCAATTTTTTGAGAAAATGCGCGGCAAGATAGAGATAGGCATAAAAGAGCAGAAGGGCACTATCGAGGCGGCATAGGAGCGCCAGCGATGACGACAGGGCGATAGCCCATGGGGAAATACGCCGGGCGCCGTTGCAATACCACAGGATGAGGCAATAGGTGAGGAGCACGAGAAACATTTGCAGCGACGTTTCCATGCCCCCGCTGGCATAGGCGGAGATGGTATGGTGCGTCGCCACCGCCAGCCCGGCGATATACGGCACCCACGGATGGCGCGAGATGGAGCGGCCCAGCATTACCGTCAATATGACCGAGCCGATAAAGGCGGGAACGGTGATAAGCGAAGCCGCGATTTCCGGATCGAAACCGAGCCACATCAGCCCGCCGACGCTGAGCGTAAACAGAAAATTGGTATAGCCGTATTCGCGCAATTGCGGATACCACACCAGCCCATTGCCCTCCGCCAGATTTTTTGCATAGCGGAAGGCGATATAGGCATCGTCCTGCATGAAATAATTCTGCCACGCCATCAGGGCAGCCAGCGCGATTAATGCGGGGAGGAAAAAACGTTGGGCGTTTGATGTTAAGGTCAAGAGTTTACATCCATGGCGCGGCGTTGCCGCCTTTTGAGAGAATGGGCACATTGCCGACTTCACCAGCAACTTTAACCGACCCGCGCGATTGAATAAAGAAGCGTTTCAGCTTTAATGCGCGCTCCAAAAACATGGCAAAGGTGAGCATGAGCAATAATCCCCACTAAAAGCGTTTACGTAACCATTTCCATGAGACATAACTAATCATGAAATGAATATTTAGTGAATATGGATTCATGGGGTATCTGAGGTTCCTCTTGGCACTTACTGTAACCATCTACCACTTATGGACGTTAAAAGTCCTAGGGGGAGTAGCGGTGTTTGGTTTTTTTTGCATTTCAGGTTTTGTGATTACTAAAATTATTAATGAGGTTTATGGAAACACTTGGAAAGGTAAGTTGTATTTTCTCATAAACCGCATTCTAAGAATTTATCCAACTTATTATTTATGTTTAGCAATTGGTTTTTTTTGCATTTGGCTGACCGGTGATCACCACCTGCAATTTTCTAGGTTAATGGTTTTCCCCCGAAACTGGCATGAGTGGCTGCCACAAATTTTCATTTTCGGTACTGCCGGAAATCCATTATTTCCTGTGGCCGTCTTGCCGTCAAGCTGGAGCCTGAATGTTGAATTGGTGTATTACCTTGTAATGGGTATTCTCATCGGCACCAGTATAAGGCGCTGTATCACATGGTGTGTAGTTTCGATGGGAATTTCTGGCTACCTCGTCTGGAATCATTATCAATTCAATTACCATTATTATACGGTGTATGGCTCCTCGTTTTGTTTTGCCTTTGGGGCACTCCTATATCATTTAAAAGGCAGAATACCCGAAACGATGCTATTGCCAAAGCCGGTTGCGTTAACTTTCGCCAGTATCCTGGCTTTTATTCCCATATCTTTAGGCCGTGATTTCAGTATAGGCGGGGCAGGTTCTGAAAATTATTATATCTATCTCTATGAGGTGCTCCCAATTTTTCTATATGTAATTGTTAGCTTAGATACGTATCAGAAACCAAATAAATTAGAACAATTAGCAGCGGACATTTCTTATCCCATGTTTTTATTGCACATGCCTATTGGCGAGGTGGTCGCGCAACATCTGCAATCTAAAACCCTCTTTTTCTGGCTTGTTTCATTATTCATAACCGTAGCGATTTCTTTTTTGGTTGTGTTGGTAACGCGATATTCTATTTCGTCTATAAGGACCACTTACAGGCAAAAAGCGGCAGCGTTGAGCGGGTTCCATAGGAACAAAAGCCATTAAAAAAACTGGGCGAGCCATTTGGCCCGCCCAGTCTTAAGAAGAAAATGATAATAGGCTATTTCAACCCTTGAGCACTAGGAACCTGTAATGTAATTCCACCCGTTGCGGTTCCCGGTGCTGGAGCTCCATTAACAAAGAACGTGGCATTACTAGAATCGGCTTTCAGTATTTGACTTATAATTGATGCGTCTGCTACCGGTGTAGGATGCACACATATCGTTGCATTTGTACCCGCTAGTTGCTTGCACAAACCTTCACTTACAGTATTAAATGGCAAGGTGCTGGTAACTCCATTGCACACCCATGTTTCAGTGCAACAACCCGTTGGAGCGGACTGAGTACTTGTTACTGTACTTGAGGATGATGCCATAGGCTGTGCAGTTGTTTTTTTCGTTGTAGTTGGGCATGCCCCGGCTGCCCAGCTGGTTGTCGTGATTCTACATTTAATTAATACACCGTCACAGCTGCCATCCGCCATAGCACTTGATGCACTTCCTAAAACCGCAATTGATGTCATCAGAACTGCCAGATTTTTTAAATTCTTCATATAATTCTCCCAATTTATTTAACTAAACAGCGGTTGATTAAAAAATTAATCTTTATTTGTCTTAAATACTCTCCCGACCTTGTATTGATTCTATTCCAGTAATGTTACAACTCTGTGACGGTTTTGTGACAGTTTTGTGACAATTTTGCTGATTTCATAATCTGCCGTTTCCTGGATTCTAGGGGTAAATGATTAATTTGTAGTAAAATTATTAATGTTTTTTGTTAATTTACCCCCCCGTCATTCCCGCGCAGGCGGGAATCCAGTAAAGCCGCGTCTGCGGCGGAAAAGATTTGTGTCCTTGCTCCGCAAGTAGCACTGGATTCCCGCCTGCGCGGGAATGACGTAAGATTTTTTACTTATTGCAATGTCATATATTATGCTTTATAATCATACAATTATATGATATAGTGAAAGCATCAACATGATTTTTGAATGGGATGATGCAAAAGACGCGTTCAACATTGAAAAACATGGGGTGGATTTTGAAACCGCAAAGGAAGCTTTCTTCGATGCGCGCCGCATCACTACGGTGGATGACGGGCACAGCACTGAAACGGAAACGCGGTATTTCTGCTTTGGCAGGGTCGGCGGGAAAATAGTGACGGTACGGTTTACCCTTCGGGGAGATAAAATCCGCATCCTCGGTGCGGGATATTGGCGTAAAGGCAGGGAGTTTTATGAAGAACAAAACGGGCTATAGCGACGAACCGATGCAGATCGGCAGGATGGTTAATGTATTGCCCAGCCCGGCGGAGCTGGCGAGCATGGCGCGCACCGAACGTGCAACCCTTACCCTGACCAAAGCGACCTTGGATTTCTTCAGGGAAGAAGCCAGGAAAGAGCATGTTTCCTACAATGTCCTGATACGTAATGCGCTGGATGAATATATCCGGCATACCCCCAAATAGGCCTAATCCCGTATATTGGGGCAAAATTAGGGGCATTATAACCAAATCTTAATGCCATTTCAGTAATATGGTTCCGGAAATAATGGAGAAAACCGGGATTATCGATGCGGCGATCGCGTAACTATAGCAAAACGATACTATTATTGGCGGCGTTTTGCGCTCAGGCGGCGCAGGCGGAAACGCTGCCGTGGCTTGATGGCGTGGTGGACGATCCGTTCAATACGCAGCAAAAAGTTTCCGGCCTCGTCGCACCGAATCTCAAGCCCGATAGTTGTTCGGGCACTCTCGACTTCACGCATAAACTGGGTTTTAGCGATGTGGTGATTGCCGTGCTTTGCCATAATCCCGATACGCGCGGTGCTTACATGACTCTCTCCGCGCAGGGGGCTACTTATGCTACCAGCTACGCCGGATATCTGCCCACGGCGACGGGAACGCTCGCGACATCGCGCGCAACGTCTTATGGGCCGGGTATTCAGCAGACGTTGCCCGAGCGTTCGAGCGATGTGGCGCTCAGCATGACGCTGTATGATTTCGGCCAGCGCGAGATGAAAGTGGATGAGGCGGAGCTGGCGCTGGAAGCGGCGGGGCATACGTATAACTCCACCATGCAGGGCGCGATCGCTTCGGCCATGCAGGGGTATTATGCGCTGCTCACGGCGCAGAATGCGCTTTCGGTTGCCAAAGAAACCGAGCGCTATGCCAAGGAAAGTTACGATGCGGCGGAGCTGCGCCACAAAATCGGGCAGGTGCCGCTGGCGGACGTATTGCAGGCCAAGGGCGCGTTTTCGACGCAGTTGCTGGGCACCATGCAGGCGCAGAATCAACTGGCACTGGCGCAATCGTCGCTGGCGCAGCTGATGGGGCAGTCGGCGGATACGCCTGTTGCGGTGCAGGAGGTGGATGATAAGAGCATGGAGAAGGAACCGTTCGTCGATGAGGTGCGGGCGCTGATGGATCACGCCAAGGCCGAGCGCCACGATCTCGCGGCAAGCCGCCTGGGCGTCGAGCAATCGGAAGTGGCATTGAAAGCACTCAAGCGCTCCGATCTGGCGACAATTTCGGCGACGGCCAATATGGATGTCGGCAACCCCGGTAGTCTCAGCCCGTTCAACAAAGGCACCGACGCGCGCAACCATGCCATCGGCGTATCGGTCACCATTCCTATTTTCACCGGCTTCGCCAACGCCTATAATGTGAAGGCCGCCGAGGAGACACTGGAAGCGCAGAAAGTCGGGCTTGAAAAAAGCGAGCTTCAGGTTGAGCAGGATGTATGGACGTCATGGCATAATTACCAGACGGCCAAGCAATCGTGGAAAACGAGCCAGGATGAGTTAGAGAGCGCGACGCAATTGCGCGATGTGGCGCTGGGGCGGTATAAGGAGGGGCTGGGTACCATCCTCGATGTGCTGAACGCCGAAACGCAATATAGCAGCGCGTTGCAGAGCGATCTGCAGTCGCGCTATAACGTATACGCTTCGCGCGTCGATCTGGTGCGCGCCGTGGGAACGCTCGATCTTACGAGTCTGGCTTTACAGACGGGCGACTATACTTCCGCTACGAAAGAGCTTAAACTGGAACCCGGGTCCTATGAAACGCATTAAACGCCTTATACCGCTATTGATTCTCATCCTGCTGATCGCGGGCGGATATGCGCGGCTGAATAACGAAGGGGTAGCGGTAAATTACCGCACCGAGACCGTGACGCGCGGCACCATCGCCGATGTGGTTTCTGCTAACGGCACGCTGAATCCGGTGGATCTCGTCAATGTCGGAACGCAGGTGTCGGGGCAGGTGAGCAAGCTTTATGTGAAGGTCAACGACCATGTGACTAAGGGCGAGTTGCTGGCGGAAATCGATCCGGCGTTATTGCTCACGCAGATCAAACAGGATCAATCGGCGCTGGAAACGGCGAAAGTTTCGCTCGATCAGGCGGCGCGCGATTTGAGCCGCACGAAAATGCTGCTAGCTAAAGATTATGTTGCTAAAGTGGATCTGGAACATGCTGATGAAGCATTCCTCCAGGCGAAGAATGCATACGATTCCGCCAGGACAGTCGTGGAGCGCGATCAGGTGAATTTGAATTATGCGAAGATCACTTCGCCGATCGATGGCGTGGTTATTTCGCAGGACGTGACGCTGGGGCAGACGCTGGCGTCCAATTTCCAGACGCCCAACATGTTCAAGATCGCAGGCGATTTGTCGCACATGAAGATCGATGTCAATTTGCCTGAGTCGGATATCACGCGCGTCAAGGAAGGCATGTCGGTGACGTTTACGGTGACGGCGTTTCCGGATCGCCAGTTTACGGGCAAGGTGACAAGTGTCAATCTGTCGCCTAATTCGCAGGAGGGCGTGGTGATGTATAGCGTGAGTGTGCTGGCGGATAATAACGATTCGGTGTTGCTGCCGGGCATGACGGCGTATGTCAGCATGGTGATTTCCGAGAAGAAGGATGTATTGCGCGTGCCTGCATCGGCACTGCGTTTTAAGCCGCCGGTGAAAGAGCCGGGTTTGCTCAGCCAATTATTTCCGGGGATTATTCCCAAGCAGGCTGCCGATATTTCTGCGGATGACGATTCCAAGATCGTCTATCTGCTTAAGGCCGGTGAGCCGGTGCCTGTGAAGGTTGCGACGGGCGCGACCGACGATACGTTCGTCGAGATTTCCGGAGGCGGCGTGGCCGAAGGCGATAAGGTGGTGACGGGTATTCAGTCGGCCAGGAATTAGCGGGATAATTCTATGGACGTCATCGAAATGGGCGGCATAACCAAGGATTACAGGATGGGCGACGGCAGCGCCTCGCGCGTGTTAAAATCCGTCGATCTGACGGTAAGGACCGGCGAGTTCGTTTCGATCATGGGGCCGTCGGGCTCGGGCAAAAGCACGCTGATGAATTTGCTGGGTACGCTTGATAGGCCGACGGGTGGTGTGTATCTGCTTGATGAAGAAGATACCAGCCAGCTCAATGATGTGGAATTGGCGAAACTACGCAACACCACTATCGGCTTTGTGTTTCAGGGGTTCAATTTATTGCCGCGGCGGACGCTGCTCGATAATATCGCGTTGCCCTTATTTTACGGCGGCGAAAGCCATAAGGAGCGCACCAAACGCGCCGAGCATTATCTGGGGCAGATGGGGCTTTCGCAATACGGGCATTATTTCCCGACGCAAATTTCCGGCGGGCAGCAGCAGCGCGTCGCCATCGCGCGGGCGCTGGCGGGTGAGCCGAAATTGCTACTGGCGGATGAGCCGACGGGGAATCTCGATAGCCATACCAGCGAAGAGATCATGAAAATTTTTAAGGATCTGAACAAGGAAGGCATCACCATCGTGCTGGTTACGCATGAGCACGACGTGGCGAAAAACGCCGAGCGGCTGGTGCAAATGAAAGATGGGGAGATCGTCTATGACGGGCCCATGTACTAATTTATTTTTCCCGATGGTGGGCGAGGCGTGGGTGTCGCTTTCGGGGCATCGCTTGCGTTCGTTTCTTGCTATGCTCGGGATTATCATCGGCGTGGGATCGGTGGTGCTGATGCTGGCGGTGGGTAACGGCAGCAAGCGCGTGATTGAGGAATCGATCAGCGCGTTGGGCACCAACCAGCTGGTCATCACTTCCATGGGTGTGGATAATAAAGGCCTGCGTAGCGCGGAGTCGTCGCAATTTACGTTGAAGGATGTAATTGCCATCGCCCAGCTTCCGGAAGTGAAGGCCACCGCTCCGGCGACGTTCCCGCGCGATTTTCCGGCGTCGGTCGGCAAGCTTAATTGGAATACGCCGGTCAGCGCCGTTACACCGGATTATCTGCTCATTCGCAATTGGGATTATAGCGAGGGTGAAAGTTTTTCGGCGGCGGATGTGCAGAATAGCAATCGCGTGGTGGTGTTGGGGAAAACGGTGGCGGATAAGTTGTTCGTGAACGACTCGCCGCTGGGGCGCGCGGTTAATATCAACAAGATTCCGTTTCGCGTCGTGGGTGTGCTGAAACCCAAGGGCCAAAGCCTCGATGGCCGCGATCTGGATAATGCGGCGTTCGTGCCGATGACTACGGGGAAGATTTATTTGTGGGGCAATAATACCTATTCGTCGATGACGCAGGTGATTTACGTGCAGGTGAATTCGCGTGAGGTGATGGACGATGCGATCGAGCATATCACGCAGTTGCTGCGCAAGCGCTTCAAGCTGCGCGAGACGGAGGCGGATAATTTCACCGTGCATAATTTGACCGCGATCAAGCAGGTGGCGGCGGATACCAATAATGCGTTCTCGTTATTACTCGAAGCCATCGCGTCGATTTCGCTGCTGGTGGGGAGTATCGGCATCATGAATATCATGCTGGTGACGGTGACGGAGCGCACACGCGAAATCGGCATCCGCAAAGCCATCGGGGCGACGGAGGGGCAGATATTATTACAGTTTCTTTTGGAGGCGATGATGCTTTCCGTGGTCGGCAGCGTGGTGGGGTTGATGTTGGGATTTGGCGTCGGCATGGCGGCGCAGCGTTTTGCGGGGCTGCCGGTGGATTTCAGTTTGCTGTCGGTGATGCTGTCACTGGTGATGGCGGGAGGGATCGGTATTGTCAGCGGGATTTATCCGGCGTGGAAAGCGGCGAATATGCAGCCGATCGAGGCGCTCAGGAACGTGGCGGGATGATTATTTATCGAGCGTGGCGAGGTGGTGCTTGATGACGCCGGGGGCTTTTTCTTTCATGTATTCGTCGACATGATGAGTTGCCACCTTGAGCAGTCCATCCCTAAGTGAAAAATAGGCAAAAAGGGCAGCGAAAATTGCGCCGACGGCGATGACGGCGAGGATGACTTCGAGCACGGTTAAATCGGCGGCGATGTTGTTGTAAACATATTGCTTCTGATCAGCGCCGGAGAGCGCGATATGCACCAAAGACAGCCAGAAAATGAACAAAGCGGCATTGATAAAGCCGACGACGCTAAAAAGAATGCTCAGGAACATTTTCATAGCGCCATGTATACACAATCTGTAGTGAGATGGCAAGGTGTGTTTACAATATGTAGTGGTATATTATCGGTTTTCTATAGGGTTTTTCCTTTCGGCTTGCGTTTTTTTGACATTTCTTGACATTTTTTTCCCCCTCTCCCTCCGGGAGAGGGCCGGGGTGAGGGACTCTCATAGACTCAAACATCGAATCCTGGGATAGACCCTCACCCTATCCCTCTCCCGGAGGGAGAGGGGATTAAGTAGAAAGTGGGCGCGCCCATGCAGTTTTTACATCGCATTCCGCCTATCGGAACGGATGAAGGAAGGGCACGTGAGGTACGTGCTGCCGGTACTTTACGCACCGTCAAACTTCGCTGCCGCAGGTGGCATAGTTCTTTATGCTCCAACCTCAGACGAATCGCCGAACCCTGTCCTGCCGGTGGCTGAGGAACTGCGCTCCTCGCCGCCGGTCTTATGTGTCATGCATGACAAGGGTATTATGGGCATGGAAGAGCGTGGTCGGGAAGGGGGAATATCGTCCTTCGGGCCGGTTTTATTTGTATTTCTATAAAATCCCCGTTATTTGGCGGGGATAGTGATGCCAAGAGGATAAAACATTTTGATCTTTTTCAATTATTCACGCCTTTGACCTTATAACTCTAGAGCGGAAAGGAGCATATAATTTAATATAACTTAATAAAATGGTATGGCATCTGGGGTTTGTTATGATATAGTAAGCAGCCAATTAGGAGGGAGCTCTATGGAGCACAATACTAGTACTCTTCATTTGCCCGGAAGCTTAGTCACAAAGCTTCTGAAGCGGTTTCCTGATCGCGCCCAAAGAGACGCAGCCATTAACGATAGACTTATAAAAATAGCCCGGAATCCGACACTTTTATTTGCGGGAGGGTTTTTTGAACTTCCTCATGGATATGGGAGGTATAGCCAACAAACAAATTGCACCCCATTTGAATATACACGAACGGATGATCCGCTTCTTTCAACGCCTCAAATAATACATGATGACACCTATTTAAATGACGGCCCATTTTGGAAAAATGCTGCTAATACGTTGCGTACGACAAAAGCATCTATTATTGGGCGTACTATATGTGATCTGCTTGGCGAAAATCCGTTGGATCACGACTTTAAACAAATAAATCCGCTTACAGTTTTGCTTAATGAAGAAGAATCTCAGAGAAGAATTCAAGTTTTCTGCGGTGATGGAGCAAGTGAAATTGATTGGGCAACATTACGAGCAGGCGAACCAAAATCTAAACCCATACCCATACCAAAACCTATACCCAAACCCATACCCAGATCTAAACCTGATTCTAGCTCTAAACATCGTGGAGTGGTTAATGGTGAATCCGCAAGAAATTTGGTGGCGCAGCGGATACCGAGTCGGGAACTTGAGGAATCTCGGGATAGAGCCGTGTTTAGGAATGAATTTAAAAAAGCTACTGAGCCAGAAACTCTTATTCCTTTCAGGGCAAATGATTTACACCTGTTTGAGGAATCCCTTCCTCCCTCGCATCCTCTTCGCACGGCAAGAGGGATAGAAAAGGCAAATTTACTAGATCGTCTCACTGTCAAACCTGGTAATAAAGAGCGATAAATAAGTAGCTAAGACCTTTAAGGTAATTGGGCCGATTAGAGATAATGCTCCGATTGGCTTTTTTATTGCTTTTTTTCAGCCATTTCCCCAAAAATCCCCTTGACCATCCCATGGAATAGCCATATTATCCCATATATGCCCATGAAATTCCTTTTCCTGATCAGAAAATGCTTTTTCTCTCGACCTATCGCAACCGCATTGACAAAAAAGGCCGCCTCTCGGTGCCGGCGCCGTTTCGCGCTGTGCTGGCGACGCAGCAGTTTCAGGGGATTGTCGCGTACGCTTCGCCGCAGCACCGGTGCATCGAGGCGTGCGGCATGGAGCGCATCATGAAAATCAACACGCGCATCGAGCAGCTCGATCCGTATTCCGAAGAGCGCGATGCGTTTGCCACCACTATTTTTGGCGAAAGCGTGCAGATGTCTTTCGACGGCGAGGGGCGCGTCATGCTGCCGGAAGCGCTGGTGACGTTCGCCGGGCTTTTGGAAGAGGCGGTCGTGATCGGCAAAGGCGAGATTTTTGAGATTTGGGAGCCGGGCACTTTTAATGCGCATGTGGAGCATGCGCGCAAAATCGTGCAGGAAAAACGGCACCGGCTGCACGACGGCGGAGGCAAGCCATGATGCCGCATAAACCCGTCATGCTCACTGAAATGCTCGATTCGCTGGGGCCGAAGAATGATGGGATTTATATCGACGGGACATTTGGCGCGGGTGGCTACAGCCGCGCGATTTTGCGGGCGGCGGATTGCCAGGTATATGCGATCGACCGCGACCCGACGACGCGCAAATTTGCGGAAAAACTGGAAGAGGAATTTCCCGATCGCTTCGTGTGGCTGATGGGGAATTTTTCGGATATGTGCTCGCTGGTGGCGATGCATGGGATTCAGGCGGTGGACGGCATCGTGCTCGATATCGGCGTGTCGTCGATGCAGCTCGACACGCCCGACCGCGGGTTTTCATTCCGTCATGACGGGCCGCTCGATATGCGCATGTCGGATGTGGGCAGCAACGCGGCTGACGTGGTGAATTCGGCGTCGGAATCGGAACTGGCCGATATATTTTATTATTACGGCGAGGAAAAAATGTCGCGCCGGATTGCGCATGCGATTGTGGAAGCGCGGGCGATTTCGCCGATTCTGCGCACGCATCAGCTGGCGGAAATCGTGCGTAAGGTCGTGGGCAAACACGGCAAGAGCGACCCGGCGACGCGCAGCTTTCAGGGACTGCGCATTTACGTCAATCATGAATTTGAATCTCTCGAGAACGGTCTTAAGGCCGCGGAGGAGCTGCTTGCTCCCAGCGGCAGGCTGGTGGTGGTGACATTCCACTCGCTGGAAGACCGGATCGTGAAACGTTTTACCCACTCCCGTTGCGGTAAGCTTGGGGAGCAATCGCGTCACCTACCTAATCAGCAAGGTGACGTAGATGCTCCCCGCTTTTTTATGCCCAGACCGGAGAAGCAGACTGCAGGTGATGCCGAAATCGCCGAAAATCCCCGCGCCCGTTCGGCGACGCTGCGCACGATGATTCGGAGCGCGTCATGAACCGGCTCTCGACATTGGTGTGGATGGTGGTGATCGTGGTGGCGTCGTTCATGCTGTATAAGGTGAAATATCAGGTGCAGGCGATTAAAACACAGGTGGCGGAAACCGAGCGCGAGCTGGAGCAGGAAAAGCAGGCGATGCATGTTGTTGCAGCCGAATGGGCCTATCTCAACCGGCCGGAGCGCTTGCAGAAACTGGCGGCGAAATATTTGCCGTCGGCGGATATGACGGTGGAGCAGGTGGCCGAAGTCGCGGCGATTCCGTTCCCGAGCCAGACGGTGGCTTCGATTGATGCCGATACGGGGTTTAAGCCGGTTTCGGTGCGCGTTGGGGTTGGAAGGTGATGGGGATATTCTGCGCTTCTCCCTCCCCCCTTGAGGGCTCGACGCGAGTGAGAGTCGAGGGCCGGGGTGGGGGGGTCTCTTCAAATAATGCTTTTAATAAGAGACCCCCCTCCCTAACCCTCCCCTCAAGGGGGAGGGAATAAGATGAAATCCTCTAAACTCATCATAAAAGAAAGCACGGGGCGCCGCATCATCGAGCAGAGCCGCGTTCGGCTGTGGTGCGTGGCGCTGTTTTTTGTGTTGTGTTTTACCAGTATCAGTGTGCGCATGATCGAAGTGGCGGTGATTAAAAATCCGCATGCGATGACGATCACGGTTTCCGATCCGGAGAATGACGCCAACAGCGAGCAGGTGGATTTGAAACAATCGACGGAGCCGACGCTGGCGCGGGGCGATATTGTCGATAGGAACGGTGAGTTGATTGCTACAAGTTTGATGACGGCGTCGGTGTTCGTGAACCCGAAGGAAATCAATAATAAGGAAGAAGCGGCCGATAAAATCGGTAAGGCGTTGGGGCTCGATAGCAAGCAGTTGCTCAAGAGCTTCGAGGGCGGAAAATCATTCATCTGGATCAAGCGCAATTTGACGCCGAAGGAAGAGGCGGTTGCTAATAGTTTGGGCATTCCAGGGTTGTATTTTCAGCCGGAGGAAAAGCGCGTGTATCCGTATGGCAATTTGTTTTCGCATACGGTGGGATATGTGGGCGTCGATAATAAAGGGCTGGCGGGGATTGAAAAGCAGTTCGATCAGCGCCTGCGCGACACGGCGCTGAACGGCAAGCCGCTGGCGCTGTCGCTCGATGTGCGGCTGCAGGGGATTGTGCGCGAGGAGATGGAAAAAGCGGTTCAGGAATTCGGCGCGATTGGCGCTACGGGCATTATCATGGATTTACATTCGGGCGAGTTGATGTCGATGGTGTCGCTGCCGGATTTCGATCCGCATAAGCCCGGCAAAGGCCCGGACGAAGCCAAGTTCAACCGCGCGTCGCTGGGCGATTACGAGATGGGCTCGACGTTTAAAAGCTTCACCATGGCGATGGCGCTTGAGGATAAAACGGCGAATTTCAAAAGCAGTTTCGATGCGACGGGGCCGTTGAAAATCGGCAATTTCACGATCTCGGATGCGCATTCGCTGCACCGCTGGCTCACCATGCCGGAGATTTACGCGTTTTCGTCCAACGTCGGCACGGCGCGGATGATTATGCAGATCGGCATCAAGCGGCAGAAGGAATTTCTGGAAAAAATCGGCATGCTGAAGCCGATCGATATCGAATTGCCGGAAAAATCCTCGCCGTTATATCCGAGCGATTGGAAGGAAATCAACAGCATTACTATTGCGTATGGGCACGGTATTTCCGTGTCGCCGCTGCATCTGGTGCGCGGGATCGCGACGCTGGTGGATGGCGGCACGATGCCGCGTTTGACGCTACTTAAAGACGGCAATAAAGACCGCGCGCAGGGGGCGCGGGTGGTTAGCGAGCAGACGTCAGAGAATATCCGCAGGCTGATGCGGATG
>Ga0302281_10000941_pt1 | contig 21435 bp, 18 predicted proteins | sample III_Fen_E1_2_FD_198762 | JGI IMG/M metagenome (GOLD analysis project Ga0302281, IMG submission 198762) | Peat permafrost microbial communities from Stordalen Mire near Abisko, Sweden - III_Fen_E1_2 | ecosystem: Environmental > Terrestrial > Soil > Wetlands > Permafrost | place: Sweden: Abisko...
GTAATAAGGAGATAGGAACCATCCGGACGTCGGATGATAAAATCAACTGTTGGAATGACCGCATTCGCGAGAATAGTTCGGAATAATTCATAGTCAAGGAATCCGCGCTGCAGTTGTTGTAAAGACTGGGTGTTTTCAGATATTAACTTTTGGGGGTTCATGTTTTGCCTTTCTGGAAAAACAATAGCACATATATTTAAATATATCAATACTTACGTAGTATGTACTTTTATTTTCTTTATCCGCCAAATACCTAATTAACCTTCAATATTTCATCGAGGACGTTTTTTGGAACTTCTTTTGTTGTCGACGTATGGTGGTGCGAATTCGAAGAAGTTTCTTTGTCTTTCTCGAAAATAGGTGCAGATGCAGTTGTAGATTCAGAAGTTTTTATTTTTGGTGTCTCTTGAGATTTTTCTGCCGGCATATCTGTGGGTTTATTTTGAGGTATTTCCCCTGGTCTCATCGAAGTAGATTTTACCGAACCCAAAACTGATGCAAGAGCGCTCTTTAAATCATTGACGTTTTTCGCGGTCGGCGTTTTCTGATCATTTTTTATCGGCGGTTTTGCCAAAGTATTTAATGAAACCGGTTTTGTTGAAAATTCTGTTTGCGGAAGTGCTGCAGGAATTGGTTTTGGAGTCGGTGGTTGAATTTGTGTTTGAATCGGAGTCTGCGGCACAGATTTGACAGGTGATGTTTCAACCCTCTGAAATGCTTCTTTAAACGCTTGAACTGAAACCGGTTTCTGAATCGGTTGAGGCGTTACGCCGGGCCGAGGCTGATATGTTTGTTGGTTTTGTGGTGGTTTTTGAACAGGATTTGGTCGCTGAATTGGCGGAGGTGTTTGTGAGACAGATTGAGGCTGACTCTGTGATGACGAAGTTTGGGACGGTTGATATGATTGGGTCTGTTGCGGGGCTGGCGACTTGGGGGATGGTGCTACATATGATTGCGGCGGAATCTTCACAATAGGCTTGTGCCAGTCATTAATTGCGTTTTCAACTTCAGCTCGTTTATGTGCAAATTGTTCACGTGATGAAGCGATAACATCGGCGACATGGTCAACTTCGGGTGGTTTGATCGGCGGCAATGAAGTAGCCGAAAACGGCGACGAGCTTATTCCGTCAATCATGAGCTTGAGATAAATCTGAGTGAAACCGAGATTAACAATATCCTCCGCAGTAAATGTCGGGGCGAACTCCTTTTCCAAAACTTCTGCATCATACGCACCGACACGGAAAATAATCATCGTCCCGACGTTACCGAAAACGGCGGCGCGAACTTCTTCTTCCATCTGCTCGATATATTGGTGAGCTATGGTCAAGTTCAAGTGATACTTGCGGGCTTCGGACAAAATATCGGCGAAAGATTCGTTGGCGAAAGACTGGAATTCATCCACAAACAGATAGAAGTTCGGCATTGTTGCCATGACGCGGTTCGGTAAATCGGCTCGCGACATCGCGGCCAAATAAATTTTAGTAATGAGCATGCCGCCAAGCAAATTAGCATTCGACTCCCCTATTTTTCCTTTTGAAAGGTTGATGATAAGGATTTTGCGCTTATCCATCATCTCACGAATATTAAAAGAGGATTGGGGTTGACCAATCATATTTCGAATGAGAGCATTCGCCGTAAATTGTCCAATTTTATTCTGAATCGCCGGCACTGCCTCGGCCGCCATACGTTCGGTATAGTTCGCAAATTCCTTGACCCAGAAATTTTTAACGGAAACATCAGTGACATGATCGATGACGTCTTTACGGAAGTCTTTTTCGGCCAACATGCGATTCACGCCGAGAAGCGTCGCACCGGGATACTCCAAAAGTGCCAACAAAGTGTTAGTCAAAATATATTCCATACGCGCCGACCACGCATCTTGCCAGATTTTTTTAAACGTCGACATCAAACCGGACACGACGAGATGTCGTTTATCGGGATCAACAGATTCAAGTACATTAAATGAAATTGGAAAATCTGTATCAAACGGAGCAAAATACAAAACGTCTTTCATGCGCTCCGGTGGAATATATTCAAGCAAAAGTTCTGCTGTTTTTCCGTGCGGGTCAATGAAAGCCATGCCTTCACCATTTTTAATATCCTGAACTGCCATGTTTTCAAGTAGGGTCGATTTACCCATGCCTGTTTTTCCGATAACATACACGTGGCGTGTGCGGTCCTTGGCCTTGATACCAAAAGGTACCCTTTTACTGCGGGCATCAGTTTCTGCAAAATATGTTATGCGTTCAGGATTCATTTGGTGTGCAAATGGATATGCTTTTGCACTATTATACCATAATTATGGAGTACTATTGAGTGTTACTCGTATTACTTTCAACAAAAGCACTATTTGAAGGGGTCTGCGAAGCCGAAGGAGACTTCTGTTGAGGTTTTTTTCTATATGCGACCAAAATGATGAGGAGTCCCGTTATAACAGAAATCCACGTATCCCAGCCGACTGGAAAACCGAGAAAGAGAAAAACAATGACCCATACACCAAGAATCGCCAATATTTGTCGTTGTGACATAGCCTGAATAGTATAACCGATTTCCAGAAAAAGCGAAAATATGATATTCTCGCGGCAGTACGCAACCAGATATAATCAAAATAACTATGAATGCAAGCAAAAAAATACAGTCCATTCTGGACGGGCTTGCTCAATATTTATATTTTGACAAGCCGGTCTTTGTGCAGTTAACAACCGAATACGGCGACACTTTTGTGGGAGTTTCAAGTAAAATATTCCCGGTTCTTTCAAAAAAAGACGGCGAACGTCAACCAGTTTTGCCGATAATCGTCCACTTCGAGAAAATCATGCATGTAAAAATCGTGCAACATTGGGATCGTTCTGAATATTACATTCCGAACAATTATGAAACCAAGCCTGCACGTATAGAAATTAATGTACTCCACACAAAACTGGAAATAGTTGAACAGAAATCGAAAAATCTCGACATTCATTTCCGAACACATGTTTTTACAACCGACAGTTCGAAAGAGAGACTATTTTTCTCTTCGGACCAAAGAGACCTCAAACGCTTCGACCGTGAAATACTCGGTATCGAAGATGAAACGAAATCATAGTTCGCCAAGACCGAAAGGACTTGGCGAATTTTTTAAGGGAAGCTAAGAGAACACTTATATGTAGTACTATTCACTAGTCGGGTACTCTCGACGTTTAACTAAAAACTTCGACAATCACTACAAATTCGCCGCGAATTTTTTCGACGTTTTTTTCGAAGAAAACCGTAACCTCGGCCGGCGTACCACGTACCACTTCTTCATATATTTTTGTCAATTCGCGCACGATGACAATTTTTTGGTCTAAAGCAAGATACTCCGCAAGAGATTCGAGCGTTTTCATAATACGATGTGGCGATTCATAAAAAACCGCGGGGCGAGCTGTGATTGATAGCCCAGCAGTCTTTTTCGCATCCAGAGTCATTACGGCGATTTCTTTGAACAGCGTTTCCCTACCCTTTTTATGCGGCAAAAAACCGAGAAAAGTAAATTGTCCGCATTCAATTCCAGCAACAGACAGTGCTGTTGTCACAGCCGATGGTCCCGGCACCGATTCGATTTTTATTTCTCCACGGGCGATTTCATCTGCAAATCGTGATCGAATTTGACCAACCAAATGCGACCCCGGATCGGAAATCCCTGGCGTTCCAGCATCGGAAACAAGAGCAATATTTTTCGGAACGCTGATTCCATTCTTGGTACCCGCTTCACCCGAACCATCCAACATCTCCAGAATTGAATCAATTTTTGAATCATCGCTGTGGGCATGATAACTTTCGCATTTTGTCGTAATATTGTGCCGCGTCAAAAGCTTCCGCGTCACGCGGGTGTCTTCACATAAAATAAGGTCAACTTCGCCAAGCACGCGAAGAGCCCGGAGGGTTATATCCTCCAAATTCCCTATAGGTGTGCCGACAACGTAGAAAGTAGCCATATAATGCAAAGTGTACTACACTATTTTTATATGGCAATGAAGAAGGAAAAAATTGTGGCTGGCAACCCTCTCGTTTATGTAACGCGCGATATTGAACGTGCTCTCGGCCAAAAACCGACAGGTTCATATTTTATACTCGCCAATCGGACGCCGTATACGGAATCAGTGCGTGCGAAACATCCCGACAATATTTTTTTAATTGAAAATAAAAATAAAAATGGCGATGTGTCGGACGGACTTCTAGATACTTTTGATGTGCTGAAAGCTGGCGAAAAAATTATAGAAAAAATCGCGGCGAAAAATAGTTCTGGCGAAAAAAATGTCGTCGATATTCTCGTTTTTAAAAATACTTCCCGAATCGAAGAATTCTGCGCGCAAAAAAAGTGGCATCTGCTCAATCCCCCAGCTGCGCTCGCCGAAAAAATCGAAAATAAAATTACGCAAGAAAAGACGGTCGGAAAAGCCGCCGCGCATTTTCCTCCGCACTTTACGGCAAAAGTTTCCGACATACTGCTGAAAAATTCCGACGTTTCCGCTCCGTTTATGTTGCAGTGGGCGCATGCGCATACCGGCGAAGGCACGATTTTTATCAGCGCAGACAAAAATGGCGAAAAAATTCTGGCGGCTCTGCACGAAAAATTTCCGAACCGCGAAGCTCGCGTGACAAATTACGTGAATGGCCCGATTTTCACCGCGAATGTCTGCGTCATGCCGGCCGGTGCATCTGCTGGCAAAAACGGCATCCTCATCGGTAATATCAGCACGCAAATCACCGGCATGTTGCCTTTCACCGATAATCCGTGGACGACGGTGGGCAACGACTGGTCTCTGCCGCACGGTATTTTGGACGAAAACAGATTGGCGCGTTTCAACGAAATCGCATGCGAAGTCGGCGAAGAATTACAAAAAAAAGGCTGGCGAGGGCTTTTCGGCATCGACTGCATATACGACATCGAGCGCGACAATCTTCATCTGATTGAAGTGAATGCGCGTCAACCTGCGTCGACAACCTACGAATCGCAGTTGCAGGAAAATATCCGCGAGCTGGCGCCGGACCATTTCAAAAACTGCGCGACTATTTTTGAAGCGCATATCGCAGCGTTACGCGATACAAAAACCTCGGACAAATCAGCAGGTCTGATCGAAATCAACGACGGCGCGCAAATTATTTTACGTATTCCGACCATCGCAGAACTCCGGAAAACCAACGAAGAAATCGCCGAAATTTCCGCGGAATTGCGTGTACAAAAATACATCGTCATTGAATACCTGAACACGAAATCCGGCTCAGACCTGCTTCGCATCCAATCCGACCGAGGCATCATGGAATCTCAAAATAAATTCAACGCGCGCGGCAAGGAAATTTTGGAAATTGTGACGGGGGTTGAAGAAAAACATGATATTATGTAGTTCAAAATCACAGCACCGCACATGAACACAAAACTCATCTCCGACCAAGCGCTCGCAATCATCGACCAGTATGCGCATTTTCGCATTGGCAATTCGGAGGCGTGCAACATTCCCTACTTCAACAACAATCACAAAGTCATCCGCGCTGGCCTGCGCGCAACTATTGGTAAAGGCAGTCCGAGTGATATTTATGAAGAAGTCGAAATCGAGTTGGCGAAAAGTGGAGAAATAAATAACGCACTGCCAGCCGGGGCAATAAAAGGAGGTACATTCATTCCTGGCGTCATTAAGAGCGATGCCCTCAAACATTTTTTGGTCGAGCGAAATATCGGCATCGACTGCTCCGGTTTTGCATATTACGTTTTGTCTGCGGAGAGCGAATCGCGTGGAAAAAAAAGTCTCGACCGACATCTTCACTTTCCTTTTTGCACGGGCATCATTGGAAAAATTCGCTCAAAAATGCGACCGGCAGAAAATGCGGATGTTGCAACTTTGGCACATGACGCGAATAGCCACACAATTCCTCTAAACGAAATTGCTCCGGGTGACATCATCACCATGTTAAATACGATGAATAAAGAAGATAAAATTCGCGATCATATTATTGTCATCAATCAAGTCGAATATCAGAATTTTGTGCCGACTATGATTCACTACACGCATTCGATCGCATGGCCGACCGACGGAGAATACGGGCACGGCGTGCGCACGGGGAAGATTCAAATTCTCGACGTCAATAAACCAATCGCCGAACAGAAATGGACTGAAAACGAAAAAACAGGTCTCGAAAACTACACGGCCGCGCGCGCCGGAATTGCCTTGACCGAAATACGCCGTCTTCGCTGGTTTTAAGTTTTGTGCTATCGTGTAGCAATGATTGCCGAAAACATTTCGCATCTTTCCTATATTCTGGGTTGGGCCATTATGTCCTGCATTTTGGCGTTTTTATGGGCACCAATTTTGACCCATATTTTATACCGATATCGAATCATTAAAGGCCAGAAAGTCGAGATGATGCGTATCGCTAGCCGAACCGGTACTACAAATGCTCACAACGGAAAAATTGGTACGCCAATTATGGGAGGACTTCTCGTCATTGTGACCGTCGCCGTTTTGACTATCGGCTTCAACTGGGACCGACAATACACATGGGTGCCGATCGGTGTCATGCTTTTTTCGGCGCTACTTGGCGGCATCGACGATATTCTCAATATTTTCGGCAAAGAGCGCCGTTCGCGAAAACTTGACCATGTTCTGACGCTCATCCGCGTGCACAAGGATTGGAAAAAACGCATGTGGTACACAATTACGCTGCCATGGTCTGTATTCAAACGCGCATCCGTGTGGATCGGCTCTCATCCGGGCAAAGGCGTTCATGTTCACGAAAAATTGCTTCTGCAATTCGTGGCCGGATCGGTGGCGGCGTGGTGGATTTATTGGAAACTCGGCGTGCAATGGCATTATGCGGTCATTCCGTTTGTCGGAAATTTTTATCTTGGCTGGCTCGTGATTCCAATCGTCATTTTCGCTGTGATGTTTACGGCGAACGCGGTCAATATCGCCGACGGCATGGACGGTTTGGCCGGAGGCATGCTCATCATTACGTTCGGAGCATTGGCATTGCTGTCATGGATAAAAGGTTTTGAAGAAATCGCAGTTTTAAACGGCGTAACGCTCGGCGCATTGGTCGCATACACGTATTTTAATATCAAACCCGCGCGATTTTTCATGGGCGACGTAGGGTCGCTCGGTCTCGGCGCACTGCTGGCCGTCAATGCCATTGCCATCGGCGCAATCGGCTCGCTCTTTTTCCTCGGCTTCGTTTTTTACGTCGAAGCAATCAGCGTTCTCCTCCAGGTCGGCAGCCGCTATTTCCTCGGTCGCCGCGTTTTCCGCATGGCGCCAATCCATCATCATTTTGAACTCTCCGGTTGGAGCGAAGAAAAAACCATCATGCGTTTCTGGATCATCCATTTGGCGTTCGTGATATTTGGAGTTTGGGTGGCTCTGCATTAGGTGAACATCGCCGAAAGGCGGTTTTCTTTTTGGACGAATTACAAAAATTGCGCTACATTAGAGGGATGAGTGCCGATAAAAAACCCTATCTTCACTGGGATAAAAAAACCATCACGGATTTCGCGCCGAAAAGCGTGCAAAAAATGTATACAGACGGCTGGGTTTTCACGCGCATCGGACGCGGGGTGATGCATCAGACGCGCAGTCTGCGCATCGACCTTTCGAAATTCGAACTAACGAGCGAAAACCGGCGGATCCTCAAAAAATTACAATGCATCGATTTGATGAGCGCGAAACTCCCCTACAACAATTACAGCTGGATCGTCGGTAAAATGGCCAAGGACTTCTACGAGAAAAAATTCGGAGCGAACATCATGACGGCGAACAAAATCCGCGAGCTCGTCACAGACGCGGACATGAGCAACTTCAATACACTCCTGATTTATTGCGGCCAAGGCTACTGCATTTCATACGTCGACGACGCGATTCTTCATTACTCATATCCGTTCTACGACCTCGCCCGCTCGACAAAAGACATGGGAATGGGCATGATGATTCAGGCTATCGTCCACGCGAAAGAATCCGGTCTCAACTACATATATTTGGGCTCGCTCCAGCGGCCCGGCGACGTCTACAAACTACAGTTTCGCGGTATCGAATGGTTCGACGGGGGCTTGGGTAAAGTCGGCACGTGGCGGACGGACACTGAGGAAATCAAAAAAATATTACATGAGTCAAAATAAAAAACATATCCACGTGATCGGCATCTGCGGCGTTGCGACGTCGGCTTTGGCGATTGCTTTTCATAAAAAAGGCTGGACGGTTTCCGGCAGCGATAAAGGCTTTTACCCTCCCGTTTCGACAGCTCTCGAAAATGCCGGTATCCCCTTTTACGCCGGTTGGCATCCTGAAAAAATGATTTCAACAGAGATGGGTGGTGTGCTAGATTTTGTTGTGGCGGGTGGCAGCGGTACAAGCGCTTCAAATCCCGAATTGACCTACGCGCGAGAACACGCCATTCCCGTACTCGCATTCGCCGAAGCTCTTGGAAAATTTTTCATTAAAAAAAAATCAATTGTCACGGTTGGAACATGGGGAAAAACGACGACTTCCGCCATACTTTCATACATATTGCTTCAAGCCGACATGAAGCCGTCATATTTTACCGGTGGCTTATCACTGTCGCACGACACCGGCGAACTGTCCGATTCGGATTGGAGCGTAGTCGAAGGCGACGAATATCAGACCGCAATTTGGGACAAGAAGCCGAAATTCGCCTACTATTCCCCGACTCATTTATTGCTTACATCCGTTTCCTGGGACCATGCCGATTTGTATCCCACCGAACAGGCGTATTTTGATGAATTCAAAAACTTAATCGCGCGAATTCCGGCAAATGGTCTTATCGTTTCATGCGCCGACAACGCTGGAATCAAAAAAATTATCGGGGCGGCCAAGTGCAAAGTTGTGACTTACGGAAAAGACGGTGCCGACTATTCATACCACAACGTCTTCCCGACAAAAAAAGGTATCTACTTTAAAATAGATAAAAAATCGACTGGCGAAACATTTTCGATTGAATCGCCAATGCTTGGCCGATTCAATGTTGAAAATATCGCTGGATGTTTTGCGATGGCTTCGGAAATCGGCATCGCGCCGGTAAAAATTATTTCGGCAATCGCATCATTTAGAGGTATAAAGCGCCGTCTCGAAAAACGTTTTGAAGGAGAAGTCACACTTCTCGACGGTCACGCTCCAACTGCAGAAAAAGCTCAGTCAATTTTAGAAAGCGTTCGTGAAGTGTATGACAAAAAAATTATCACTATTTTTGAGCCGAATATCGGCGGACGTCAGCGCGAATCAATCGTCAAATACGATAATGCATTTACAAATGCAGATGTCGTCATCATTCCACGTTTGACAAAATTAAAAATTGCCGCGGAATCCACAACAGGCAGCACGCCTGAAAAACCGCTCGAAGGAAATGAACTGGTCGACTACATTTCAAAAACACATAAAAACGTTACATATATCGAAGACGATTCAAAACTTGTTGAAAAAATCATATCCGAAGCAAAAGACGGAGACGTCATTGCCTTTCTCGGTTCGCACGGCTTTCGCGGGATGATAGAAGAAACTATTGCAAAGCTAAAATGACTATTTCCCTTCATCGGCGATTTCGGTGAAGACTTCGTTATTTTCAATCCCTTTCACGACAAGCGTAATACCGCAAACATCACACTCGATGACGTTGCCGACAGCGAGATTTGGATAGCGACCGAGATTAATATCATTTTTACATTCTGGACAGACGGAATTCATGATTTTATTTATTTAAAATAGTAATTGCACGTAAAGCATCACACTTCATATTTTACCCCGAACAAGGTAGTATATCAACAAGTAAAAATGACCCCATATATGATAACCCCGAACGAACAACAATCCAAATTAGGCGAGGTTTTAGGGGCTCCAAAGCTCTATTTCAAGCGCGAAGACCTGCACCCGCTCGGTTCACATAAAGGCCGCTCAATCCCGTATATGATAAATGAGCATATAAAAAATGGTGTGCGACATTTCGCTATTTCATCGTCTGGAAATGCAGCTCTCGCCGCGGGTTTGTATGTACAGCAATTAAACAATTCTTCGAAGAAAAACACCGAGCAGATAACCCTCGAAATTTTGGTCGGACAAAATATTGCGCCGAAAAAATTGGCGAAATTGCAGGTTCTCAAAAGCGAACAAATTCATGTTTCAATTCATGACCGGCCGAAGCAAGCTTTGCTTATCAAAACAAAAAATTCCGATGGTGACAGCGAAAACTTTTCAAACAAAATTGTTAGCCTGCGCCAATCCGAAGATGATACTGCTCTCGTCGGATATGAAAGCCTCGCACGTGAGCTTGCTGAAATCCCTGATTTGCAGGCGATTTTCATCGGAACTTCGTCGGGGACGACGGCACAAGCACTCGCCAAATATTTTTTGAAAAATAAAAATAAAGTCCAAATTCACATCGTCCAAACCCCGACATGTCACCCGATAGTCGACGCTGTTTCCGGCATATTGGATAGTGAAAACCATGAAAAATCGATTGCGGACGCGATTGTCGATCGGACTGCACATCGTAAAGAAACTATCGCTGAACTTATAAAAAAAACCGACGGCACAGCATGGATTGCAAATAATGAAAGTCTTAACTCCGCAATAGAAATCACCAAAAAACATACTGGTCTTTTTATTTCATCAAATAGTGCATTATCCATCGCCGGCCTTATGCAAGCGATTTACACGGGGCATTCTTGGAAAGGTGCTGTGGTGTGTATTATCTGTGGCGATTAAAATTAAGGCCAACAACTGCACTATTTTCGACCGTATTTGTCCTCCAGTCTAACAATATCCCCTTCTTCAAATTGGCCAAAGGCGATTTCAAGAATTCGAACTTCACTCGCACCCGCCTGTATGCGGTGTTTTTCCTTTGCAAGTTCAAAAAATTCGCCGTCCGGATGAGCTTGGATAACCTTGTCACCGACAGTAATGATTGGATCTCCCGACAAAATTTTCCAGAATTCACTACGTTTAAAATGGTATTGGAGGCTCAATTCCTCGCTGGCATTAACTGTAATAATTTTGACAGTTGAAGGTTCGTTTTGGGTAAATCGCTCGAAACTGCCCCACGGACGTTTCTCTGTATATGTTTGAAGCGACGATTTAGGTTCGATATTTGGTTCCATTTTTTTTAAAATTTAAACACAGTTTTTGTTATGCATTCAGTATATCGCGAATAAGGCGTTTTGTATCGGCCGGACCCGAAACCTTTTGCGTGGCGACACCAGCGGCAATCGCTCCATAATCGTTGCCACCAACAAAAAGAGAATCGCCAATATATAAAATATCGCTGAAAAGATTTTTCTTTGAAACTCCAAAATGTTCTGCGAGAGCGAGGATTGCGGTTTCTTTGTCAGCACCAGCAATTGTGATATTAATTGAAGTCGTTCCTCCAATAGTCATTTCGATACCCGGTAACAGTGGCTTTAAATCCGCGACAATTTTCGATCGCTTCACATGGTCGGGATCCCATTTTTCTTTTTCAGAAAGAGGCGCTTCCTGTCCGAGCGCTGAAAATGTCATGCCGAGTCCGATATCCGCCAGCCGTTCGCCATATGTTTTTTTAGGAACAATATCCGTATTTTTTTTCAAGACCGATTCCATCGCAGTACGTATCAAAATTTTTTGCATGTCCGATATTTTTTTTTCATACACAAGTTTCCATTCACCCGCTTTATATTCAAAAAAGGCGCTTCCATTTGCTGGTAAAACAGAAAAATTAACTGGCGGACACTTCATATGAGACAAAACCTGACCTTCAAACTGTGGAAAAGATGCTCCGGAAATAACAGCAACTTTCTTTTTCGTTAGCAATTGACATAATAAATCAGCCATTTCGGCATCAATAGCGATCTTACTTTCGGAAAGAGTGCCGTCGAGGTCGAAAACGATGATTTGAGGCTGTTTCATAGAAATGATATATTATTGTATAATTGTAATACACTGCGTACATTCTCACAATGGCTCCTATAAAAAAAACAAAAAAAATTAGCGTCAACCAAGAACACCACTCTCAAAAAATTCCTCTTGCGGTCGGCTATCACAAACAGGAAGTTTTTCTTCTTGAGAAAATTATTCACGGGAAAATGGAGCCTCGCGAATATGAGCTCGTTATCGTGCGCGGACACGGCGAAAGTGTCTTCACTGCAAAACCCGAGCATGTGCATTTGGTTAGAATCGGCGCTCGTGGAAAAAAAATACCAGAAAATTTGGCACACTGTCGCGATTTTAAATTTTTTTGTCATGATGACGACGTAACTTTGTCGTATGTGCGTCAGGGAACGCACGGTCCGGAATTCGCATATGCTTCGACCGAAGATTTTATAACATGGGTCGTTGGTGGAACCGTTAAAGAAGTAAAAAAAGCTGGCATTCTCATTCCGGAAATTGAAGACGGAGCGAGTGATATTATTTATTCAAGTGGAGACCAGATAGAAACCGCCATTTCACAAAATTTGGAATCATGGAAAGTAGTATTCCCCGCCCGCGCACCACATTGGAATTTTTTTGAAGGTTTTCCTTTTAGCATTATCGGTGTCATTATACTTCCGGAAACTATAGCGGGCGGGGGTATTGCCGTTTTTTATGAATCACGAATTAAATCGGATATTTTCATCGACGAGCGATTACATAATAAAAAAATCGGCGAAGAACATTTTGTCAAAATCGGCGCTGCGATTTTTTCGTCCCAAAATCCAACAAAACTCCTCTGGCAAACCGAACTTCCGCTCATGGAAATTTCCGTCGAAAGCGACGGACACATTTCATTCATCGGAGTGATGCCAATCCAACCCGAACACAACCCAAAAGCTCGTTCAAAAAAAGAATACACTATGCATGGCGCGCGTTTCTATTTCGCAGATAAATCGGGAAAAATTCACTTATTTGAACTCCCCCTCGAACATCTCGCCGATCATAAAAGCGGACGCAGACTAAAGGCTTCGCGTGCTGCTGAAAACCCAATCATGAAACCTTCGGAAAAAGGCTGGGAATATGATGGAGTTTTCAATCCAGCGGCAGTACGACTTGACCGAAAAGTTCATCTTCTCTATCGTGCGGTCGGCACCGACGGTTGGTCTCGAATCGGCCACGCTGCAACAATTGACGGGGTGCATATCAGCGAACGTGGTATTGTACCGATTTATTCTCTGCACAAACATGAAATTCCTGATTTGGCCGATGGTGAAGATATGTCTTTGTTTTCATCCGGCGGAAGCTGGGGTGGATGTGAAGATCCAAAAGCCACTGCAATTGATGGTCGCATCTACATGACCTTCGTCGCCCACGACGGCGGATGGCCGATGCGCACAGCACTCACTTCGATTTCACAAACTGACTTCAAAAACAAAAAATGGAGATGGGTAAAACCTCAATTAATGTCCGCACCAAATGTTGGCAGTAAAAGCGTCGTCATTTTGCCCGAAAAAATAACCAACAAAAATGGTGCGGAAAATTATGTCGTATTTCATCGTGTTTGGCCGAACATTATGGTTGATGTCGTACCAAAATTAGAATTCGGCGAAGGAAAAAGATGGCTGCAAAATCTACATTCGATCAGACCGCGCCGCTCATATTGGGATAGTCAAAAATTAAGCATGGGCACTGCACCGATTCGAACTCCGCACGGTTGGCTCGCCATTTATTCCGCTGTGGACCGACGAGATTCGTCAAAATATAAAATCGGAGCAATGCTTTTGGATTTAAATGAACCATGGAAAGTCATCGCCCGCAGCCGCAGACCAATTTTGGAACCTGATGAGCATTATGAAAACACCTACGAAGGTGGTCGTGGAAAGGCTGGTATTGTCTATCCAGGTGGTGCTGTTGATATTGATGGTGTGCTCCATATATACTATGGTGGCGCCGACATGGTCACATGCGTCGCAACTGTTCCCATGAATGAAATTGTTGCGAACCTACTTCGTGACCGTCAGCCTAACATTAAAATCACCCAATGTTTGTTGTAAAAAAATCTCGACATAATCCGCTTCTCGTCCCGACCAAAGAAAATCTATGGGAGTCTGTTGCCGCATTCAACTGGTGCCCGATACCACCAAAAACTTCGGATAAAAAAAATCAAAAAACAAAAAAAACCTCATATACCGCATGTGTTTACCGAGCAATGGGGCCTTCGGAATCAACCGGATTTTCAAAAGGACCGGAGCATCTCTCGGTCGTCGGCTTTGCGGACAGTCTTGACGGCATTCATTTCGAAAATCGTCGAAAACTAATTGGACCGACGGAAAACTGGGAACAATTTGGTTGCGAGGATCCACGCGTAACCTTTTTTGAAGGAAAATACTATATTTTTTATACCGCTCTTTCGACATTTCCATTTAATGCAGCGGGTATCAAAGTCGCTGTCGCGATAACCGACGATTTTAAAACAATACAAGAAAAACATTTGGTAACGCCATTTAATGCAAAAGCAATGATTATGTTTCCAGAGCGAATCAACGGAAAAATCGTTGTTGCCTTGACTGTCAACACCGACATGCCACCAGCAAAAATCGCTTTTGCATATTTCGATACAATCGAAGAATTATGGGATGAGAAAAAATGGACTGCATGGTATGCGCAATTAAATACAGCGGGAGCACAGGATGGAAATGGGGGTCATTCCGCGTCAAATATTCTGGATATGCGCCGTTTTCCGAGTGATCACACTGAAATTGGTGCACCACCGATTAAAACCGATCGTGGTTGGCTCTTTATTTATTCCCACATCCAGCATTATTTCGATGGAGGTCAAAAAGTTTTCGGCATTGAAGCAATTTTGCTCGATTTAACGAATCCTGAAATGGTCATCGGCAAAACGAAAGGTCCAATCGTTGCGCCCGAGGAAATATACGAAATGTACGGCTTTGTGCCGGGAGTAGCATTCCCTTCCGGCGGCTTTATTCGAACAAAAAGTGCCAGTAAAGGTGGAAAAAATTCTATTCAGCAAGAGCTCGAAATATATTATGGTGCGGCCGATACGACGTGTGCGCGGGCTCATGTTGATTTGAACGATCTTCTCGATAGTATGATTCCTGCTACGGCTGACAAATTTATCACTCGTTTCGGTGAAAATCCAATTTTGAAGCCGACAAAATTGGCTTTCGAAGAAAAAGCGGTCTTCAACCCAGCTGCAATCGACATTGGCGGAAAAATCCGCATTCTCTATCGTGCAATGTCAAATGATAATACTTCGACGGTTGGATATGCAGAGAGCGAGGACGGTCTACATATTACAAAACGCCTTCCCGAACCGATATATGTACCACGTGAACCATTTGAAATGAAGCGAATTCCAAACGGAAACAGTGGCTGCGAAGACCCACGTATCATAAAAATTGGCGAACGGCTTTACATGACCTATACCGCTTACGACGGCATCGATATGCCTGCAATCGCTGTCACGAGCATATCGATAAAGGATTTTGTCACGAATAAATGGAATTGGGGTAAACCTTATCTATTGAGCCCAACACAAGTCGACGACAAAGACAGCAGTTTTATTCCCGAGAAAATCAAAACTCCCAATGGATCGAAATATTTGATATTCCATCGTGTTGGAGTTAACATCTGTGCCGACCTTTTCAATACACTCGACTTTAAAAATGAACGCATCAATAAATGTGTTGAAATTATGAAACCGCGACCCGGTATGTGGGACGAGCGTAAAATTGGTATATCCGCTCCGCCAATCAAAACAAAAAAAGGTTGGCTTCTCATTTACCACGGTATATCGGAAAAGAACATATATCGCGTGGGAGCGGCCCTTCTTGACCTCAAAGACCCAACAGAAATCATTGCCCGCACCACCGACGCTCTTCTATCCCCTGAAATGGATTACGAGCTTTCTGGACAGGTAAACAACGTCGTATTCCCCTGCGGTGCAGTCATACGCAAAGACACGCTATTTATATATTACGGTGGCGCTGATTCAGTCACCGGAGTAGCGACTCTTTCCGTCTCAAAATTACTAAAAGTCTTGTCTGATTAAAATCGCAAAATAGTCGGAAACTATTAATAATCTGCGGCGATGCTTTTATAGGAATCCTTTGTGATAATGACATGGTCAAGCACATGCACGCCCATGATTTTTCCGGCTTGGACAAGCTGAGCTGTGATTTCAATATCCTGTTGCGATGCAGTCACAACACCTGATGGATGATTGTGAACGAGAACAACTGCCACAGCATTATATTCGACAGCTGGACGGAAAACCTCGCGTGGATGAACAATATTAGAGTTGATTGTACCAATGGAAATAACCTCGTCGTGAATAATTTGATTGTGCGTGTTCAAATACAACCCGCGTAGATATTCTTTTGGTAAATTATGCATGTCTCTTACATGGTCATAGACGTCCTTGGCACTGCGAATGACGGAAAAACCTGAATCATTTTTCTCATAAAATCTACGGCCCAATTCGCCGACAGCGACAATTTGGCAAGCTTTATTCAAAGGAATATCCATTTCCGCCGCCATTTTTTCGGGAGAACGTTCGGCGATGATAGCTTTCTCTCCATATTCACGCAAAACACGATGAGACATCTGTAAGACCCCTTCTTTTGTCGTGCCAGTGACTAAAATAATGGCCAACAATTCGTGAATCGATAATGCCTCTGGTCCTTGTTGAACTAATTTCTCGCGAGGTTTTTCGTCCACCGGCAAATCACGCACGCGCAAAATATATTTCCGCTCTCCTGCCGGCACATCTATAAGTAAGTCCGTATCGCGGATGATATATGGCGACGCAATTTTTTGCATTTTATTTCCTCTAATTTTTTCAGTTGTTTGTGTAGTCATGAAGTGATTATAGCATCGAAAAAACAGCAATCAATGCCGTTTTTTACAAAAACTTTAGAAAGATTTTATCTGTCGAGAAGAATACTCGACATACATATTCGCCTATCTGTGGATAAGTGCTACAAAACAAAACTAAATCGTTTCGACCAAAACCATATTCGTACCCTTTGCTTTTCCGATTGGCAAACCGGCTACAATGACGACTTTGTCGTTCTTTTTCGCAAAATGATGCTCTGTTGAAACTTTTCTAACGAGATTCATGATATCAGCAGCAGTTTCAAAATGCGGCACGATAACTGGATAACAGCCGTAGCTTAAAATGAGTTTATTGGCGTCTTTTTGATTTCCCATGAGCGACAAAACCGTCTGATTTGGACGATATCTGGCAATCATACGTGCAGCACGGCCAGATTTCGTTAATGCAACCAAATATTTCGCACCCAACTGATTCGCCAAATGAACCGCTGACTGCGAAATAATATCCGTCATTTCAATTGAATTATCGTAGTGAAATGGAGCAGCATACTTTTTAATGTCTTGTTCGATTTCAAGAGCGATGCGAGTCATCATTTTCACTGCTTCAACAGGATAATCACCGAGAGTTGTTTCCTCAGAAAGCATAATCGCATCCGTTCCGTCGATAATGGCATTGGCAACATCAGAAACTTCGGCCCGTGTTGGAACTGGACTTTTAATCATCGATTCAAGCATTTGTGTAGCGGTAATAACCGGTTTACCGAGAGCAACACATTTTCGAATGAGCTCTTTCTGAGCAAATGGTACGTTTTCGGCCGGAATTTCGATAGCCAAATCGCCGCGAGCAACCATAATTGCATCGGTTGCTGCCAAAATTGCTTCCATATTTTCAAGAGCTTCCGGTGTTTCAATTTTCGCTACAATCATTGCGTCAGATTTTGCTTTTTTCAACATTTCGCGCAATTCTAAAATATCATCAGATCGGCGTACAAATGAAAGCGCCACAAAATCAACTTTGTTTTTAATACCGAATTCCAAATCAGCGCGATCTTTTTCAGTAATCGAACTAACTGATAAATACGCGCCCGGTAAATTAACACCACGTTTGCCCTTTATGTCACCGCCAACAATGACTTTTGTTACGACGTCCTTGCCTTTTATGGCTGTAATCTGCAATTTACGTTTGCCATCATGAACGAGAATATAACCGCCGACTTTCACTTCTTTTGGCAAAAGAGGATAGTTAATCCAAACGCGCTTGTCCGTACCGGTCGTTTTTTCAGCAGCATTCGTTGTGAGAGTGAACGTGCTTCCCTCCTTCAAAACAATTGAACCTGTCGTGAACTCACCAATGCGGATTTTCGGACCAGCCAAATCCTGCAAAATTCCAACCGTTTTCCCGGTCTTTTTGGTGACTTTTTTAAGATTATCGACGCGATTCTGGTGTTCCACAAAATCTCCGTGCGAAAAATTGAGTCGCATGACATTCATTCCTGCCTCCACCAATTCAGTCAATTTCTGCTCGCTTTCCGTCGCAGGACCAATCGTACAGACAATCTTTGTTTTCTTTCCCAGGTTCATGTGTTTTGAATTTAAATAAAATTAATAAAATAAAAAGTGAGATACGATTGTACCTCATTTTTTATATAAATACCAGCCTTTTGATACGACACCTTGTGCTAAACCTTCGCTATGAATATTATGGTCTTTTGTTCAAACCGACGCCGAAACTATAATCAGCTGTATTGACGAATGTATCCCAATCCGGAGTAAAGGCCTGCGGCGGCAATTGTTCGCTCTGGTTTTTCAAACCAGCCACTTTTTTGACAGCCGTTCCAATTGCCAAAAATTCAATCAACCCACTTCCCAATTGATATACATACGTTTTCACGCCGATGACTTCATCCGCACCGATTGCATCGGCTTCTCTATTAATAATTCCGAGCGCATTTTCGCGCGCATCGTAAATCATACGAGACAATTCAGGAATCTCACCTTGAGTGAATGACTTCGCAAATGAAGTCAAACCGCCGACGAGACCAAGTGAATACACTGACGTTCCAATCAAAATTTTGAGTGGCGCATACCCCATTTTATTGAGATTCCACATTTCCTGCGGCGTCAAATCGCTCGAAACAATGGCGTCTTTTGGTAAAGCTGGATTATATGAAGCAGTTCCAATCATAAGCATTTCTTGTAATCCTGTTCCCATAAGTGGCAAAATTGTGGTTTCAATTCCAACAATCGAATTCGCACCGTGTTTTTGAGCCTCGGCCGTAATGCGATCCAATGCCAAATGACGAGTCTTATTGAAAATATCAGAAAATTCGCGAATCTCTCCGCGTGCCAAAGTTTTAAGAGATCCAATAATTCCACCAGCCAAACCAATCGAGTATGCAACATTTCCGAAAACGAATTTGAGCGGTTTATATCCGGCATCCACCTGAGCAAACAAATCTTGTCCATCAGTCGAAGTGCTGAAACCAAGCTGTTCCTGCGCCGTACCTGCCGACGTTTCCTTTTCTTTTGTATGAATCGACGAACCGACCGACAAAAATTCAATATTGCTTCCATGAAAAACGAGTTCACTTGTCACGCCGGTAATGCCGACTGCACCAGCATCAGTTGCCTCTTTTTCGAGACGTGCCAATGCCGCCGCGCGACCCTCTTCAATTAAATTAGTAAATTGTGTCACCTCTCCGCCAACCATAGCCCGAAATCCGGAACCGATACTACGTCCGAAACCGAGAGCGTGCACGCTGTTTCCCACGACCAAATCCCCTGCTTTATAACCGATCTTGTCCAAACAATATATTTCATTTCCTGATAATCCTGTTGTTTTCATACTTGTATTATATCATTTATTTCATGATACAATCTAACCATGAAAAAATTCACAATCCTAGAAACAAGCGTTATGGGCATTTTTATAGGGTTTATTGCCGCCTCATACCTCACATTTGAAACAGCGACAAACGGTTTTATCGGAAACCTCATCAGCTGGATTTCACTAGAGCCAGTCATAAATCTATTCAATCTTCCGCAAAATAGTCAACTCGCAATCTCCTTCATATTTTTTGTCATCGTATATACAATATATGGCGCAATCGTGGGTCTATTGATAAAAAAAACCGGTAAATCAATCACAGTCGCCGCGACATTAATTTTGATCGTAGTCGCAACCGGAACAGAACAAGTAATTGGTTCGAAAATAAATGTAATTGTTCCTGATAATACTTTCCAACAAACGGCATCGGTCATTACGGCATTAGCAAAACCTGCATCATCAACAATCGCACAAAATCAAGAGGAATATTTCGGTGGACTGGAAGCAAACGGTGATTTAAATGCTGATAATACGAGTGACGTAGCATTCATTATTCCACGGACAGATCCTCAGCTCGGCTCCGTCTATTATCTCGCAGCGGCAATCGCTACGTCGACCGGACATATCGGAACAAATCTTCTTTTTTTGGGCGATAAAGTAAAACCGAATGCCATCGCTATCAATAATGGAATTATCGAAATTGATTATACGAAAGGTACATCAACAACGACTAAAAAAATATTTGCTGGTGTCGAGAAAGGCTCATTGCAATGGATTAACGCTTCTTCATCTGCTACTTCAATCATAAAACCGATTATCTAATTTTGCTATTTGATTTTCTTCAAATTCTTCGATATAAAGCTGTCGATATCATCAATATTATCCTGAAGTTCTTTGAAGATCTTCTCTTCTTTTCTATTAAGTTCGCGGTCGGCTTTTGTTTTCTCGAGCAATTTTAATTGGCGATTCAATTCGTCTTTGAAGATCATGAGTGCGCGATGCGTTTCGTTTACAGTCTGCTGAACTTCCTTGTTGAGACGTCGTTTCAGACCAAAGAATTTATGCCAGCCAATGTAGAGTGCGAATAATAGTGCGAGAAGTAGGAGCGTTGCCGGAATAGCGTATGAGAGCATATATATGAGTGATTTACTTGTTTGTACTATAAAGACGTCATTAACTGTTACGATTTGTTTGTTTGAAATCGGACTTTCGATCGTATTAGAGAAAATAAGCTGTGCCCACACATCCGCCGGTCCGTCATTTTCAATTTGGCCGATCGTAATCGAGAACGAACCGTCGGCGCTGGTCGTTGCGGAATATGGAACAGCGGACTTTCCTTCAGATTGGATGAAAGCTGTTATCGAAGAATTTGGATATTGTGATGACCCTGCAATCGTTAAACTATCGCCGCGGTTAATCGGGGTCGGAATCGTGCCGAGAACCGGCGCGATGATTGCAGGGCTGGTGAATTGCGCATTCGATTGCGTCGAATTACCGGCTTTGTCATATGCGGTCACGACAAGATTATGTTCGCCTTCATTTTGCGTCGGCAGAACGTATTGACCGTTTGAAGGAAGAGATGATTCCGCGACATTAAACGGCGTTTGATTATCAATTTGAATTGAATAATGGTCGATACCAGACATTGCATCAACTGCATTAAGCGTCACGATATTTTGTGTATTTTGCGTCTCTACATTAAGGGCAAAATTCTGTGGAGGTGTTGAATCAATTTGGACTTTATAGCTTGCAGCTGGACCCCAACCGTTTGTATTCATGTAACGAAGATTGAAATACCAAACCCCGTCAGCAATACCATCAACTGTACGTTGTGAAACAGAATTATCG
>Ga0302281_10000942_pt1 | contig 21424 bp, 15 predicted proteins | sample III_Fen_E1_2_FD_198762 | JGI IMG/M metagenome (GOLD analysis project Ga0302281, IMG submission 198762) | Peat permafrost microbial communities from Stordalen Mire near Abisko, Sweden - III_Fen_E1_2 | ecosystem: Environmental > Terrestrial > Soil > Wetlands > Permafrost | place: Sweden: Abisko...
TGTGGGGCATGGAGCAAATCAATTCTACAGCATTAGCCAACCTCCTGCGCCGACGCCCACGCCAACGCCTTCCCCTACCCCATCTCCCACGCCCTCTCCGTCGCCGACTCCATCGCCTACTCCTTCCCCTACAGCCTCGCCCTCTCCGTCGCCAACGCCGACCCACACACCTTTCCCAACCCCGTCGCCCACTCCCTCTCCAACGTCCCCGCCCACACCCTCGCCCACTCCTTCCCCTACGGCCTCGCCCACTGCGTCGCCAACGCCGACCCATACCCCTTTCCCAACCCCGTCGCCGATTCCGTCGCCGTCACCCACACTCGCGCCACGGCCTACGCCGACAAATCCCCCAACCCCATCGCCCACGCCGACACATACTCCCACCTCCCCAATAGTCCCGACGCCCACTCCGCTTCCTAGTCCTACGCCGGCAACGGCTGCGGCATATGGAGTACCCGTTATCACAAGCCCGATTAGCGCCTTCGGCACAGTCGGCATGGCATTCCCGGCTTTTTCCATCACGGCAACGGGCTCACCCACGAGTTACACGATAGCCGGGCTACCGCCCGGCCTGACCTTCAATATTGCGACACAGGGAATCTCAGGCATTCCCACGGCAGCGGGCACATATATTTTGCCGGTTACGGTCACCAATGCCTCAGGCACGAGCGCGGCGACTTTGACCGTAGTAATCGCCCCTTATCTCTTTAGCCACATCGTCAACTTCTCCGCCCGCGCCCTTTCCGGTTTGGGAAGCGATACGCTGATCGTTGGCTTCGCCGTATCCGGCGACGACAAGAACCTTCTGGTGCGAGGGATCGGTCCAGGGCTGTCGCTCTTCGGCCTCTCCAATTTCCTGACCGCCCCGATCCTGACTCTCTACAACAACGATGGATCAATCGGGGCAACGGATAGCGGCTGGGAGGTCAACAGCAACGGCCAAAATGACGGGGCTCTCATAGCCGCCACCTCGGAAACGGTCGGTGCATTCGCTCTCACGGCCAACAGCCTGGACTCAGCCCTGCTCCTCACCGTCAACAATGGCGTCCATACGACAGGCCTGCTCACCACCAATGGAGTCCCGGGTGTCGGCTTGATTGAGATATACGACACGGGGGGCAACCCGTTCGCGAGCCTCATTAACGTGTCAGCCCGCATGAACGTGACGAGCGGCGACGGCATCCTGATTGCCGGCTTCGTGATCGGGGGCAACCTGCCGAAAACCGTACTCATTCGCGGCATTGGCCCGTCGCTCTCACAATTTGGCGTTACCGGAGTTCTGCCCGATCCGCAGATCGCCGTATTCTCAGGCACCGCCGAGATAGCGAGCAACACCGGCTGGGAGAGCGGCTCGAGTACACCGACCCAGATCTCGACCGCCTCTGCCCTCGTTGGAGCTTTCCCTTTGCCTACTGGCAGCAAGGACGCCGCATTGCTGATCACATTGCAGCCGGGCACCTACACGGTAGAGGTGAGCAGCCTCAGTAACACGATCGGCGTGGCCCTCGTCGAGGTCTACGACGCATCCCAAGGGCCCTAAAAAGCCCCGCGAGGGGCACCCACCGCTCCAATCACTTTACCGGCGGCTTTTCCAAGGCATCCAAGCGACCCAATAAGGTTGGGTCCTTCGCAAGCGCTCTCAGCCGGGCAATGACTGCCTTGTCTTCCTTTGTCAGCTCCCAGTTGTTCTGCGGCAGGGAGGAGATCGCAGTGTCAATCGCCGCAGTTCGAAGGGCCTCGTTCTGCGCCCTTTCCGCGACGGTTGCAAGGGGGTCGAGACCGGTCTTGTCTGTCCAGTGGCCAAGGGCCTCCACGGCGGATTCGGCAATGGGTCCCTTCTCATTCAGCGCAAATCGTGCGACGTAGTTGGCTGCCTCGGATCCACCGACCCGCGAAAGGGTCGTCAGAAGGCGCTTCTGAACCGCGGGACGCGCCCCCCCCATGAGGTCGGCAACGGGCTTTAGGCGGGCCTTTTCATTCCGGTCACGAAACGTGGCGGCTGCGGCGGCCCTTAGCGCATGAGACTGCTCGGTGGGGTCGGTTGCATTGACCATCCAGTTCAAAAGCGGGGCTTCGAGGTCGGACGTACCCACCAATGCGAGACCGTCCAGGGCAACACATCGAAGCGCGACATCAGGCTCGGTCCGAACGGCCATCAGGATTTCCGGGCTCCCCTCTGTATCGCGAAGCGCCAATTCCTCCATGTAGACCGCTCTTAGAGGGCTCCCGACTTGGCGGGAGCCGCCGAGCACCACTTCGTCGACTCCGGAGCCAACTAAGCGCGAAAGACTTTGCTTGGCCGCGCTGCCCACTTCGCCGGGCCGTAGGGCCTCCTCGGCAAGAAGCCGAGCCACTTCAGCGTTTCCAGGCAGTTCACCCAAGCTAACGATTGCGGCATGGCGAAGGCCATCCTGGTCGCTGCGCGCGAAATCCATAACGATGGGTAGAAGCGATGGGTCCCCGATACGCCCAATGGCTGCAACCACTCCTGTTTGTGTCTCAAGGTCCCACGACCTTATGTTTCCATTGATCACGGGAAGCACCTTGGAGCGAGGCAATGCCACGAGCCACGCCACGACGGACTGTTTCATCGACCGATCATTGCCCCCCAGAATAGAAGCAACACGCTGGGGTATTGCGTCGGGATCGAGCGACAAGAGCGCCGAAAGGGCAGATGCTCGCAGCTGGGGAGCAATAGCCATGTTTGCGCTCAGCTCTTCAAGAGTATTCTGGCCGTCGGGTCGCCCCAGATTGCGCGCACAGCGAATCCTTGCCTCAACAACGTTATCGGATTCCGGGTCAGAAGCCCTCCCAAGCACCTCGGCAGCGGCCTTGTTTCCTATCTGCCCTAAGGCCCTGGCTGCCGCTGCCGAAGCGAAACTGTCTTTATCCTGCAGTATGGCCGCCAGTGCGGGGACCGCGGAGGCGATCCGCCGATTCCCGATTGATTCGATGAGCGCGACCCGAACGCGTCCGCTTGACTGCCCGAGGTTCGCCACGAAAACAGCGTCAACCGAGGCGCCCGGTGCGCGCTCAAGCGCCATGCGCGCCAGATCGACCTGGCTTCCGTCGGCAAGCATTGCCACGAGAACCGGAGGGATTGGGTGGTCGCCCCGCGCAAAGCTGATCGCAAATAGCCTCCCCAGGGTTTCGCAGATGGCCTGCCGGCCTGCGTAGGTGGTGTCAGGAAGCCCCAGCATCTGGACAAGCTGCGACTCAATATCTGCGAGCTTTGCGGCGTCCTGGCCCGCGTCCGCGACGGACCGGCGAAGGGCCGCTAACGGTTCATGGCTTCCCGAATACCCGAGGGAGACCAACCCCTCGTAGGCAGGACCGCCCACCGTTGCCGCGGCTGCTGGACCGGGCGTCGGAGTTGTGCATCCCTGCGCCAGGAAGATCAGCGCCGTGCACAGGACGAAGGCTTTGAATCTCAGATAGGGGCGATCAATCATGGCGGGCGCGTTCTAGAGGGTTGCGTACGGTGCACGACGGGTCCGGTGGAGATAGGTGGAAGCCACAACGTCTCCCACCACTTCCTCTGCGCCGGGGTCCCACTGGACTGGGCGATTCAGCAAAGCCGCGATATTATTGAGGTGGCAGACCGTAGCGCTTCGATGCCCCGTCTCGACGTCCGAAATCGTCCGCTGCCGCGAGCGAACGGCGCCCAGGAAATCGTCATGATGATCCTTGCTGGCGTAAAGGTGCACTTCCTCCGGGCTTAGCGGACGCTTCGCAAGGGACGGGGGGTCCGTAACCAGGTAATCGCCGCGCGACACCCACACGGTCCCCTTCGTCCCCGTAAACTCGATCATCGCATTTAGGCCCTCGTCCACGCGTTCAACCCGGACACCATTGGCATAGACATGGGTTTGATAGGGGGTCCCCTGCCAGCCCTTGGGGATGAACTGGACCGGACCGGACTCATCCATACCAAGCGCCCATTGGATGATGTCGAAATGGTGCGCGCCCCAATCGCCATTCTTCCTTCCACCGTATTCGAAAAAGCTCCGCCAACCGCCGCCGTAGTCGCCGAGCACCCGTTTCTCATTGTAGGGCCTCCAGGGTGTGGGGCCAAGCCAACGGTCATAGTCGAAATCGTCCGGTATCGGCTCCTCGGGAAGGTTGGGCGCATCCGGAAACTCTCCCAATTTTGTCCTTATGTACTTTAGATCGCCGATGAGGCCGTTTCGTATGATTTCGGCTGCCTTGCGGAAGGAGGCGTTCGACCTCTGCTGGGTGCCGGTCTGAAGAATACGGCCGTATTGCCTCGCCGTGTTCACAAGCGGCCGCCCCTCGCTTATAGTGAGCGTGAGTGGCTTCTCGCAGTAAACATCCTTACCCGCGCGAATGGCCGCTAGCGCGACAGCGACATGCCAATGGTCTGGTGTGCAGACAAAGACGGCATCGATGTCTTTTCGGGCGAGCAGCTCCTCGTGATGCTGGTATGCCGCGACCGAACCGGCGTCGCCGTAGTCCCTCTCGGCCTTTGATGCCATGGCCTTTGCCTTGCTATGGCGTACGTCGCAGGTTGCCACGATTCTGCAATCGTCCCGCCCAATCAGGGCCGTATAATGGCTGCCACAGATTAGGCCGTTTCCCACGAGCCCCACGGCAAGGCGGTTGCTGGGAGCCTCCGGACCGGCGAGCGCTGCCTGAAGGAACTGTGGGGCAACGGAGCAGGCAATTATTCCCTTTATCCCGGTCTTTATCGCCTCGCGGCGAGAAATGCCTCGCGCGCGATTGCAGGCCTTCGATTCCATTGGGTTCATAGGTGGGTAGGGTCGCTTGCTGAAATTCTTTTGGGAGGGTCCGTTATCCAGGCTTAACGATTTTTTGGGCCCGAATGTTCCGGGAAGGGTTGCCCTGGGGAATTTGGTAGTTAGCTGAAATGGGTTTCTTAGGCGAGCGGGCTTTTTTTATGCCGGCGGCGACCGCGGTCGGTTGAGTTCGGGATTGCGTATTCAGGGCGGCGGGAGCGGCGCGCGCGGTAGATCGCCATGGGTGAGGGTCTCGTATATCAGGTTCCAGACAGCCCTAATTCCATGCCACTTCGGCTGCGTGGAGCGCCGAGCCCAGTCCAAACTGGGCATGATGCCCATTGTCGTGGCAGGTCTCTTGCGTCAGGCCGTCGATCCATCCGGAGGGGTGGTACCAAAACTTTTCCGGATCCCCTCCGTCGCCCGCGATTGATCCGGGCGATAACGAATCTGATTGCCGGTGGCGGGGATTGCGGGCGCCCTATACTCCATGGGAGCCAAATACATTCCGTCTATCAAGGACCTGAAGGCCAACCTGCGATTCCATAAGAAGCAGCTCGCCACGGTCAAATCCAACTTGGCTCCTAGATCCCAAGCAGCCAGAAAATCCAAGAAAAAATAGGACAGTCCCTCGCTCGCCTATCCTATTGCGGCAACGGTCCGCCTGATGCCCGCATGCCTTGCGTTCAGAGCGTCGTTGTAGTGTTCTCCACGTGTATCTGCCCCAGCAGTCTAATGAGCGCTGCGCGGCATTGATGGGGCGACTTCTGCCCGGTTAGTGATGATAGGTGAATATCGATCCATGTGCTTTCCTGAATCCAGTGCGCCCTGATGTTTGAGTGCGTGTTGCCGGGTATATTCATGTTGTAGAGGACGGCGTCCCAGCCCCCTATTTTCTTGAATACCACGTCGGTCGGGTTCGGAAGTCCGTTTATCGCCCACTGGATCTTGTCCCCCTCCAGGATCTTCTTGGTCGAAGTGAATTTCTTGGCTGGCTCGATCCATCCGCTAACAGAGATGTCGGGGCGCCTCTCGTTCTGGAACAGGAAATAGCGGGGATTGAGCTTGGAGCCCGTTCCCAGGTTGTTCTTCAGGTCCTTCTTGGGGATCGTGACGGCAAGTGTGGTGATCGGTACGTTTAGGACGTATCCGTGAGGCAGCTCAAACACCTGCAATATCTCGCCCTCCGGCACGGACGAAAGGGCATGGGAATATGCCGAGAAGGTGAACGAAGATCCGAAGCTCGCGGTTTGCATACCTAGAGCGCTTTTTATGCTCGGTTTCACGAAACCCGCAAGGGGTTTCAAGGTGCGAGCGTTGCCACAGCGCGCTCGTGAAGGGGATCCGGTATTGGAACCCAACTGCCCCATGTCGGTAGCCGGGTTACCCGGCCGAATACCCTGCGTCCTTTTATTTATTCAAAACCACGCCCAGAGACTTAATATCTCCCACGTCCACGCGCCCCACAGGCATATCCACGTGCTCCAAATTGTGGCTGTTGCGTCCGAAATACCTCGCCGCCTGTTGTGTCATCGCGACCAGGTACTTGTCGAAACCCAAGAGTAGTTTGTGCTTTTTTTCCTTCCACATGAGCTGAAAGTCATAAGCCATCAGCACGACGAAGTAGCGCTCCTCCTCAATCTCCTGCACGAGTTCCGTACGGCGATGCTCGAGAGGGGTTCCTTCGAGTCCGGCGGTCTCGCCCCAAGCCGCGTCGTAGCCGAGCATCGTCGCGTTCTGTGCGTCCAATTGGTCGCGTTGGTGGTTTTCAGCCGAAACCACCGCCATGGCGCTTGTCGATGTGTTCTCGGAATCAATCCGATCGGTGACCTGCTCATTGTCCGCAACCGTCTGGACGCGACCGCATACCATGAGGGGTCCCGATAGAGACGGAGCGACATTCGATGCGATCAGTTTCTCGTTCTGGGCGCTCTTAGAGGCGGCCTCTATTTCATTGGCAACCTCCAGATTTTGTACCGCCTGCGAGTCGTTCACACTGCCTGGAGTCCGGGTCTTGCCCCAATAGACCAAGATCAGGAGCTTTGTTGCCTTCGGATCTGAAGTCGGCATGTAGTTCCGCTCCTGGAGCGGCCCCGCGATAGCCTTGGCTACGTCGATAAACCTGAGTCCGTCCATCGAGGGGTCGCGATTCGCTCCGGTCCAATGCCCTCCCTCGCCGAATGCATAATACTCCGGTTTGAAGCTCCCATCGGCCAGTTTTGGGCGCACGTAATCACTGCTCGCTCGCGCCGAAACTGCCGCAACCTGGTCCGTGCTTGAATATGCAAGGGCCGTCCGAGGCGCAGAGAGAAGTCCCACCCCTTCCAGGGTAATCGCAACCATTGAAAGTAGGCGTACGGTACTCACATCGCATCTCCGTCTTACCCGTACGCTATCCCGGTGCATCACCCTTATCAAGGAGATGAATAAGGGCATTAGCTATTCTAATGGTAAACGAACCCTAACCTACGCTATAATCCTCCCGCGGTTGCTGCATAAAGCCCGCGTCCCCCGTTCATTCGGGAAAAACTCTAGGGCTCGTCCCATGTTCATGAGACCCCTATATCTTTATAATCCATAGGATGCGATATATCGCATCCTACCGCACCGCGGACCGAATCCAGGCCGTTTCCTGTGGATTGAGACTCCGGGGATCCAGCGTCTCGAACACATCCCGGGCCTCGGCCTTGCGTCCCACGCCTGCTAGGGTGGCACCATAGGCGAACGTCACGGCCGATGACTTTCTCCAGTCACGGGAAATCGGTTCCAAGAGCGTCAGCGCCCGGGACGCTTTTCCCGACCAGACGAGCACGAATGCATAGGTTGACCGGTAAGTCGTATTGCTTGGCTCGTGCGTAAAGTTGTCCTCAGCGATGCGCTCGATCTGATTCTGGCTCCCCAGGTCGGTGAGCGCCGCGAAGTACGCATAATTGTTCGCAACCTTGCGGTCGTCGGGACGCATGGCGTTAAGCCGGCCGAACGCCTTGAATTGCCCCACCGCGTCATGCTGCATCTGGTACAACCGCGCCAGGGTGCCGAGTGCGATGTATGCCAGATCGGGCCGCTCGGCCGAGGCCCAAAGCAGGTCTGCCGCTTCCTTCGGGTAGCCCCACGAGTAAAGCAGGTCGCCAGCAAAGAGCGCATGCGCCGGGCTCGTGCCCCCATCAGCATAAAGGTTATGCCACAGCGAATCCGCCTTGGGTGTGTCGCCCAGCGCTCGGGCCGCCAGCATCCCATAGGCCCAGCCCAAGAATCCCTGGTCACTGCCCCAGTCTCCCTGGTCGACCCAAGCCTGAAGCTCAGCCCAGCGGTGTGCGGCACGCAGGGCCTCAGCTATCCCCGCGGCGATCGGCGGCTTTCGCGACTCAACCGGATCGAGCGATTTGCCCCACCGGACAGCCTCCTCGGACTGGCCAATCTGGGTGAGCCAACCCAGGAGCTGGGAAGCCTGGGTTGGGCTTGAGCGGCTCTTGTCCTCCAGCGGAGCGAGCATGCCTTGGTACAGAGCGGGGTCGCTTTCCGCTAGCGCCTTAAGACACACCGGAACATCGCCCAGGGTGCAACGCGGGTGCCTACGCAGGTCCTCCGCCCACTTCGCGGTCGCCTCGCGATCGCAGTGAGCTACTGCGTCAGCGAGGAGCGCTCTCAGGGAGTCCACGCCCCATTTGAGATCCGGTGCCCACTTGGCCAAAAGGGCCTGCCCCCGGGTCCGGTCGGCGGTCAAACCGGTCTGCAGACAGACAATCCCGAGCGGGACCTCGTCGATCGCGAGCGTTGGGGCAACGGCCTTGGTGTCCGCCTCGAGCGCTGCCTGAAACTGGTTTCGCGCTTCTGTGAAAGACTGCCTACGACGAGCGATTTCGCCTGCAAGCCGCAGCGCCCGGGATGACCCTCGTGAAGTCGCTGGATCAAGATAGGTCTCGGCCTCCACCGCTTGCTCTGTGTCATCGGACAGAATGGCGGCCTCAGCCCATGCGAGTACGTCGTCGGCCTGATTGCGGCCTACGATCGCAGCCTTTTTTGCATAATCGACGGAAGCGGTCCGATTGCCTTTTCTCCATGCCAGTTCAGATGCTAGGCGCCACGAATCCGGGAGATCGGGTTCGTTCGCCAGCGCATCTTTGACGGCGATTCCCGCCCGGTCGAGACGGTCAACCTCGAGCCATTGGCGAGCGATGCGGATCGCATTGGTCCGGGCCCAGTGCCGGTACTCCCAGACGCCGAGCCCAACGGCCAAAACGAAGACGGGGACCCCGAATATGAGCGTTTTCTTCAGCGCTGGACGGGCATCTAGGTGGTCGAGAAAAGCCCACATATGCTCGCGGCTGTCGCGAGCAAAGAAACGTCTAAATAAACGCGTAACGTTTTTATAGACGGAAGGTTGAGATGTATTTTTTTCGGGAGCGAACGACATGGGGGCGCTACAGTCCCAAGGGCTTCAGGTTCTCAAAAAACTGGTGCAAGGTCGGCTCGGAGGCAGTCTCCTGCCAGGTCCGGTTACTTGAGATGCGAACGAAAAGCTGGGCCTCGTCCCGGCGGAAACCGTAGCGCCACGCAAGCCTGAGCAGTCTCGTGACCGAATAGGGATCAACAAAGACCAAGGGATGGCCGCCGTAGAGGTGCCAGAACCAGACACGAGTCTCGAACTTGTCGTGCGCAAAGAGCCGGCATTCCGCCGGGGCGAGCACGCGGTCTCCAATCTTGAGCGTCGCATGCTCCACGGAGAGGGGCTTGGCTACCCAGCCCGTACCGGGCCAGCAGGCATCAGGGGTGTGGGCGTCGACGAGGCTAACGGACGCCTGCCCCGGCCGCCAATACGCCAGGTAGAGAGTCACATGGGCGCTGGCCAGCGTCGGCCCAGCCGAATACACCCGCTCGATCAAAGTGTGGGTGTGCAGGATTTCGCCAAATTGATCCAAGTTCGGGGTCGTCCACACAGTCCAGCCAGACGGCGGCGCGGGCAGAAGCTCAGCCAGGTCTGGCACGCTGCCCGTTGGCGACTCCGACCGCGACCTGCCCGTCGCGAGAAGAACGGATGCCCCTCCTGCAAGGAGCAGACCCACAGCGACTATTCCCTGAAGAGGCGTGCGGCCCGGGGTGCGCCCCGGAAATTTGTCAGTCTCTGCCTCCTGGGCGGCTTCGCTTCGGTGGAGCCACAGCGCGAAGGCCGCCACGAGGATCGTTGTCCCCACGATAATGGACGCTCCGGTGAGATCGTGCCAGCGTCCCTCTATGCTTACACCTGCGTTTGCGAGAAGCGTCAGCAAAAGCGAACGCAGAAAATTCATTGCGAGGCCAATGGCCGGCGAGAGAAGGATGACAAGCGCTCGGTGGCCCGGCTTTCGCACCAGCAGGGCCGACAGGAACAACCCTGCCACCATGCACGAGATGAGGCTTCGCACGCCGCTGCAAGCCTCGCTCACCCCGACGCTCGTCCGTGCGAGCTCGATAACATTGCCGTCCTGGTACGCTGCAATTCCAATTGCGTGCAGGATTCGCACAACCCCGTCGGTGACCTGGGACTGCAGGAATGCCGAGAGCCGAGCGTAGGAGCCCGGCGGAGGAGGGCCTGCAAAGATCCACATTACAACCGCAACAGCCGCGGCCCAGTTGAGCGGGAGGAACCGAACGCGCGCGTCAGCAAAGCCAAGCCAAGCGGCCCCAAGGGCGAAGACGAGAGCCGCTGAAAGCATAAATCCCGCCATGGCATGGGTCCATCCCAGCGCCGCGGCATAGGCGATCGCCACGGCAAAACTCGCCAGGCCTACGAGGATCAGGAGCACACAAGCTGCAATCGGAGCGGCCCGGCTGCGCAGAAATCGGGGGTTGAGGTCCCGGCGGCTCTCGAAGGCGAGGATGGCCGATAGGAACGGCAGAAAAAGCCCGTGGGCGAGATTGTCGTCGTGGCGCCATTGGGGCCAAAGCAGGATGGCCAAGGCAAGGACTGCGACGAAAAGCCCAACAGCATTGCATTTCGCGAGCCAAGACAGCTCGCCAAAGGCGGTGCAACGCGATGCTGGCGGCTCCATGAGGGCCCTCCTACTTCTCAGAGAGGCGGGCATGAGGCAAGACGGCGCTGACCGACCGCCTGCCGTTTCAAATGCGCACAGGTTGCTGTGCGGGGATCTGGCGCCTCCGTAGGACCAAGAGCCCGTAGCAGCCGATAACGCCAACCAAAGGAAGCCATGTCGCCACCTCCGGGACCGGCTTTCCGTTAATCGTGGCCGCGGAAGACTCGTATACGAGGAGCCCGCTTTCGTTAAGCGCCGTGCTGCCGCTGCTGCCGGTCACGCTGTTCGTGTTGTCCACGACCACCACGATGTAATTGGTTCCGATCTTGAAGCTTGCATTGTTTGCACCCCACGCGCCGTAATTCTGGAGCACGAGCGAGGTCGTGTTGCTCCACGCAGCGCTGGTGTCGGTCGATGCCGCCGTTCCCGTGGGAAGCGTGGTACCGTTCCCGGTTGGATTTACATAGACGGCATACTGGTCGTCAGCCGCCAGGGTCATCGAAATCTGGATTTGGCTGGTGACGGTGGTGCCGCTTGTTCCTGAGCCGGTAATGTTAAAAGCCAGGGTGTAGACGAAGACGCCCTCGTTGGCCCCCGTGTTGCCGTTGCCGGGCAGGTAGTTGCCGCCGGCATTCAAGGTGCCTCCCGAACCCGAGGTGGATGCTCCCGGAGCGACAATCCACTGCGCATTGGACGTGTCCGGCGTATAACCTGAGCCCGACACGGCGGAGGGGGAGATGACATATCCTGCACCCTCGTTTGCTGCCGCACTGGTTCCCGTACCCGAAACATAGGTCACCGACCAATTAGCGGCCTGGGTACCGGACGCCGCAAGCGCGCCGCCCGATGTAAGACCGGTATTGTAGACTCCCGTAATGTCGGTGGCCGTCTGTGCCAAGGCTCGGGCTCCCGTCATCACGAGCACAAGCGAGGCCACAAATGGGCCGACCAAGCGGGGGATAATTGAGAGGGAGCGGATCACGGTGGTTGCAGCACTAAGATCGACTCTCCCCCCCCGGTATTCAAATGAGATAACTACGTAGCCCGATTGAATCCTTATATGTTATCTATCATTAAGTTACATAAACGGTTTGGGTTTAAGAACCCCGATTCCTGTTTATGCATTATTTTTCGAGCCCAAAACCCCTCTTCCCCGGCGAATGGCAGCCCCCCCCGCGCTGCTCCCCGGCAGGGTGATGCACCGGCCCAGAAAGGGCCGGCAGCGTGAGAGCCACGCCGCCGGCAGAAAACCCATTACCCCTAGAACTTGAACGTAGCGCCGACGGCAAACTCGTTGCCCGATGTCGTTGAGGTAATATTTGTTCCGGGCGCCGCCCCATAAGGCGTATACCATGCGCTGGACTGCGAATGGGAGAACCCATGGGTGAACGAAAGGTCGAGCGTCACCCCATTTGCCACGGCTAGGGAGGCACCCACTGAAAGGTGCTGGGCCACATGCAAGGGGGAGCCCACGTTGTAAAAAGTCATGTTGTCCGGAATCGGGTCCGAGCAGTAGTTGTATCCGGCACGCAGAACGATGGACGAGTTAAGCGCATGCTGAATGCCCAGCTCAAAGGTCCACGAATCCTGCCAGCCGAGGCCCGAAATGGACCCGTCGGGCCTGAACCCGCTGTTTTCAAAACCCTTTGTCGAGCCGTAGGCGATGTAACCCAGGTCCGCCAAGATGTGGGTGTTCTCCGCTACGGCGTAGTTGGCGCCAAGCTGCGCCGTGAGCGGGCGGTTCATCTCAAAGTTGATCGTGTGCGGATTGCCCGACCCATCGGTCACGGTCCAGGAATAAGTCTGGAACCAGGTGGGAGAGGAGAGCGACAAGCCGAAGGAAAGATCCTTCTCCACCTGCCAGCGCAACCCAGCCTGAGCGCCGAAACCGAGGCGGATGTCCTCCTGCTGAACCGTTGCATACAGGGGATGGCCGTTCGCGCCAAGGCTCGGCGCCGCGAAGGCGGCCGGCGTGAATAGGTTGCGTCCGATCGAGGGCGCGAGGGCAATGCCCCATGACCATCCGTCGGGGGCTGACCCGGAAAGGCCGATTGGCAAGCGGATGACGTAGAGGCTCGAGCGCACGTCGCCAAAACCACCGAAAGCCCCTCCGTAGGGATTCGTGTTGGATCCGGCCTGTGGAAAGAAGATCGGGTTGGTGGTGGAGGTGGCGGCATGAAAGCTCAGACCCGCCTCGCTCACGGCGCCGGCGAACCAGGCGAGGCCCGGATCGCTGCTCTTCCATGACGTCATCAGCGAGAGGTAGGGCACCCCGTTAACCGTGGAGTTCGAAGTCCCGTTCAGGCCCAGGGCGCCGACGGAACTGTCAACACGGGCGCTCGGGATGATGTCGCCGAACACGATGGATGCCGTGCGGTCGGCGAACAAAATTCCCGACGCTGGATTTTTGTAGATGCTTCCGATCAGGTCGTCGGAATTTCCTGCGGTTGCTGCTCCGCCCAGGGAGGAGTTCACGGCGCCGAAACCTTGGACAAAATAGCCGTCCGTGGCCAAGGCACTGGGAACAATGACGCTGCCGGCCAAGAGAAGGCACGCTGCACGAAGGAATATTTCTTTGGGGTTCAACATGGGTTTGTTTGGGTTGGTGGGGTCGAAAGCACAGGAGCCTCCTCCTCATTTGAGGCGGATCCATCCCGCATACCGAACAAGAAGGGGGGCGCCATGACAAGCGTGGGATTTGGGAATGCCAAATGAGCCCGACCCTTTCGGCCATGGGCATGATGCGGACTGACTAAGTCCCCATTACGAACCCGCAGGACAAAGGCATTGATAAAGTAGCTTCTTGGCCTAGGAATGGCCGCTCTGGACCCTAAGTCCATAGCTGCCCCAAAATCCGATACCTCGACCTTACATGAAACTGATCCTTTGCCCCCGGCTTCTAGCTGTTCTGTTGTGCGCCGCCCCGCGGCTCCTCCTTGCGCAAGCACCCAATGTCCCCGATTGGGCCCAGCCGGGCTCGGCAACCCATACGCAAGTGCCGCCGCCGGCGGGTTTTCACCGTGCCACCCTCACTCAGAATGTCCCTGTCGGTTTCTTTGAGGGCCAATCGGACATCGGCGCCGCCTTGGTCGCCGGAAATTCCAGCTACGATCCCAGCTCGAAGCAGTACACGATCCACTCAGCCGGCTACAACATCTGGTACGCACGCGACGAGTTCCGCTATCTGTGGAAGAGGGTTTCGGGCGACGTGTCGCTTGCCGCCGACGTTACCTACCCCAACCCTGAAGGCTATGGTGACCGCAAGGCGGTCCTCGTCATCCGCCAGGACCTAGACGACGACTCAAAAGAGGCGATGGTGGCCCTCCACGGCGCAGGGTTGATCCATCTGGCGGAGCGCCCCGAAAAGGGCGCCAACATCAAGGAGTCCCATCGTATCGAGGGCCGCGCGCACGCCAGCGGCTCCGTGCCCACGCGCATCGGCATCGAAAAACAGGGCGACCTTTTTTCGCTTTTTGTCAGCCTGCAGGGCGAACCCATGCATCAGGTTGGACCTACCATGAACCTGCACATCGAGGGACCCTTTTACGTAGGCATCGGCTTCTGCTCCCACCTCCCAGCCACCTCGGATACCGCCGTGCTCTCTAACGTGATCCTAGAGAATGCTGCAGGCAAAGTCCGTTAATAGGGCCTCGGGGGGGCCGCACCCTGCGCACACTGGGGGGGGCCCTTGCCACGGGCAACCCATCCAAAGCAGGGGATAGTGCGCTTGGATGCAACCCTGCAACCCCTAACCCTTATGGTCGTGCTCCAGACCGACTACGGATCCACACGCAAGAAGGCTGCGCAACGGCGCTCTCCGCATTCGGATTAGGGTCTTTCCTGCGCAGGGACTACTGGGTCTCCGTCATCTTTATCACGCTCTTTATCGTGGTGCTGACGGAGTCCCTCGGCCCGGCAACGCTCGAACTCACGGTCGAGCGCTTCGGAGACACCGCGGCGGGGCGACTCCTAGCCATGCTGGCTGCATTCCTATTCTGGCCGGTGTGGGAAAGGGTGCGGTTCAGGCCCATCTTGGCCCGCGCGCTGCGCGCCAACGCCGCGTACATGCGGATCGTCGGCGACCGCCTAGCATCAGGCAAGTGCTACGATGCGGAGGTGGTGCGAGCCAAGAGGGCCGCCGAATCTGCCAGCGGCGCAGTGTTTTCATCACTGCAGCGCATGTCCGGAGATCCCAAGAACTTCAGAAACCTGATGAGTGAACTGGCCGCGGTCGCCAACGGGAACCAGCGGGTCACGCGCGCCCTTAACCTCATAATCCTTGAGGCCCACCCCGATGCGCCCATTCCCGAGGCAAGCGACCTTGCCACCCACCGAGCTTCAGCTTTGGAGTAGATGGCGCGAGCGCTTAAGGATCAGGACCCCCAGAGTGACGCTCTTGTCCGCGCGAGGGAACAGCTCAAGAGCCGGCTTGAAGTTGTGCCCGCCGGTCCCGCGCCCTCCCAGCGCAGCGTAGCTCTCGCTCAGCTTGAACGCGCATCAGCCGAGATTGGCGCCATGTTCTTGGGGACCGAGGTACCGGCAGAGCCGGGCAGGACTTCCTGATTCCACCCCCCACAAACGCATTCATTTCTGGCCGTGATCTGCCTCATGGGATATACGCTCTGGGTCCCGTGAAAGGCCCAAGCACCGACCCATTCAGATTGACGACACAATCGCCCCTGCAAGCAGTCACAGTGTCACGTCCCACCGTTGAAAACCCTACGCCTCATATCGATTTGGATCGGCCTCGCAGCGGCGCTCTTGGTCGTCCTTGTGCTCACGGCAATCGCTCCACCTGTTCAGACGTGGGCGGCCGAGCTGGCGCTCAACCATAAGCCGGGTGTTCAGGCCTCCCTGGGTTCTCTCGCCGCGGGGTTTGGACGAATTGACGTCGAGCAGGCGCACATCGAGGTCAACGGTGTCGTCCTGACCGTACCCCTCCTCCAGGCCCAGGTGCCGCTGACGACGGCACTCCTGCGGCGAAAGGTCTCAATCGGCGGCTTGGTTGCTAAAGGATGGAAGCTCGACCTGAGCCGCGCTCATAATTTCTCGGCCAAGGCGATGCCGGACGACGGGCAAAACGGAGCAGGAGCCGTGCTCACGGATCAGGAAGGTGTCTCGGCTCGGCGCGCCGCGTTTCTCCTGCTTGGTGGCCTTACCTCCCTTAAGCTGCCCTTTGAGCTGTCGCTGGACGATGTGGAGCTCGAAGGCGATGTTCTCCTTCCAGGCCCCCCAGGAAAGGCTCCCGTCCAGATCCATGTGACCCTCGTCGGAGGTGGTTTGGCCGCCGGCCACGAGGGTACCTTCACATTCGACACGGCGGCCCAGGGAGCAGATTCCCCCTCAGGCTCCGCCTTTGCCCACGGGAAGTTGGCTGTGGTCATGAAGACACCAAGTTCCGTGGATGCGGTGAGGATCGAGACGGACCTTACCGTGTCAGGAGAATCCATGCCCAAGACCTTGGCCATGTCGGTCGCCGTGTCCGCAATACGCTCGGAGGGCGGCGGGACCTATACCCTAAAAATGAGCCGTGGAGGACGGCGCCTGGCAACCTTCACGGCCAAATCGAAGCGGAGCACGAGCAGCCTCGAAGGCACGTGGAAGGTGGAGCTGAGCGAATCAGACCTGGCGCCGTTTTCCCCGTTCGATTCCCTGCCCGCGATCGCAGCCGTCGGTGAAGGGAGCTTTGAGGCAGACGAAGGGCTCGCCCATGTACACGCGCTCGGCCGCCTCAGGTCAACCGCAGGAAACCTCGCCTTCATAGCACCGGTGTTGGGGCGCATAGGGAAGACAACGCTGGACGCCAATTTTGACGTCACCCGGACCGGGCCGTTGCTGCATGTGGACCATTTAAGCCTATCGCTCGCCACGACCCAATCCGAGATCCTCGTGAAGTCGAAGCAGGTGTTCGACTTCAACGCAGGAACCGGAGCCCTCGCAGTTTCGTTGCCGGACAGCGACTTCATCGAGGGATCGCTCCGCGGCTTTCCCCTGGAATGGCTCTCGAGCCCGACGAGCCGCTTTCGGTTCACCGCGGGTGAGGCAAAAGCCCAGTTTGTGGTTCGAGCCCACGACGGAGGATTTGCACTTCGCCTGAAAGACGCGCTTCGGGCTTCCGGCGTTTCGCTTTCCGGACCGGGGATGCCGGAGGGACACCGGCTGGACTTGAAGCTCGCCTTGCTCGCCGACTACAACCCCAAGGGTTGGCAGGTGACCCTCGACCCCTCGTCGGTGGATGCAGAAGGGCTCCACCTGGCAAGCATTGACGCGAGAGCGTCGCAGGTTTCCGGCTCAGGGCAGCCAATCCTCATTTCCGGCAACGTTAAGGTGGACCTTGACGCGTTGACGGCCCAGCCCGGTTCCCCGTCCGCCGATATGCCCCCGGGCCAACTGGCATCCTGCGAGTTCACCGGACAGATAACGGATGCCGCGGAAATGGACTGCAAGGTCTCCGTGGCCAGCCACGATCCCAACCGCTCGATCAGTGCGAAGGTTCACGTGAATCTCGACAGTGAAGGGGATTTCTCGTTCGAGGGGCCCGTCCACTTTAACTCAGGGAAAACAGTTTCGGAGATCTCGACAGAGGGAAGCGGTGCCCTCGCGCAATCCGGGGGGCAGATCGACCTGAAGTTGACCACCGAGGATGCGGGTTTGGGGGACCTTTGCCAGCTGGCGGGAGCTCTAGCCGCAGCCGGAGGAAGCCACCCTGCGCAGTCGCCCAAGGCGCACCCGGTCCCTTTCTGGGGCGACTGGATCGGGCCTGTTGCCTTCTCCGCAAAGCGCCTTAGGACCGCCGATGGGGACCTCGAAGGAGTGGGAGCCACGTTCAACTTAGACCATGGCCAAATGCGGATCGAAACGGGCAGGATTTGGCTCCTTAACCACAATCTGGGAAAATTCGAGGGATCGGTCGCGTTTGATGCCAATCGTCCCCTTCCCTATGTCCTCAAAGGCACCGGTTCTGTCGAGGACGTCGATGCAGCCGCCCTGTTTGGGGCGCCGGCGGTGGGGCAGCCGGCAGCAGTCGAGGGCCATTTCTCGATAGTAGCCGCGCTCGTTGGCGAAGGATCCGGGCCCGAGGATCTCACCCGAAGCGCGAGGACGGAGTTTCGCCTGAAAAGTTCGTCCGGGATTCTGCGGGTTCTTAAAACGAGCGTGTCCGAGTCCATTCCTGAGGCTTCGACGCCCGTCACCGATACGCTTGGTTCCGTGGGCTCCGCTGTCGGGATGGTCTTTGGAATCAAGAAGAGCTTCGATCGCGTCGACAAGAATTCGGTCAGCCCGGCGGCCGATGCGGTGATCAACTTCACCTACGCGATTTCCGAGATCGGCTTCGATCGATTCTCCATCACGGCCGACGGCGGATACGAACGGGCCCTAAGGCTCACCGAGATCGCAATCGACTGCCCGGAAGAGAGACTGAGGGGCTCGGGCGTCATCGAATCCACGAAGGGACTGCCCCTCTTTAAAAGGCCTCTGAGCGTCGATCTGGAACTCAGCGCAAAGGGACAGCCCGCCGACCTTCTAAAAAAGGCCGGGCTCCTCTCCCCGAGAAAGGATGCCGATGGCTTCACCGCGATGACGCAGCATTTCCAGTTGGGTGGCGCACTCGGTCAACTTGATACAAGCTCCTGGCACGCGCTGCTGGTGAAGGCGGTGATTCCATCGGAGCCGGCGAAAAAGAACGGAGAATAAGAACAAAGCGGCTGAACACACGGGAGGCCGAACCTTGCTCCCAGCCCCGCGACATCATCAGGAATTCCCCGATCGATTCCGGGGTTTCATGTTACCCTATAGTGACTTATATCCCATAGGTTCGGTCTGACCCCCCAGCCCAGCACCCCTTCCTCCGACGGGATTTTCATTTGTATTTCGGTTCAATCGAAGCAAGCTGGGCCGGTCCCTGGTCCTTAATATACCCCACCCCATTGTTTAATCGTACGCCTCTTCTCCATGGCTGAAAAAGGAGAGTTCGCCGGAATCTTTGCCGCCAAACGGCTGAGCGCGCACAACCGTGCCGAGATGCGGGAAATTTTTGATCGCACGATCAAACTCGCGGAACGCGACAAGGTCCGCCTCAAGGTGCCGCACGAGGTGAAACAAGTGCAGAAGTTCAGGGGAATGCACTACCACTACAGGCCGGAGCTGTTTCTCCAGCTTCAGGGACGCACCGACTTCCAGTTTCCGCGTGAGGCCTTCAGCCTGAATACCGATGATCTCTGCGTAATCCCCGCCGGCGTTCCGCATGGCGAGTTGGTGTACCCGGAGGCGGGCATGCCTTTCCGCAACCTCGTCGCGGGATTCTACAACAACACCCTTAGCCTCCATTTTGCCTACGAGGCGCGCCCCAACCATCCCGACATCGAAGTGATCGAGTTCTTTGATGCACCCAATCTCGATGTCTTCCTCACGCTGGCCAACTGCCTTGCCCAGACGTTCCAGTCGCAGGGCCCGGCACGGGCTTCAGTCCTCAAAGGCCTGACGATCGCGCTGCTGGGCCTCTTTCGTAACATCGTCGAGACGGGCACGGGGCAGCTCAACAGCGACATCGGGAAGGTGTTCCATGCGAAGTGCATCGTGCGCGAGCAGTTCGCCAATCCCGACCTTGGAGTGCAGAACATCGCCGAGCACCTGGGGTGTTCCGCAGACTACCTATCCCACCTTTTCCACACGGAGACCAAGGAAAGGTTAACCCACTATATTCAGAGGATCCGCATTGAAGGAGCGATCCTAGCCCTGGAGACGACCTCCCTCAACATTTCAGAGATCGCCTACGCGGCGGGCTTCGCCGACCCGGCGTATTTTGCGCGAATATTCAAGCAACACAAGGGGACGCCGCCCCAGGAATACCGAGCCCAGCTGGCCGCGCACCGAGCGGAGATCGAACTGCAGCCGAAGACGGTCTTCTATGACAGGCTCGATTTTACTCACGGACAGCCGAAGGCCGCTCTTGTGTCGGAAAAGGCTGCTGCTGCGCCGCGTGACGCCGTCGCGCTAAGCCGCGCGGGAGTCGTTTCTGGACAAAAACGGTAGAGCGGCAACAGGACGTGCGCGCCATGCGGCGCACGAATGAACGGTTATCCGAGTGACGGCGGGAAGAGGGCCGCGTCGCATCCACAACGAAACAGGCCACTCTCAGGAGCCGCGCCGTCGCGAAACACGACAATCGACCAAGCCTTCGAAATGACCCGCCCACTGCCGCTTCACGAAAATGAGGCCTAATGAGCCCCGCCCGCAACCGGAACCGCAGCGCGCCCATCCGCCTTCTTGTGGCTCACCACCACCAGCGTAAGGACGGCGGCTATGGCCATCGTCACCCCACCAAACATTAGGGCGTTCATCGGCTCACCGTGGAGGAAATGATCGAGAACAAACCCGAACTTCCAGGCGGCCACGGCCTGTGGGATTACGATGAAGAGGTTGAACATCCCCATGAGCACGCCGACTTTGTCCTTCGGCAGGCTTGGGGCGAGGATCGCATAGGGCATCGAGAGGATGCTGGCCCAGGCGACGCCGATGCAGGTCATGGAAATAAGAAGCTGGTTTGGTCCGGAGGCCAGGTGCACCGAGGCGAAGCCCGCCGCGCCGACCAAAAGGCATAGGGCGTGCATCACCTTAGGGCCGGTGAACTTCGACGCCCAAAGCAGGACGAAGGAGAAGACAAAGCAGACCGCGTTGTATTCCCCGAAGCAAACGCCCGACCAAGAACCCGCAGCCTCCATCTCTCTCGAACCCGGCAATGCGTGGAAGATGTCCTTAGCGACGGTCGCGGAAAAGAAATTCCAGAGCAGAAACATTGGGATCCAAGTGAAGAACTGCACGAGCCCCAACTCCCACATCCGCCGGGGCAGGTTGGGGATCAGCCTTAGGATGTCCCAGAGCCCCAGGGTCCAGTCGAATTTGCGAGCCCGGATCTCGACCAGCTCGGAGTCCGAAGGCGGCGTCTCGGTCGTCGTGAAGACGCTCCAGAGCACGGCGGCCACCAGTGAGAACGCCCCCAGATAGAAGGAGAATCGGACCGAGGCGGGAATGTGCCCCATTCCCGCCGCCTCCGGCGCAACGCCGAACCAGTGCGTCATCATGTAGGGCAACGCCGACGCGAAGGTTCCGCCTATTCCTATGAACAGCGACTGGACGACGAATCCCTGGGGACCCTGCTCCTCGGGCAGGCTCTCGGCGACCAGCGCTCGAAACGGCTGCATGCTTGCGTTGATCGTTCCGTCCAAAACCCAGAGAAGCGCTGCCGCCACCCAGATGGACGGGCTGTTGGGCATGCAGATCATCGCGAGGAAGGCCAGGATGGCGCCGCCCAGTATGAACGGTCGCCTACGACCGAGGCGGGTCCATGTGCGGTCGCTCGCCTGCCCGATCAGGGGCTGGATCAATAGTCCGGTGAGGGGGGCCGCTAGCCAAAGGATCGGCAGCTGGTCCGCATCCGCCCCGAGGTAGGTGTAGATCGCGCTCATGTTGGCGATCTGCAGGCCCCACCCAATCTGGATTCCGAGGAATCCGAAATTCATGTTCGAGATCGTCCGCAGCGGTATCCTAGGCCGAGCGGTCAAGGAGAAGGTGTCCGTCGATGGGGAGGGCATGGGGTTAGCTTGGGGATTTCAGGAAACAGGCACCGCTAGTATTGTTACCCATTTATCATCGGTT
>Ga0302281_10000948_pt1 | contig 21357 bp, 19 predicted proteins | sample III_Fen_E1_2_FD_198762 | JGI IMG/M metagenome (GOLD analysis project Ga0302281, IMG submission 198762) | Peat permafrost microbial communities from Stordalen Mire near Abisko, Sweden - III_Fen_E1_2 | ecosystem: Environmental > Terrestrial > Soil > Wetlands > Permafrost | place: Sweden: Abisko...
TCAGGTTGAGTTTTTGGGCGCGGAAAGGAGTTTGCCTTGTTCATATCGCGTTCGGTTAAGCCGGTCAGGCGTTTTCCGTTCTTGCTAAGTTCCCTGGTTATCGCGGCCATGGAGGCCGCGCTGTCTCCGCTGTTTGGAATAGAGATCAAGACGCACGGGTGGGATTCGCTAAGGCTCGTCACGATGTTTGGCGGCTTGATCCCTATGGTTTGGTGGCTTCGCTGCGTGGAAGGCCGTTTATTGGACGCAGCCTTGCCCAAGTGGCAATTGTGGCCGTATGTATCAACGCTCGTCTTAGCGTGCATCTATTTGGCCTTAAAGTTCCCTCATGGCTTTTGGGCACTTTTGCTTTTCGTGGTTCTCCAGATTCCGACGGCGTTTCTACGCAGCAAGCCCGCGACCGTCGAAACCCTGTTTGGCGGCCCGAGCCGGGAGGATGCGGAGAAGCCTGCTAGAACGGAGAAGCCGACTGGGCGTTTCACGCTTATGCTGATTGTCGTTCTCTTTGCGATTTTGGCGGTTGGGTTGCGTCCCCTGGAAGTCGGGCAGTGGCGCGTGCTGGATCAGATCGTATATTTCATTTTTCTTCCATTCTGGATTGTTTCGCTCGAAAGCCGCCTGCAAGTTGCCGGCTTGCCGGATTGGTGCTTTCCACCGTACGCTTTCATTCTCCTCATCACACTCGGACTGCCATGGGAGTTCAAGGCAATCGATAACACGACCGCGTTTTTTCTCTTTGTCCTTCTCCAAGTCCCGACTCTCTATTTCCGAAGCAAGCCAGCGACGGTTGAGCCGTTGACCCAGGTTAGAAGTCAGGAAGAAGAAGCTGGAACGAACAGCATTTCTTGACAAGGGAGTAAGCAATCATGCGTCGTATTGCCTGGGTCCTGTTGCTGCTCTTCGCATTCGCGATCCCCTGGGAGTACTCCCTGGATCTGGGCGCACCGCTGGGCAATGTGGCGCGCATCGCCGGATTGGCGCTGCTTCTGGTAGCCGTTCCGGCTGTTCTGCAGGCTGGGCGGTTGCGCACGCCGGGGCCAATGCAGTGGCTGGTGTTGGCTCTCTTCCTTTGGTTTTGTTGCACGTACTTCTGGACCATCGATTCATTGGCGACCCAAAGAATGATGCGCGCCTATTTCCAGGAGATGGTCATCGTTTGGCTGGTGTGGGAGCTTGCCGAGAGTCCTCAGGATCTGCGTGCGCTGCTGCGGGCGTTTGTTGCCGGCTCATGGGTGCTGGCCTTGCTAACCTTGGTGAACGCCGGCTCGCCTGAGGCCATTGCGGCGGGCCAGATACGGTTTGCGGCGGCGGGCCAGGACCCGAATGACGTAGCCCGGTTTCTGGATCTGGGCTTTCCGCTGGCGGCATTCCTCCTGACCAGCGAATCCAGAGAGTCCCGTTGGCCTTGGCGATTTCTGGCTCTGGGTTATTTGCCGCTAGGGCTGGTTGCCGTGTTGTTGACGGCCTCTCGAGGCGGATTTCTGGCGGCGGTTGTAGCGTTGGCCGGCAGCGGCCTTTTGTTGATTCGGAGTCATACCAGGGGAGCGATTGCCGGCGCATTCGCTTTGCCGGCGGCAGCAGCCGGTCTTTGGTTCATCCTGCCGCACGAGATATTTGAACGGCTGGCGACTATTCCCCAGCAACTGCAAGGCGGCGACCTGAACCAGCGGTTGAACATCTGGAACGCCGGCTGGCATGCCTTTCTGGAGACGCCCTTCGCCGGTGCAGGCGCCGGCTCTTTTGTAGCCGCGGCAGGACTTGACCCTATGGATACGGCCCACAACACCGCATTGTCGATCCTGGTGACCGGGGGATTGTGCGCCTTCTTTCTGGCTGCGGGAATTGTCGCGGCGGCCGTGTGGGCGGTGGTGCGGACGCGCGGCCCGCTGCAACTAACCCTGGCCACAACGCTGGCGGTTTGGATAGTCACTTCGCTGGTTGCGACGGTTGAGGAGAGCCGCACCACCTGGCTTTTGCTGGGGTTCGTCGCGTTGGCCGGGCGGCTTGCGATGGAGGATCCGGAACTTCTTGCCGCTTGTTTCGCCGCCGGTGCATCGCGTAGTGAGATTGAGTTGGCCGGTGGAGCTGAAGGGGTTCCACTGATTTGAAACTGAGGTTTCCTCGGACCCCATGAGCACAATCGCCCAAGTCGTGAGGACATTCGAAGGCGGCAGCGTCAATCGCCGCATTTTACGCGCGATCGCGGTGGTTACCGCAGCCGGAATCCTGGTGAAAGTTGCGGCAACGGCGAAGGAAATTGCGGTTGCCGGTGTCTATGGGCGATCGGACGCGATGGATGCCTTCCTGACCGCCGCGCTGATTCCGGGCTTGCTGATCAACCTGATCTCCGAGTCGATGAATCAGGCGCTTGGACCCACGCTGGTCCGCGTCAGGGAACGCGAGGGCCACGAACGCGCCCAGGAACTGCTGTCCAGTTCGATGCTGTGGATGTGCCTGTTGCTTGCGTCGGCGTCGGCTGGGATGGCTTTGGGGGCGCGCGGTTTCTTTCCGCTGATTGCCTGGCGTTACCCGGCAGCCAAGTTGGATCTTTCCGTCCATCTCTTCTATGCGCTCCTTCCGGTTGTTCTGCTTACGGGAATCGCCACCAACTGCACTGCCGTGTTGAATACGTTCGACCGGTTTGCCACGCCGGCGCTTGCTCCCCTTGTTATTCCAGTCACCGTTGTTGCCGGCGCGGTGTTATGGGGCGGCCGGATGGGCATCTGGGCCATGGTGTATGCCACTCTGGCCGGCTCTTTGATTCATGCGGCGTTGGTGGCGGGCATGATGGAGTCGCACGGCTACCAGTTCCGTTTGCGCTGGAATGGGATGACAGAGGCCAGTTGGGAGGTGGCTCGGCAATATGGGCCGGTGCTGCTCAGCAGCGTGGTAGCCTCCGGCGGCTTGCTGGTGGACCAGGGGATGGCCGCGACCCAGGCGGCGGGGAGCGTTTCCGCGCTGGTATATGCGAGCCGGTTTGTGGGTGTGGTGTTGACGCTGCTGGCTGGAGCTATTTCAACGGCGCTTGCGCCCTACTTCTCCCGGATGGTGGCGCAAGGGGATTGGAACGGTTGCCGAACTACCCTGCGCACATGGGTCCTGACGACCGGATTGATCACAGTGCCGATCACTATAGCGCTAATGGCGGGGGCGCGCCTGCTGATCCGCATCACCCTCGAGCACGGCATTTTTGGCCCGAGGGACACGGCTGTCGTAGCGCCGGTTCTGGCGATGTACGCGATTCAGATTCCTTTTTTCGCATGCAGCCGCGTTTTCTACCGATTCCTGCTTGCTCTGCGCCGAACCGACCTGATTTTCTACTGCGGCGCGCTCAATCTGGCGCTTGATGTTGTTCTGAACCTGATACTTATGCATTGGTTCGGCGTGGCTGGCATCGCGCTGGCCACCTCTCTTTGGGCCGTGAGCACATTCTTTTTTCTTTGGTATTGGACGTGGAAGCTGTTGCCAGGTGAGAGCGCGGCTAAGCCGACAGCCGAAACACGAGCGTAAATTGGGAACCTGACGAAGCCTGAAGGTATAATCCAAGCAGAATCATGATCCCCAAACCTGCCCAATATCTCCTTCGCTTCGACGATCTGTGTCCGACAATCTCGCGCACTCGTTGGCAGCGATTTTTGCCGATGATTGAGAAATACGGCGTCAAGCCGATTCTCGCGGTCATTCCCGACAACATGGACCGCAAACTGCACCGTTCCCGCCCGTATCCGGAGTTCTGGGAGGAAATGCGCGCAATGGAGGCGGCGGGAGCCACAATTGCCCTTCACGGATACCGCCATCTTTGTCACAGCATGGGCAAGAGCCTCGTGCCGCTGCATCACAACACGGAGTTCGCCGGCCTATCCGAGGATATTCAGCGCCATTGGGTCCACGCCGGCCTTTCGATTCTGAGAGGGCACGGGCTGAACCCGAAAATCTTTGTAGCGCCTCGCCACGGCTTTGACCGCACCACTCTGCGAGTCCTTCGCAAGGAAGGCATCAAGCTGCTTTCCGACGGCTTCGCTCGCGTTCCGTTCAAGCGGGGAGGGATCACATGGATTCCGCAGCAGCTTTGGGGGCCGGAAGAAAAGCGGCGCGGTCTATGGACCATTTGCGTGCATAGCAACAACGCGCGAAGCTCATTGGTAAATCAGCTTGGCGCCTTTCTGTACCGGAATGGCGCGCAGTTTACGTCGGTGGACCGCATTGTGGCGGAGTATCGGCCAACAGAACTTGGATTGAGCGAAAAGATATATGGAGCAATCGCGATCTGGCTTGCGAGAACATCGCAAAAGCGAAGGCGAATGATCCATTCGCCAAAAGACTCAAAAGACGATTAGCGGCTTTCGATCCCTCAATCCTTCAGAGCCGGTTGGTTGAATCCGTAACCCGCCAAAGCTGCGTCGAGCATGTTCTCATAGGCCGGGATGGCGCGGTCAAGGGCGAATTCCTGAATGAATGGGTGCGGAAAACGCTGGCCGGTCTGCAAGCTCCCAAGCGCCGCGAGCAGCGTACTTGCAAGCGCCGGGGAAGAGATCTCGCCTGCCAACCACACACCGGGCCGATGGCTGAGTAGATCTACCACGCCCTGCGAGGACGGCAGAGCCACAATGGGTAGTCCAGCGGCGGCAGCCTCAAGCATTGCGTTGGGCAACCCCTCGTGCCGCGAAGAGAGCACAAATACCGTCGCAGCGCGGAAGTATTCCGCTGGACGCCGAACGTGGCCCGGAAAAGACACGGCGGTCTCAAGTCCTAACCGACGGCACAGGGCTTTCAATGGCGCTTCTTCCAGTCCGGCTCCGGCAATGGTCAAATCGGCGGTTGGGAAGCGTTCCCGGACAGTAGCCAGCGCCGAAAGCAGCAGATCGAAGCCCTTTTCCCGGGCTAGCCTGCCAACCGCCAGCAGATGAGGGCCCGATTGATGACCCGGCCCGTGCCAGTGAGCCGGATGGCCTGGAGCGGCTTGCGCCTGCGCCCGTATTGCTTCCACATCCACTGGATTTGGCAGCACTGCCAGTCGGGCTTCCGGGATTCGAAGCTCCCGGGCGAGCTCCAGGGCCATTGCAGGGGTCTGGCACACGACACAGTTCGCACGGCGATAAAACAGCCTGTAGAGCAGACGCGTGGAACCGGGAATACCTTGAAAGGCCTGCGTAGGTGCAAGAGCGCCATTCTGGCGAACCAATACACGTGTCCTTCGTGGGTAAAAAGGGCGCAGAAACAGTACCGGAAGGTGCAGATACGTTATTCCGGAAAGAATGACGTCCGGCTTGAGCCGCCAAACCAGGCGCAGCAAAGGCCATGCTCCGAAGCGGACCCTGGCTGCGCCCAGCGGGTGAATGCTCACGGATGGCGGCATCAGATTGCTGTCAACTTCGGCCTGGGTAATCAGGCCTAGGTGTACCTCGTACTTGGCGGATGAGAGATTGCGCGCCAGCACAGCGGTGACTTGCTCCGCGCCGCCGCCGCCGAGGTGTGGAATGAGTAAAAGAACTTTGGAACGCGGATTCATCGGTTATGGCAACCATATACCTGTTCCAAAATTGCCGTATCCCCAGGCATCTCACCCACTCCAAAAACGCCAGAAGCAACTCGGACGAATGGCCGATGGTCTTCGGTTGGGAAGGAATTCCGCTCAGCAACAGTTTCCGCGCTGGCCCCAATTCCAGCACTACGCTGGCCCTGACCCTGGGGCGCTTTCGAGTACCAATCTGTAGATCGGGAAGATTCTTGACATCCCGGGTCCCAAAAGGCAACGCCTCCAGCGTGCTCAACTTACGACTTGTCGTTAAGAATTCGATGTGCAGTCACGCGTCGACGGCTCTGTCCAGGAATTTCAAATTCACGTCTGTAAGACTTGGCGCCCTGGATACAAACGCGGATCTGCATGGGTTGTGTCCGATTGCTCAGCACTGCAAACTGTCAGGTGGGAGACTGCAAATGCAAGAGCCAAATCCTTTGCAGGAATATGGAGGAGATCATGCCCGAAAACCGCAGTGACCATGCAGCGGACCTTCACATCCACGCCGCCCACGCCCACACCGCCGCCGCCGCCGCGCACCACAGGGGCGATCACGAGGCCGCGGGAGAGCTGAGCGCGAGGGCTCAGGAATACTCAACCGAAGCAGCCGAAAAGACGGAAGAAATTGCCTGGCGAACTTCGGAGCCCATGCGAGCTTGAGTCGTCCAGAGGCATGGCCCGGTGCCAAACCAGAATGAGAGCTTCCTGAGGCCCGCTCGAAATGCGAGGCGGGCCTTCCATTGATCGGGCTAATGTCAGATCGCGACTTGAGCTGATCTTGGTAGCAATGGCGCGCGCCGTGATAAATTGCCAGCCAGCCTTTTCAGTCTCAATGGACGGAGAGCAAAGCCCGATCTTGTTTGCGTCCCACCATCCGCCTCGGCGAGCTTCGAGTATCACCCGATGTCCGCCCCAGTGCCTAAGGTCAGGCGAGTACGAGATCCAAATATGAGCGCCGAGCCCTGGTTTTCGTTGACGCGACCCGTACGGGAGAGTCTCGTCATCGCGAGCCTTCTCTAAAGGTACGAGTTGATGTTTTTCGGCCAGCAGGACTGACAGCAACACGTCCTGTGATGAGAGATTTGCACACGGCTCGTGGATTCCCCGGTCCCCATCTCATCGATGCGTCTTCCAGTTTCTGGTTCTTGCAAGGTTAGTTTTCGTTCTTGCCCGTTTTCGCTCAGGTGCTGGTTTCCGTTGATGATCGCATCTTGTGTATTCATGATTTCCCCTCCCTTGGGGATGACTAGCGGCTAGTGTCGAGGCGAACTGGGAAATCTCGCTGGGGATGGCTCGGCTCACGCTCCAGCTCTTGCAGCATGTGGAACTACACCCTGAGAGATATTCTGCCAGTATGCCGATCACTAAAGATGGTTGCTTTTGCTCAGATTGCAAACAGCTCTGTCTGGATTAGCCCATAGGAGGAATTTTGGGTGGGTGGCCCACCCGTTGGATTACCTCAAAGCGCGGGTGCCCCATCCTTGCGCCTTTTCCTGTCGCAAGAGTGGGAGGCCACAGCCCTCGACCGCCGCGTCCATCGCGGCGCGGACCTGTGGGCTGCTTGAACTGTGCGTCGAAATCGCGTACCCCGATCGTCACACTGAACTGTGATAATGCAAATCTGCTAGCACTGTTATCACTGCTATTCAAAAGCCGGGATTTGCTGCCCATAAGCGCCGCATGGACGACCTAAAAAATGCACATTTGCGAAATGATAAATCTATTTAGGCGTTCTTAAACACACCAAAATGCGCCAATTTCCCCAGTTTTGCCTCCGTTTCCGGCCTTCCGCGCGCGGATTCTTACGGGATCTGCGCCGATATTCCACTCAAAACCCAGGTTTCTCGCAAGCGCATCCACGCGCCCTCGGCCCGACTATCCATCGCACTCGGCTTAGCACTACGGTCGCAGATCGAAGGTTCCGGAGGGAGCAGGGGGTTTCAACCTTCTGAATCCGCAGCGAATCGACAAGACCTTTAGGCCCGGGCCGTGCGCCCCTTCTGCCGCGTCGAGGATCGCCTCGTCGCGGCCAGTCAGAGGACTCGCAAAACAATTCCAATGCCGTTTGGAGATTAACTATGCGCAGCGGAGCACAATCGTTGCATAGGATGCCTCGATGCAAATCGGACTTCCAGCCGAAAACACGTACCCCCGAAAATCCAGCCCATTTTCAGCGCGTTCTCTTCATCAAACTATAAATAATCAGCAACTTACAAAAACAGGCAATTAACCAATCAGTAATCAAACACCCTTACTTTTGAATACTTTTAAACCTTTGTAGACCGGTTTTCGATGCTGCGAGCGTCAAAAAGCCGCCTCTTTAAGCAATACACCGGTTCTGGAAGTGCCTTGGAGGTTCGGGTAAGGATGCTGCAATACGGTGTGTTCCGGCGCACACACAGCGGTGAACAGCGATGATACATTGTCTTTGATTTGCACATCGGACTGTTCCGTAATGGACGCTGGCAGATTGCGTCAGGAAGTCTTTCAAGGGCTAGAAACCCGCCGATACGATTAGAATTCGCATCAAATTCATAGGGCAGCAGCGACTTTTACCCCCAGCGTTGAAGCAGATTCCCCGGCACACACGGATGCCGAGAGGATGCTTGGAGCGCAACCCGATTCATGCCGGTCTTCACATCGCCACAACACATCGCTGAAGTTACGAGCCATTCAACGCGGCGAGCGCCCCACATTGTGGTGGGGATTACGCATCCTCAAACCTGCCTCAATCTCGGCGGACGATTGGGAGCTCTGCGCCAAGCAGGATTCCGCGTAACGCTAGTCTCAAGTCCGGGTGAGCTTCTGGAGCGGACAGCGGCGCGCGAAGGGGTTGGTTCGATAGCCCTTCCGATGCAGCGGGTGATTGCGCCGTTTGCGGATATATTGTCGCTGGCGCGGCTTTGGTGGTTGCTGCGTCGGCTCAAGCCGGATGTCACCGAGTTCAGCACTCCCAAGGCTGGCCTGCTTGGGACCGTGGCGGCCAGGCTGGCCGGTGTGCCCGTTCGCATTTATATGCTTCGCGGGCTAAAGCTGGAAACCTGCACAGGACTGAAGCGCAGGATTCTGCTGGCTGCCGAGCGGATGGCTTCATCCTGCGCACAGGTGGTGTTGTGCAATAGCGAGAGCCTGCGAGCCAGGGCGCAGGGGCTCGGTGTGGCGCCGCGGACAAAGCTGAATTTGCTTGGCGAGGGCAGCAGCAATGGGGTCGACACGGAACGGTTTTCGCCCGGCCTAAGCGATGTGCGAGACCAACTGGGTATCCCGGCCGCATGCCGCGTGGTGGGTTTTGTGGGGCGATTGACGCGCGACAAGGGTGTGCCTGAGCTGCTGGAAGCATTCGACGCCATTTCGATTGCGGACCCGAACGCGCGACTCTTGCTGGTGGGCTGGTTCGATGGTTCGGAAGATGCGCTGTGCGCCAGTCTCCGTGAACGCATTCGGCGGCACCCGAAAATTCATTGCACGGGCTTTGTGGACGACACAGCGCCCTACTACCGCGCTATGGATGTTTTGGTTCTACCCACTTGGCGCGAGGGCTTTCCCAACGTGGTTCTGGAGGCGGCTGCGTCGGGCGTACCAGTCATCACCACGGTGGCTACGGGCTCCCGGGATTCAGTGGATCCCGAAGTTACCGGGTTGCTGATTCAACCCGGCAACCCCGGAGCGATAACCGAGGCAGTGCTCAGCTTGCTGCGCAACCGCGCGAGACGGCAACGGATGGGCAAGGCGGCACGAATCTGGGTGAACGAACACTACGTGGATGGACGGGTGCTTCAACTTGCCACGATGTTCTACACCAGTCTGGTTGTGAAGGAGATGGCGGGTAGATCCGCCCAGGCGCTTCAAGGGGCCGGTCTGGCGTCAGTCCTGTCGGCTGGGGACAAGGTGGTTGGCGCGCCCATTTGCGATGCGGGCGCTTCCAGTGTGTGAGCTGCGGCTTCAGCGGCACTGAGTGCTCCGCTTGGTTGGATGCCCAGAACCAGTGTTGCAGCAACCGCAAACAGCAAGGCCGCTCCCACCGCTATACCCACCCTGGGGGTGGAAGCCGCAACTTCATCCTGATTGCTGACGGGACGCTGGGCTGCCGCCAGGGCGAGCCGGAGATAGTAGGCCGCCGCCAATCCCGAGTTCAGCAGTCCAATGATTGCCAGCCAGATAGCCCCGCCCCCCACTGCGGCGGAGAATGAGTAGAACTTGCCGAAGAACCCGCCGGTGAAGGGAATTCCGACCAGGGACACGAGGAAGAAGATCAACAAGCTGCCAAGCAGCGGAGAGCGGTAAATGAGGCCGCGAAAATCCTGAATGAAGGGCAGGTCCTCGTCGTATCCGCTTACTAGCGTAATGACGGCGAACACGCCTACATTCATTGCAGCGTAGGCCGCGATGTAGAAGCTGGCGGCGGCAATGCCGCTTTCTCCAAATCCGTTCGCGTTCGTAGCTCCTGCGAAGGCGGCCAGCAGGTAGCCGGCGTGAGCGATGGATGAGTAAGCCAACATGCGCTTGACGTTCTGCTGGCGCAGCGCGGCCAGGTTGCCAACGGTCATTGATAGGACGGCCACGATCCACAGCAGCGGCGCCCAGGTGGAGTGAAGGCTGGGAAAGACCTCATACAACACCCGCAGAAGCAGCGCGAAGGCAGCGGCTTTGGGCGCTGTGGAAAGCAATGCCACCACCGGCGAAGGCGCGCCTTCGTAGACGTCCGGCGTCCAGAGGTGGAATGGCGCGGCGGAGACCTTGAACAGAATGCCGACCAGCATCAGCGCCATTCCGGTCAGGAGGAACGAGTGATTCTGGGCGGTGGAAGCAAGGTGGGCAATCTCGTAAATCTGAGTTGTGCCGGTAGCTCCAAAGATAAACGCAACTCCGTAGAGAAGGAATGCAGTGGCAAATGAGCCAAGCAGAAAGTACTTGATGGCGGCTTCGGGGCCGCGCGCTGTCTGCTTGCGGTAGCCGGCCAGAACGTATGTGGAGATGGATGAGATTTCGAGAGCGATGAAGACGACCAGCAACTCGACGGCTCCGGTGAGCAGGCACATTCCCACCGCGCCGAAGACAACGAGCGCGTAGTACTCGCCCTGATGATGGCTGTCTTCCGGCAGAGTATCGAGCGAGAGCAGGAGCGCCACGAGCACGATGCCACAAATGAGGATGTGGAAGAAGATGGTAAAGGCGCTGGTCTCGACTGTGCCGTAGAAGCCGGCGCCTTGTGCAAGGGAGAATTGCGCAACGCTGGCCCAGAGAGCGAGGGTGGTCCCGATGGCGGCAACCCAGCCAAGCCAACGGCGGGAAGACGGAGGCGGCAGCGAGGCGTCGATAAGCATGACGGCGACGCCTGTCAGTGTGAGGACGACCTCGGGAAGGATGCGGAGAATATCGGGAACTGGATTCACCGTTGGTCCTCCCTTTGAGACGAGGCTGTCGAAGGTGAGGATGGCAAAACGAACCCTGGAGAAGCAGCCAACGATTTCAATTGTGGAATGTGTCCAATTCTCTCCAATGACGTGAGCCAAATTGACGGGGCGAGTCCCATGACCAGCATGAGTACGGCGAGGGGCCATAGCACAGCCAACTCGCGGAAGTGAAGATCGTCGGCGGGCGTTAACCTGGCTAGTTCACTCTCAGGGCCGTAGAAAAGACGTTGGACGAGCATGAGCATGTAAGCAGCGCCGAGGATTACGCCGAGCGACGCCGCGATGGCCCAACTGCGGCTGACACCGGAGAAGGTGCTGGAGAGGATAAGGAATTCCCCCACAAAGTTGTTCAGCAAAGGCAGGCCGATCATGGCGAGGGACGCGATCACGAAAAGCGTCGCGGTGCGAGGCAGTTTGCCTGCCAGGCCTCCAAAATCCGCGATCTGGCTGGACGAATAGCGATCGTAGAGGACGCCCAGGAGAAGGAAGAGCGCGCCGTCGACAACGCCGTGGTTGAGGATCTGATAAACAGCGCCAGCTGAGCCGATTGCGGTGAAGCCGTAAATGCCGAGAACGATGAGGCTGAGGTGGCTGAGGGCGGCAAAGGCGATGAGCCGCCAGAAGTCGCGCTGCACCAGCGCCAGGCACGCGCCGTAAAGAATTCCGATGACCGCCAGCGCGATAAGCCAGGGCGCCAGAGCCCGCGCTTGCACGGGGAAGAGACCGATGTGGAAGCGGAGCATGGAGTAGAGGCCCAGCTTTCCGGCCACGACCATTGCGAGAGCTACCGGAGCTTCGCCGTATGTATCCGCAAGCCAGCCGTGAAGCGGAAAGATCGGAACTTTGACCGCGAACGCGAACAGGAACGCGAAGGCTACCCAGCAGAGTGCGTCGGCGGGAAACGAGCCGTGAGCTATCAGGATTTGCAAGGTGACGAAGTCGAAGCTGCCAGTTTTGGCGTAGAGCCACAGAATCGCAACCAAAAGCGGGGCCGATGGGATGAACGTGAAGAGGAAAAACTTCATCGCGGCTTTGGGTCCATCCTTGCGGCCATACATGGCGATGAGGATGACCATGGGCACCAGGGAAAGCTCCCAGAAGCCGTAGTAGAGCATCAGGTCAAGCGAAATGAAGACGCCGAGCATGGCCGTTTGCTGGACCATAAAGAGCGCGAAGAAGATTTTGCGGCGTTCCTTGATGGCATTCCAGCTTGCGACTACGCCGACCGGGGCCAGCAGGCCGGTGAGGACAACGAGCCAGAGGCTCAGGCCATCGATACCTACATGGTAGTGAATGGCGGGGCTGTCGATCCATGGAATATCGATCAAGAACTGGAATCCGCTTTGACCGAGAATGAAGTGCGCGGGCAGGTGCAGCGTAAGGCCGAAGGTGACGAGCGAGGTCAGGAGGGCGATCCAGTTGGGCAATTTGGCGCGATCGGGGACGAGCACGATCAGTGCTGCTCCGGCCAGCGGGGCAAGGAGGATCAAGGTGAGAATCGATTCGTTTATCGCGTTCATTCTCTCAATGCCTCGCTACTTTCCATACGAAATCCAACGATGCCGGCCAGACCAGGTACCACGGAACCACAACAAATAGCAGCACTGCCGCCGCGCCCGCAGTGAGCCATGCCGCATAGGAACGCAGATTGCCCGACTGCCAGCGCTGGAGGAGCGCACCAGCGAAGGTTGCTGTGCCGCCCAGGAGCCAGGCGGTTCCGCCGAGCAGCGCCGTGTCGACGACCGGGCTCAGAAAATACTTGGAGAACAGGAGCAGGGGCTTGACGATGCATGCGCCGTAGATTTGGTCGACGTAGTACTTGCCGACGAGGAGCTTGTATGCGCCCGGAAGAGCCGCGGCCAGCTTGGCGGGACTGTCTGGTTTCTGCCCGTAGAAGAGTTCGGCCATAAACCATCCGAGAACGGCAACGACGACGGCCACGACGCTTAGAGTCACTTCGAGAGCAGCACTTTCTGGATCCGTCGCCGTCAGGCCTAGCACTGGCGCGAGGAAAGAGCCAAAACGTCCCACACCTGTCCACGCGCCGCTAATCCATCCGCCGCCGATGGAGAGCAGCGCGAGAATAACCAATGGGACGAGCATGGACCAGGGAGTGGGGTGGTGGTGAGTTTCTGCTTCGCTGCGCGGCTTGCCGAAAAAGGCCAGATACCAGAGCCGAAACATGTAGAACGAGGTGAGCAGGGCCGTGAGCAGGCCAACGAACCAGAGGGCCTTGCCGGTGTCTCCTTGCGCAAAGGCGGCGGCCAGGATCGCGTCCTTGGAAAAGAATCCGGCGAACGGAGGGATGCCGGCGATGGCCAGAACGCCGACCGTGGTGACGGCAAAGGTGACGGGCAGCTTTTTGCGAAGACCGCCCATTTTGCGGAGGTCCTGTTCGCCGCCGATGGCGTGGATTACCGAGCCGGCCGCAAGGAAGAGCAGGGCCTTGAAGAATGCGTGCGTGACCAGGTGGAAGATGGCGGCCGAGTAGGCGGCTACACCGCAGCCCAAAAACATGTACCCGAGCTGGGAAATGGTGGAGTAGGCCAGCACGCGCTTGATATCGGTTTGGACGAGGGCGATGGTGGCGGCAAACAGTGCCGTGGCTGCGCCCACGACGGCTACAATGCTCAAGGCGAAGGGCGAGTGGTCGAACAAAACATGATTGCGGGCGATCATGTAGACGCCGGCGGTGACCATGGTGGCGGCATGGATGAGCGCGGAAACCGGGGTGGGGCCTTCCATTGCGTCGGGCAGCCAGATGTAAAGGGGAAGCTGGGCGGATTTGCCTGTTGCGCCGAGCAGCAGGCAAAGCGCTATGACCGTCACCACTCCGCCAGTCCAGCCTGGGTCCTGGCCTAGCTTGGTGGCGATCTCGGTAAAGGTGAGGGTGCCAAAGTTGGCCAGCAGCAGGAACATTCCGATGAGGAAACCGAAGTCGCCGATGCGATTGACGATGAAGGCTTTTTTGCCTGCGTCGGCGGCGGTGGTTTTCTGGAACCAGAAGCCGATGAGCAGGTAGGAAGCCAGGCCGACGCCTTCCCAGCCGACGAACATGAGCAGGGCGTTGCCGGCGAGGACCAGCACGGTCATGAAGAAGAGGAAGAGGTTGAGATAGGAGAAGTAGCGCGCGTAACCCGCTTCGACCTTCATGTAGCCGACAGAGTAGATGTGAATTAAGAAGCCTACGCCGGTGACGACTAGCAGCATGACTAGGGAAAGCTGGTCGAGGATGAAGCTGAAGTCGATGTGGAGCGTGCCGATGTTGATCCAGGCTAGCGGGCAGGTCTCGACGAAGGGGAACGGGCTGGGCCCGTCTTGGGCGCCGAGAAGGCTTGATACAGCAAGGAGCACCAATGCGAACGACGCTAGTGGCGCGAGCAGCGCAACCGTTGTGACAATCCACTTAGGCAGCCGCTTGCCGAGGACTCCATTGAAGAGGAAGCCTGCGAACGGCAGAAGCGGGATCAACCAGAGATGTAGGTATCCGTTCATAGTTTCATCAGGTCGATACGGTCGACGGCCAGGGTTGCACGGGCGCGGAAGACGGCGATGATGATGGCCAGACCAACGGCAGCTTCCGCCGCGGCCACCATCATCACAAAGAAGACAAAAATCTGGCCCTTCACCGCGTGGGCTTGGGCTAGCAGGCATCCCTGCGTGGACGGGTCGCAAAACTGCCACTGGCGGGCGAAAGTTACAAACGAGAGATTGACGGCGTTGAGCATGAGCTCAATGGACATGAAGACGGTGATGAGATTGCGCTTGATGAGGAAACCAATGATGCCGAGCGAAAACAGCACCGCGCTAAGCAGCAGATACCACGACAGGGGGACTTGCTGCGAGAGAAAGGTGCTCACTTGGCAGCCGTCCTTTCCGTCTTTCCGTCGCTGTCGCCGTGGCCGTGGCGGGCCAGTGCTACAGCGCCGAGGATGGCGATGAGAATGAGGACCGATGTCACTTCGAAGGGCAAAAGCAATTCGGTAAAGAGTACTTTGCTGAGGTCCGCGGTTGAGGTGATGCCGTCGGACAATCTGGCTACGCCGAGGCCCTGTGCCTTGAGAATTACGGTGGCGATGACCGCCAGGACGGCGACCACGGCGGGAAAGCCAACCGCGCGCCAAGTGCGGCTGCCCATTGTGCGCTCTTCGCGGCCGGCGTTGAGCAGCATGACGACGAAGGTAAACAGCACCATGATTGCGCCGGCATAGACGATGACCTGCGCGGCGGCCAGAAACTCCGCGCCAAGAAGCAGGTAGAGTACCGCCAGCGAGGTCATCACCACAATCAGCGAGAGCGCGCTGTTGATGGGATGACTCTGGAGCAGGAGGTTGATGGCTCCGGTCAGGCAGAGTCCGGCAAAAACGATAAACAGAATTAGGTGCATCGTTCCCTGGCGTTCAGGCCAAAGCCGGCAAATAAAAGCCGGCAGGTTATCAGGAAAGGTTGTGGAGCAAACGGCTCAGGCTCCCGGAATCTCTCCCGATTGTAAATCAGTGGTAGGCATACCAAAGGCTGGTGGCCATAATGTTGAGCATGGCCAGCGGCATGAGGTATTTCCAACCGTAGCTCATGAGCTGGTCATAACGGAAACGGGGCAGCGTTCCCCGCACCCAGACGTAAAGAAACAGAAAGCAGAAGACTTTTGAAACGAACCAGAAGATGGGCATCAGCGCATGAACGAAGATGTTCTGCGGTGGCGGAATCAGGTCGCCGAAGGGGCTGGTCCATCCGCCCAGGAAAAGAAGAGTGGCCACGCAGCCGACGGTAATCATGTTGGCGTATTCGGCCATGAAAAACATGGCGAACTTCATGGAGCTGTACTCGACGTTATAGCCCCCGGCCAGTTCGCTTTCCGCTTCCACCAGATCGAAGGGGGAGCGGTTGGTTTCAGCATAGGCCGCCATGAGGTAAATGAAGAACGCCACAAATTGCAAGCCACCGAAGATATTCCAGGTGAGTACGCCTTTGGTGGCCTGTTGTTCCACAATGACACGCAGATTGAGCGATCCGGCACGTACCACGACACCAACAAGCGAAAGTCCGAGAGCCAGCTCATAGCTGACCAACTGGGCAGAGGAGCGGAGAGAGCCGAGCAGAGAATACTTGTTGTTCGATGCCCAACCTGCCAGAGCAACCCCGTATACGCCGATTGACGTAACGCCGAGGATGACCAGGAGGCCGATATTGACATCGGCAATCTCGAACAGGTGCAAGCCGCGCGGCCCAACGTTAGGCTCGCCGAAGGGCACGACGCCGATGGAGATGAGCGCGCAACCCAGCGCGAGGATGGGCGCGAGCAGGTAGAGCGGCTTGTATACAGATGTGGGGATGATGTCCTCTTTGAGGAAGGACTTTGCACCGTCGACGAGCGGCTGAAGCAGGCCGAAGGGGCCAACACGGCTGGGGCCCCAGCGATTCTGGATGCGGCCCACGAGCTTGCGCTCCAGCAATACGGTATACGCGACGCCCATCAGCATCACTACCGTACATACGGCCACTTTGAGCAGGCTCCACAGGAAAAACTCGAAAATCGTCACGGGTCCTTAGCCTCTCGGGTTCGTCTTTCTACGAAATCTCAGCAGGGGCTAAAGCCCCAATCGTTTTTCCGCGTTCTATGGCACGACGCAATTCGTGCCCTGATACAAACAAATTTCGCAATTCAAGATTCAGTCCGCAGCCGCGTTTGCCAGCGCAGGCGCCTGATGCAGTTGGAGTTGTTTGAGCGCGGGGCTGTAACGGCCCAGCGTTCCGGAGGTGAAAAGGGTGTCGTGCGCGGGAGCGATAAAGCCGGGCACGGGATTTTGCGGCGAGGTTAGCGAAGAAACCGGAACAAGGCCAGGCTCCGAGCGCACATCGTTTCCGCCAAAGAGATTGATGCGGTCCAGTTTATAGCCTGGGACAAGGCGCTCGATCTCATCCAGTACCGCGAGGGGATCGAAGGGGCTGAGGCGTGGTTCGAGATCGTTGGCCGCGAGCCAGACGGCATGGCGGTCCGCTTCGCCTGCCTGGGCGCCGCGCGACTGGCCCAAATCGGCCGTGACGCCGCCCTTGCCGAAGGGAACCAGCGATTTGACATCGACACCCATGCCGCCGGCCAGGCGCACCAGGATCTCAAAGTCGGTCTTGACGCCGGCGCGGTCGGCTGCCTTCTTTGCCAGTTGCACATCGCCGAATGTGTTGGTGATGGTGCCGGTCTTCTCGTAGAGGCTGGCCGCTGGAAAAACGACATCGGCAATGGCTGCGGTTTCGGTGAGGAAGATGTCTTGAACGATGACGAAGGTGTTCTTGAGGGACGCGGGGCTTACGCGCAGGCTGTCCACCGGGTTTGCTCCCACAACAAGCAATGCGCCAAGTTCGCCTTTGCCGGCTGCCAAAAAGATCTCGGGCATGGTCTTGCCGGGCGTTGCGGGCAGGCCAGGGTATTCCGCGAATGTGCCAGGGGATGCGACAGGCACATAGCCGGGGAGAAGGTCAGGGAAGAGGCCCATGTCGGCTGCACCGCGCGAGTTTGAATGATCGCCGAGATAGGCGAAGCGGACATTACCGCGATTCAGGCCCCAGGCAACCATCGACTCCAGAGCCTTGCCGCGATATTCCTGGCCAAAGATAACGACCAGCGACTCCTCGGCGAGGATGGCGTTAGTGAAGTCGGGATTGGCGGCGTCCGGGTAAGCATCGAGGTTGGTGTAGCCGTCCGGAGGCAGCCGCAGAGTGGCTTTGGCCTGCCGTTCAAGCTTGATGGCCTTGCTGTTTACAACGTAGAGACGCGCCTGGTTGAGACGAACATTGGTGCGCAGAGTCCAGGCCAGCAGGGGATGTTCTTCGGTGGGATCGCCGCCTACCAGCAGGATTGCGGGGGCGGTTGCGATATCGCGCAAGCTGGCTGCCTTGCCGCTGTGGCCGGCGAGGGCGCGCGCAAAGGCCGCATAGTCGGTGGTGCGCTCGTGGTCGATGTTGTTGGTCTGGAGGACCGTGCGTGCGAACTTCTGTAGTAGGTAATTCTCTTCGTTAGTGGTCTGGTTGGAGCCGATAACGCCGATTGCCGCGCCGCCTTTGCTGTCGCGAATCTCCTTAAGCTTTGTGGCGGCAAAGCGGAGCGCGTGCTCCCATGTGGCCGGCTCGAGCTTGCCCTGAACATTGCGAACCAGGGGCTTTGAGAGGCGCTCAGAGCTCTCGACAAAGTCAAAGCCGAAGCGGCCCTTGGCGCAGAGGAAGTCGCCATTGATGCCGCTTTTGTCGCGGTTGTCGGCGCGAACAATTTCGGAGCCGTCGTTGACCTGGCGCACACCGAGGGTGACTTTGCAGCCGTCGGCGCAGTGGGTGCAGACGGACGATACGTGATTCATCTCCCAGGGGCGGGTCTTGTAGCGATAGCTGCCGCTGGTGAGCGCGCCAACCGGGCAAACATCGATGCACATGCCGCATTGTTCGCAGTCGAGTTGGCCGGTCGGGGCGTCGGGCGTAGCGGCGTTGGGAACGATTACCGAGCTTACGCCGCGGTTCTGCACACCCAGCGCCCACACGTCCATGCCTTCGCCGCACATGCGGATGCAGCGGTAACAAAGGATGCAGCGCGGGCGGTCGTAGTAGACGGCGGGAGACCATTGCTGCTCGTCGCGGTGCGCCTTGGCTTCGGCGTAGAGGCTCTCGCCAGCGCCGTACTTGAAGGTCATATCCTGCAGTTCGCATTCGCCGCCTGCGTCGCAGACCGGGCAGTCGAGAGGGTGATTGCCGAGCAGCAACTCGATGGTGGCCTTGCGGGCCTGGGCAATTTCAGCGGACTCGGTGACGAAGACCTGGCCCTCGGCGACGGTGGTGGTGCATGCGGTTTGCAGCTTGGGCACTTTTTCCTGGCGAACGACACACATGCGGCAGGCGGCCTGCAGGCTTAGGCCAGGGTAGTAGCAGAAAGCGGGGATCTCGATGCCGGCCTTGCGGCAGGCTTCGATCAGCAGAGTCCCGGCGGGCGCCGTGAGCTTCTTTCCATCGACTGTGAAGGTTACGTCTGGCATTCGTGTCCTTATGCGGAAATGGCAAGGCGCATTTCGACGGGCATCGAAATCGGTAGCCACTCAACGTAATAGCTGGAGGCTTCCTCGCCCGGCTCCCGCGAAAAATCGTAGATGGTGGTCACGGGTTGAGGAATGGGATCGTGATCGTTCGCCATCCATTCCAGATGCGTTTCGACCGCTTCCAGGAAGCGCCGCCGCGTTTCGTCCAGTGTCGGCCCCACGGCGAAGCATCCCGGAATATCCGGAGAGGATGCGCCGAAGCTCGTTTTACCCACTTCAAAAACTACCAAGAACTCGGTTTTCATTTCATCCCTGCCTGTTTGCGCATCGCCTTCAGCGTTTTGGGCGGAATATCGTCGTTCGGATGTCCCGCTACCGTAACTTTACCCTGTTTTGTTGGATGAACCCAATGCTGATGACTGCCCTCTTGGCCCTCGATCCGCCATCCCTCGTCTCGTAAATCTCGCGTGAACTCCCGGTATTTCATCGGTTGCTGATGCTTCCTCGATGAATTGTGCGGTCGTTCATTTTCCAGCCCTTTGCAATGTTTTCCTACGCGGCTTTCATTGCGCGCCGTGCAGCCTTGATGATTGAGTAGCCGGGTTCAATCTTCTTTGCGTTTCGATAAACGCTTTTCACAATTCTGACTTCGAGCCAATCAACGACACAGTACTCCACGATTTCGTCTTCCGCATCGAGCGCAAAGTCAACTTGCGTGGTGATCGGTTCTGGAATCTCTTCACCTTCACACAGCATTGAAGAGAGGTGGAATTCGAGTGCTTCCGTCATCATCTCACGCATGTGCTTAAGCGAACGCCCTGTAGAAATGCAACCCAGGACATCCGGTGCATATCCGGCGAAATTGTGTGCGCATTTTTCATAGACAACCAGATAGCGTTTCTTCATTTCAGTCATGCTTTCTTGAGTCAGACCCGAGGTCTCAGAATCGAAACCTGGGCCACCCGTCTGCCATCTGTCATTCCTGGCAAACAAACCTACATCCTTCCAATGCGATTTCATTTTCCGTAAAATCCCGATCCGGCCCCTTGAAGGTCGCATTATCTGGCGTCGAACTTTGAGGGATGTGATAGATTTTGCTCCGTCCATCGCTGAAAATCAGATTGACGGTCCAATTGTCGTAGTTCGGCACAAACTCCGCTACCCTCGTACCCCGCTCAGTACGACGCTCGACGGAAAAGGTCCCAGAAATCTTTTTCAATCCCGGTACGTCATGGCCGATCACTTTAACCTTGCTATTGGGGTCCGGGAATCGCTCGTTCATTTTTGGAACCTCATGTCTAGCCTGTTCTTCGATGCGACCGAGCGCGGGCCTTATGACTGAGTCAGCGCGTTCGTTCCTGTTGTATTGCATATCCTTCATCCTTCCCTTCTCGGCGTCTTGCTGCTGCACTGCCTTGCACTCTCTTGGCCATTCGTGTTGGCCAGTTTCCCTAAGTTTTTCAGTAATTCTGCCCGCCTTCTCACTTCGCCTAAGAGCGGTCCCACTGGGGATGGATGAAGGCCTGCATCGCCTCGCGTCCCTGATCCGCTCCCAAACCCCGTTCCTCGTATTGGTGCAGTACCCTCACGCAACACAGCGCGGTTTCACGGACCTGCATTTGGAGTCGCCCTGTCTTTTGCAGGCTTTTCGCATACCCAGCCCGGTACTCACGCCACTCCCTTTCGATCTGTGCTTCTAGAACCGGGAGACGGGCGTCCTCCTCCGGCTTGATCGTCCCTTCCGGATTGTCGTTCTGATCGCTCATGGGTTACCTAATTGTGAATGCAAAAACGATTGAAAGAATGATAAAGAGTAAAAACGACAACTGAGAGACTGCAATGTGTCGAAGCTCCACATCCCCCGGAAATGAGCTTCCATCAAACAACCCATAGTTGGGAATTGACACATACGCTGCCGCACCGTACCCGAGCGTCTTGAGTACCCATCCAAACTGAAGCCAGAGGACTAGATGGCGGAATCCGAACGCGATTCCTGCTCCCCAAGCGAGAAGCAAAATAATGCAAACCGGCCATCCTGTGGTGTAGAGCACGGTTCGTGAGAGCATCCAACCTAGTTGCCTTAGGACAAACATCCCCCAAAAGCCGACAAAAGCTATCAGCAAACCTCTTCCAAAAGTCATTGGTGCTGAAACGAGTGATGTGATACCAATTGAAGCGCCAATCAACGAAGCATTCATCATTTTATTCCCCACTCAGCTTCGCTGTTCTTCTGCATATACAAAAGGTATTCATACAGCTCTTCGTTTTCCGGGCGATCAATCTCCGCAATAAGGTCGGGATGAATATGAAACTTCCCGGATTCATCGATGTAAATTGGGGCATCCCCAATTCTCTCCTTGACTTCAGCCGCTAACTCTTGTAATTTTTTGCCGCAACTTTCCCACTTTTG